>Ga0265299_10004142_pt1 | contig 13849 bp, 12 predicted proteins | sample AusTroGonzalo_MG_4_FD_193485 | JGI IMG/M metagenome (GOLD analysis project Ga0265299, IMG submission 193485) | Bovine rumen microbial communities from tropical cattle in Woodstock, Queensland, Australia - Gonzalo_02 | ecosystem: Host-associated > Mammals > Digestive system > Stomach > Rumen ...
AATTTTAAACGTAGAATTTCCAAAATTATCCAGCACGCGGCGTCCGCCTGTTCGAATTGTGCGAGGATCCAGCCCGCACAAAATCGCAGGAATCATTCCGACCAACGAAAATACCGAAAACCGTCCGCCGATCGTGTTTGGATGATCTAAACATAAAAATTTATTTTGATTCGCGACCTGCCGCAACGTGGAATCTTTGTCTTCAGTAACGACTACGAACCTATCTTCGAAATCGTTTAAGTGTCTTGTAAAGTCCATTGCAACGAGCAGCTGACAAATTGTTTCCAGCGTCTCTCCAGACTTCGAAATTACCAAAAATCCCGTCTCTTCAAAATCCGTTGTTTGCAATAAATCTTCCAAACTGCTCGGGTCAAGATTGCTCACGAACTTCAAATTCTTGTCACAAGAATTAGCAATTGAATGAATCGCCTGACCGCCTAAACTGGAACCCCCCGTACCGAAAATTACGAAATTTTTCAATCCGCACCACTTCTTAAATCGAGGATCATCCAATGCGGACAAATCCTCCGAATGTTTCACGATATTGAAGCAATCCAGCTGAGTCATCTCCTTGAAAAAATCAAAACAACTTCTGCGCTTAATTAAATCTGTTAAAACTACATGGTTATATAACATTATCTTTCCCCTTCGGATTTAAAACTGAAATCACTTCTGGCTCTCTCTTGAAAAACTTTACGATTTCCTTTTTTACGTTTTCAAATTTGAAATTCTTAATAGAGTTTTGATATTCCTTCAAAAACTTATAATCATACCCAGCGCCAATTTTATCGGATAACCAATTCATCGTATCGACAACGTCCGTTTGATAGTTAAAGACATTGTTGGATTTGAATAATTCTTTTTGCGCTACAGCCAACTTTTGTTCATTGATTTCACTCGCTAATTTTTTGATTTCGTTCAAAATCGCAAATTCTGTTTCTTTTGAATATTTCTTTTCTTTTAACTGAACTGAAATTCTTAAATTTCCTTCGGAATAATTCCAAAAAGAATAATCAAAAACTACACTTGATGCTATTTTCAATTCATCGACTAAAGACTTTTCAAGTTCAGTCTTAAGGTAAATCAAAAACATTTCCAAAGCGAAAGGAGAAATTGTCCGAAACGGCTCTTCGTTATCGTAAACCGATTTCTCACCACGATAGGTTGGAAGGCGCCAGTAAATTTCAATACACGGGAATTTTACCTGAGAACTGTCCATACTAAAACTGACCGTCGCGTCATGATGAGCCGGCTCCCTCAATCTTTTTATTTCGGATTTTTTTGTATTTGAAAAGTTTTCCTCGATTGCTTTTACGACTTTATCCTTATTTTTGAGATATCCACAAACAATCAAAGTCAACCGATTGTTCGTATAATTTTTTTCGTGGAATTTTTTTAAATCATCAACAGATACCGACTTTAATTCCTCGATCGAAAAAGGTTTACCCAAACCATCGTGCCAATACAAAGTTTGCAAAGCTTCCCTTCGCAATTTATTTTTGTCCAACGATACCAATTGATTGAACCTGTTCGCAATATTTTCTTTTTCCCTCGTTAATTCCTCCGCTGAAATTCCCAAATTATAAAAATATCGTGCGAGATGCTTTATATGAAACGGGAGATCAACCTGCTTTCCGTATAAGGAAAATAAAGACTGATCCTGCCCAATGAACGAAGTCATTTCGACATTATACCCTTGCGGATTTTTGTTCATTTCTCCTTCAAGTTTTCTCTTGAAAATATTTCCGATAAGCTCAGATTTTCCGGATTTATCCATATCATCAGATCGACCCACCGACAGACAAACCGTGACAAAAATATTATCGGATTTATTCGTTTCCAAAAAAATTACAGAAACATCGTTTGATAACTTTCGATACTCCGCGCCACGGTATACCTCTGCGGAAACCTCTCCAATCGCAAGAAAAAAGATTAAACAAAGAACTTTTTTCAACATGTTATTGATCAGCACAAGGAGGAATCAGCAATGAATTATTCTTGGCGCTCTCAAAATCAACGCTTTGATTCTCAAAACTGCTGCACGCGGAAATCGCCAACAACGAAACCAGTAATAAATATCTACCCATTTTTGCCCTCCGAATACGAAATAAATAATAACACACAAACTCCGATAACGATCGCACTATCTGCAATATTAAACGCCGGCCAATGGTAAGAACCCAAGTGGAAATCCAAAAAATCTACGACCGCCCCGTACACCACACGATCGATAATATTTCCCACCGCACCGCCGATTATTAAGCTCGTCGGAAGTCGATAACTTTCATTTCTTCGCGCGCAACTCATTAAAAACCAGATTACGACAAACGACAAAGCAATAAGCACAACCGGCTGCAAAATTCCGCTGAGAAGTCCGAAGGTAACACCCCTGTTCTGCACGTGCACGATGTTAAAAAATGGGAAAATTTTTATAAATTCTCCCAATCTCAAATTTTCGACGACAAACAGCTTCGATAACTGATCACTCAGTAAGGTAAATAGAAACAAAAACGCAATTAGACAATGTTTTCCAAAACTTTTCGGCATCGATCGCAAACCTTATTTTCATCAACTTGTGTAATCTTCCAACACCTCTCGCATTTTTCACCATTAGCAAGAGAAACGACTACTTTTACCTGAGGAAGATCTTCCGAAACAAAAGCGTCTGCCGGAGCTTCGCCGTCAGAAATTTCGAATTGAGAAACAATCGCGATTTCCTCCCAAAATTCTGAATCATTCGTGTACAAAATTTCGTTCGGAGCGAACAAAGTAACCTTTGCCTGCAAGCTAGAGCCGATCAATTTATCTTTTCTAGCAATCTCCAACGCCGTGTTTACGACTCGACGCACCGATTTCACTTTTTCGATATTTTCCGAAACTTCCGCGTTGTTCCATTCATCGACAGGAATTAAATATTGCAACAAATGAACACTGGAATTTTCCTTGTTGAATGCAACCCACGCGTCTTCTGCTGTGAAAACCATAATCGGAGCAATCCAGCGAACTACATACTCAAATAAAGTATAGATAGTCATACGATAAGCTTTTCGTTTTTCGTCGTTACGATCGTCACAGTAGAGACAATCCTTGCGAATGTCGAAATAGAATGACGACAAATCTCCTGCGCAGAAATTGTACACTGTATTGAAATATTTATTCAGGTCGTAATTCTCGATGCACTCGAACAGCTGCCTGTGTACCTCGGTAATGCGGTGCAAAACCCACTTCTCCAGTATGGGAAGTTCGGAATATTCAACGACTTCATTTTCCGCATCATAATCCGACAGAGCTCCTAGCATGTAACGCAAAGTATTCCGCATTTTACGATAAACATCTTCCAGCTGCTTCAGGATGTTTTTTCCGATTTTCAGATCCTGAGTGAAATCGCTGCACGAAACCCACATACGGAAAATATCCGCACCGTAGGTGTTAACGATATCCTCCAAATTGATCGTATTCCCGATGGACTTCGACATCTTGCGTCCCTGCTCGTCGACGGTAAATCCGTGAGTCATCACCGTTTTGAACGGAGCGTTTCCGAAAGTCCCGCAAGAATTCAACAACGAGTGCTGAAACCATCCTCTATGCTGATCCGAACCTTCTATGTAGAGATCTGATTGGCGCGTGCTGTTATCATTTCTGAAAACATATGCGTAGGTTGATGAACTTTCGAACCAAACATCCAACGTATCAAAATTCTGCTCGAAATCTTCGGCATTATATTTTTCTCCGAGGAAATCCTGCGCCGGACGAACAAACCACGCGTTCGATCCTTCTTTTTCGAAAATCTGTGCGACGCGTTCGATTACCTCGGCGTCTTTCAAAACTTCGCCGGTCTTTCTGCTGACAAATAAAGGAATCGGTACACCCCAAACTCGCTGACGCGACACGCACCAATCGCCACGATTTTCGACAAAAGCTCTGATTCGGTTGTATCCCTGCTTCGGAATCCATTTCGTCTTGTCAATTTCGCGCAACGCTTTTTCGCGCAAGCCCGTCTTGTCCATGCTGATAAACCACTGCGGAGTCGTACGGAAAATCAACGGAGCCTTCGACCTCCATGAATGCGGATAACTGTGAATTATCGTGGTTTGGAAAAGCAACGCGCCAACCTCTTCCAACTTCTCAAGCATTTCATTTTCAATTTTGAACACGTGCTTGCCTGCAAACATTGGCACGCAATCGTAGTAAACTCCCGAATCATCCACCGTCCGCGGAACCGCAATTCCGTACTTTTTACAAACGTTAAAGTCATCAACACCGTGGCCCGGAGCCGTGTGAACCAAACCTGTTCCTGCATCGATCTCGACGTGATCTCCGTGAATCAGAGGAACGTCGAAATCATATCCTCGCCCAACGAACGGATGGGAACAAACTGTATTTTGCAACAACTCCCCATCGAATTCCTGCAAAATTTCGGCAGAAATCTTCGTTGTCGCCAGGAAATTCTCAACTAACTCTTTAGCAATGACGATTTTTTTTGATTCAGTCTGCAACAAACAATAGCGAAATTTTTTCGAATAAGAAATCGCACGGTTTGCCGGAATCGTCCACGGAGTTGTCGTCCAAATCACGCAGTACGCACCGCGCAAAAAGTCCAACTCTGTATTTTTCACCTTAAACGCAACATAAATACTCGCAGACTTTTTGTCTATGTAATCTATTTCGGCATCCGCAAGAGCTGTTTTTTCAACTACTGACCAGAACACCGGCTTCTCTCCGCGGTACAGCGAGCCATCCAGAATGAACTTCCCGATCTGCCGAATAACTGTCGCTTCGGACTTCGGATTCATGGTCAAATAAGGATGTTCCCAATCGCCGCAAACTCCCAACCTCTTGAACCCATCCATCTGAACCTGGATCCATTTTTCAGCGAACTTTTGGCACATCGTTCGAAACTCAGCAACCGAGACATCTGTCCTTTTCAGTGATTTCTCTTTCAGTTTTTCCTCAATTTTCCACTCGATCGGAAGCCCGTGGCAGTCCCATCCCGGAATATAATTAACGTCGAATCCCTGCATTCTCTTGAAACGGCAGATCACATCCTTAATGCACTTGTTCAGCGCATGCCCGGCATGGGGTTTTCCGTTCGCAAAAGGAGGTCCGTCATGCAACAAATACTCCTTTGATCCCTTAGACAACTGACGAGATTTTTCGTAAATACCGTCCCACTTTTTTAAAATTTCAGGCTCCCTCCTGGAAAGATTACCCCTCATCGGGAAATCCGTCTGCGGAAGAAAAATCGTATCTTTAAAATTCATTTTTTTAGTTAACCATTGCAACCATCTAAAAAATAAATAAAAACCAGGATATAGTCAATAAAAAGAAGGACTCAATAAATAGTTACAGCTAAAAAACAGCAACCCACCAACCGAATTGGCGGGGTACTGCTCATCAGATATTTTTTTTGCTTCAATAATAATTATTCTTCCACGTCATAATATTCATTGAAGAATTCATCCTCAAACTCCTTCATATTTTTCAGGAGTTCCTCGGTCCCTGCTAGGCTTTGTCTGTCATCAAAATCTTTAAACCAATTATTCCTTTTTAGAAAATTTTCTCTGCTAAATTTTTTCGGAGGATTAGGCTTAACAGGTTCCTGCATTCTCAAATCTTTTTCGAAAACGTCAGGCTTTTCAGAATCTTTTTTCTTTATTCCAAAAATTTTTTCGAACATTTTTTCAACAGGCCTGTAAAATGAAACTCGAGAACGATTTTTTAATCTGTCCTTCATGACGTCTGAATTCGAATCGACAATCATCACATAGTGAGGCTGTCCTTCTGCAAACTCCACCGATCTCGGGTGAGGCCTCATTTTCATCAAATTCAACGGTCCATGTTTTCTGAAATGTCTCCTCAAATGATGCCTGCCTTCTGGCCTGTTTTCAATATTTCCAAAATCTGAATTTTCATGAGCATAATGACCTGCTCCAGGCTCAATATCAGCAAAATTTTCATTCAAATCTTCCCGAACATCCATATCGTGTCTTTCCTCGTAACGACGCGGAGGATGCTTCGCAAACGGCCAATGTTTTTTACGCTTTGACCCGAAAAATTCATCAGGACAATGTTTCATTTTTCTCTTATGCTTTTTGAATTCATTTCTCTTACTTTCATACTGATCCGACAACTTAAGCAAAGAATCAATGTCTTGGGGCTCCCTCCTGAAAGAATCTCCTCGACCCTGTTCATAGATCGGTTTATATACGCCGTTCTCAATAATTCCCTTGGTCCTGCGATGCAGAGTTATTCCCGTCTTATCATATTCTTTTCTCTCCGTCTGCACCTGAATCGGTTCTTCGTTATTTTGAGACATTTGCAAAGACCAACTGCTTCCCGTAAACTCAGAACTAGCATGTGCAGACAAAAATGTTAAACATATAAGAGACAATCCCGCGAATCTATTCATTTTTTCCTCCGTATACTTACTAATAAGCATTCTACTACGCATTTATTAAAATTTCGTTAAGAATTTTTGTCAACAGCAAAAAAATTTAAGCAATATCGTGTACTGGCTTGGATAATGTGGGATATTTGTCGTGTAGGTCTTTTAGATATACTAAAATTCCGTCTACTTTTATATATATGTGGCGATGATCTGAGAAAATAAGGTTAATTTCATCTCCGTTCGCATGCATTGTCAGAAGATTGTAATAGTGATGTGGCTTTTTTCGAAAATTATCGTTCACATGCACGGTTTTTATGTTGTGAATATATAAACCCGAATGAACTCTGTGATAGCATTGTTCCTCGTCGAACTTATGGGAATGTTCCCAACAAAATCTATTAAAAATAATACGGAAACATTTTTGATCAGCAAGATAGTGACACCCGCTCACCTTAAAAATAGAATCCTGAAGTAAAGCAGAAATCACATCGCAATCTTCTTCAGATTGAGCCTTTAAATTTATTCCCTCCAAAAATCCTCCTAAAATTTTCGATAAATTCTATTTGTTAATGAATTATTAGTCATTTATCTGACATAATCAAGCCGTTATACGCGGTATTTGTATGTTTGAATTTTTTGGAGAAATATTTAAATTAAAAAAAATCTAAGGGAATAGCTATCCTTGAAACAGTGTTAACTTTGCCAATCGAAAATTTCAGATATTATGTTAGATTGTATCAAAATTTTCACACGGATGATAATAAGGGAATGCTGGATATACCACCCTACGGAGGGGGAAGTATCGCCTGGGTTGGCGATGATTATGCAAGCCCAAGTCCAAACGCGAGTCCAACAGCAAAAGCACAGAGTGTAGGATTCTGTGCCCTTAATTTTTAGTAATAGATTTAGTACTTGGCTAAGTAATCAGTGCGTGTTAATACATACTTGTGTATATGTAATGATATTTTTGAATAGGGAATGAAGGAATATGAAAAATTTATTTGTTTTGAGTATTACAATCGGCTGTCTTGTTGCGAAAAATGCATATGGAATGCCGAATCCGATGCCACAGGGGGGCAACAGCAATAATTTGATAAACAATACCGGCAGTTACATTGGCGTTAGCGGAAACGTTACCAGAAACGCGGAAAATAACAGCGCATTTCTTCCTACAACAACCAGACGTTTCAGCGAAGGAATGATAAATTTTTCTGTTTGGCCTGATCCGAAAAAGCAAAACCAAGGGACAGAACCAAACGGAGGCATCATTCTGGAGCAACAACAGAACGGTCGAGAAGCATACTTACAAAAAAATCCGAGCAGATCGTGTATAGATCACGTTAATAATAGACAAGAGCCGTTGCAACAGAACCGTTTTAATAGTTCCTCAGAATTTATATCTCAAGAAATTAACGGAAATATCAATGGGAATACGATGTTTTTTCCGATTTTGAGAAGCTCAAACAACGAAAATCAGCCCATCAACAACCATTCCAATTTACCGCAGCAACAATACAACCATCAGGGATATTTTCCGACATCGGAATTCAATAACTTTTTAAATCCCGCTTTTAATTTGACCGAAGTTTTGCAGCTCAATGAACAGCAATCTCGGATAATCAGAGAAACGCGACAGGAGTTATCCAACATAAAGCATCAAAATGAAATTCTCGTCAGAGAAATACAGGATTACAGAGATCGAGAAATGTATTTTTTCCCCGATAAAATTGCTCAACTGCAAGAAGAGATTATAAGTCTGGAAAAATGTCTCGCGAACCAACAGCAGAAACAATGCATTAAAATTGACAGAATAATCGCTTTGGAACAGCAAAATGCGGAACTGTCGAAAGAAGTTCAATATTACAGAAACGGAAATGCTCAGGGAAGAATCATTCAGTTGGAAAAACAAATAAAAGAACAGCTCGACCAAATTGAGAAGGAAAAAGCAGCACACGAGGCAGAAATCAAAAACCTGAAAGAGCAACTGAAGAATGAAAAAGAACTGAATATGGTACTTAATTTGGGTACGGAATCTATTAGAAAATTAAAAAACAGTTGAATTTTACAAATTATCAACCAGCATACCTTAAAGCACTTCTGTATGGTTTTTCGTGATGAGAGATAAATAGTAAGCTGATTCACCAAAATGATATTCAACTGAAGAGCAGACGAGAATGCAGAAAATCGAACTAAAATATGACATCTATCATCAATCTGAACGACAGATCATACACATTCACTTCAAGAGTTCTTGCTAAGTAAATTCTAACGTTACCTATTCTGTGGATTTATCTTATCCGAAATACTCTGAAACACTGCGGCTATAATTTCGCGCGGATTCATTTTGCTTATCTCTTCGACAGTCAACAAATCTCCGTAATTTCCGACCGATGACGTTATAAATTTCGTACTGAAAATGTTTAACGTCGATGTCTTGTCGATATTCTCGGAAATATTCGGAAAATTATCCAATTCCATTGTCTCATTAACCTTGGTGTAATGAATTTTTACATCACATTCCGGATTAAGTCCGTGCAAATTGCAGATTTTGGCAATCAAATCTTTCGGATCTGCCTTATTTTGCGGAATAACTGTTAACACCTCGGCTGTTTTTTCGGATTTATACGACAGCATGATTGCTTTCAAAGTCAGAGCAATAACATCCTTGGAATTGTACATATCCATCAGGTCGCTTTCGGAGAAATTTATAAAAACATCCCCTGACTTCAGAATCGATTCGGCTACTTCTCCTAAAAGTCCGTATTGATCCGAAATATTTTCAGGAATTCTTATTACTTTAAACCGTGAAGAAGTTTTGCGGCACTGGAAATCCGCATGCTGACACAACAACTCTCCCAGACGCTGAGTTGCTCCCGTCCAGTTATTGGCATTCATCGAATTAGTACTGGACAAAACGAAAGTTAACGGAACCTTTATCCCCTGAACCAATTTAATTATTTTGTCGGTATCAACAACGTTTTTTACCAGAGCTTCTTTGAGGTGATCTTCGTCGGAAAAATGCATTTTGATAGGCATATTGTAAAACAGAATATCCGGACGAGCTTCGTTCATAATTAAGAAAGATAGATCAGCAACTTTGATACGATAATTCTTGAAACTGCTAATTCGAGTTAAAATGTGATTAACCTCGTGAATCAAACTTGCTGATTCGCAAATAATCGTAAGATTAACAGAAGCTATTCCCGATAGAATGCAAATCAAATCAAGAACAGTGCGCCGTCCGTCATAACAAACCCAAATATTTTTGTTTTTAAAAAGACTAGTCAGCGGATTTCTGTCCATGATCGGAAAATCATCTGTCAGATCACTCAAAGACAGAGGGGTCAATTCCTTATTTTTCACTATCACAATTGAGATTGAATATTCTGCTGCCAACTTAAGCAACCTATTTAAATTTTCAAGATTTTTATTTTGGGCGCAATAGATAAATTTCCGCGGCCGAGGATAAAAAGGTATACGGCGAACTTTCCTCAACCGTTTCTCCAGCAACTCAATTGTATGAACATTACTTATATTCATATCTTGGGATTTGCTTTTGGACAATAATATCAGATCTAACACTTTGTATTTGCTCAACAATCTACGAGCAAAATCCAAATCAGACGAATCCTCACAAATTACATATACAGGATCATCCTTGCTGAAAAGTCTGCGTCCCCGCAGATAGGAAAATACTATATACTCGATAAACACTATCAACAGCAAGCAAACTATCGCTACGGCGAAGGAATTATTCATAAAAATTACCGGAGCAAAGCATGTTGTTACCGCCAAACAAATTCGCGAAAAATTATTCTCGGAGAATTTTTTGGTAAACCAGCACAAAAGCGCACCGTATACACAGACGATGGAAAACAATTCCTTAAAAAATACCGAAAAACTCAGCTTAGGGTAGATTAACAAACTGCCCAACGCATACGATCCAATCAAAATTGAAAGGTTTATTATATGGCCGCGATAATTTTGCAATATTTTCTTTATTTCCTTTGCTCCCAAAAATCTCTCAGCAGCATCTGTAAATTTTGATATACTTTCAGCTCTAAAAATGTCTTTGATTTTGTTCACCCAATTACTCAACATCGCATAATCCACAACCTTCCCCAGATCAGTCTAAACTAAAATATTACATAAAACCAGAAATTATTATCTATCCGAGTGAGTTACAAAAACGTATTTTGCTAAAATTCGACGCAAACGCGATTTCGAATCATCTCGAAATTTTCTCCGCAACGTATTTTGCCCAAATGTCCGGACGGCGTTGCTTGGTAATTTCGATCGATTGTTTCAGTCGGAACTCATCGATTTTTTCATGATTCCCCGACCGCAGAATTTTCGGAACTTCCAAAGAATGAAACTCTTTCGGACGTGTGTATTGATTGTATTCCAACAGCGGTTCCTGAAAAGAATCTGTGTGAATTGATTCGTTATTCCCGACGACTTCCGGCAACAATCTCACAATGCCTTCAATGATTGTCATCGCTGCAGATTCACCTCCGAGCAGCACAAAGTCTCCGATGGATACCTCCTCGAATTCGTAATAATCGAGAATTCGCTGATCGACGCCTTCGTAACGTCCGCACAGCATCGTGACGCCTTCCGACTGGCTTAATTTTTGCAGATCGTTTTGAGTCATCTGTCTTCCGCGCGGTGAAAAATATATTTTTTTCATATGCTTTTGGTTGTCGGACAAAGTTTCAAAAGCTTTTTCGAATGTCAGAGGAGACAAGATCATGCCGGCGCCGCCCCCGTAAGGAATCGAATCGATTCGGTCGGATTTTACGGGATATTTTTTCAAATCAATCAGATTTAGATCCCACTTTTTTTGAGCCAACGCATCACCGATAAGAGACACTCCGAGAGTTCCAGGAAAGGCCTCCGGAAAAATCGTAAAAACATTCGCCTGCCACATATTCTTCCTCTTTTTTGTTAATTTTCAAAGTTTCCGAGAGTTTTTGCAAGAATTAAAATTTCGCGGTACATATCTTTTTCTATTCAAAAGGGGCAAAAGGTTAAAACCGCCCCTCAGCCCCCGCCCTTGGAATGGTAGCAAGAAAAGGTTAAAATTCCGTTGATTTAACTATTTGTTAACTTTTAACTCGCGCCAGCCTCACGACCCACACCCTGGGCATGATGGCACGGAAAGATTAAGATTAGGTCAATTTGCAAAACAATATCTGTCGGACAGGGGAGGCCAGGGATTCTCTATTTCGCGGTTTGCGTGTTTAATTTGATATATTCTTTCAGGCTCGGAGTTTTGTCCTGAACAAAAATATTTTTGATTGAATTTTGGCATTGACATCTTCTTACTCAAACTTGAACAAAAGAAGATTTTGGCATTTTTGTAGCGCCTTTTATAGAAACCGTAGAATGCGCCCACACCGCCCGCAGGGATTTTCTGCACGAACCAAATTTTTTATATCTTCGTCAGCGGAAAGGTTGTGCAGAGCGATGAGAATTATTAACAGAAGCGCTAATTTTATTGAACTGAGCATTCATCCATCTGGAATGATGTATGCAATAAGGCACCAAAATCACTATAAGGACAATCACTGCTATCATGATTCCTTTTATATTATTGAAGATATCCGCACTCGCTCTGTTTTTTTCATCTTCAGTTCCGAAAAAATACAAAATAAACATTTCAGTCAGCGGATAATAAAACAGGAAATACCACATTAGAGTTCGAGAAAAGTAACTCACTGCCAAAATCGGAATTAATCCTGCCCATCGAATTTTTATATACATGGGATTATTCGCGTTCTTCTCATATACCAAAAGTTTCTCGGAATACGGGAGCTTCAGCAAAATATAGAGCTCGAAAATCGCAACAACTCCCGCTGTGAAGAAAGGATAAACCGGTGAATACAATCCCATCAGCATTGGTCCGAAAATGTCAAAGACAAGCCATATCCAAACATACCAGCTTTTTTTCAAATAGTCTTTCATGAGATTTCTCCTTTGCTCGCTGATTTCACGAGATCCTGCATCTGATAAAAACTTACAGTCTGGTTTTTCCCTTCGGATGATTTCGCTGGCATATACCAAAGGAATACGAAGAAGCCAACTGCAATAAGTATCAAAATTATCGGTACCACAACTATTATGTACAAATACGTTTTCAGTTCGGGAATTCCTTTTGCCTCGAAAATTTGATGTCTCTCTTCATCAGAAATTCGAAAGAAGTTAATAATTCCGTCGATTCTGATCGTCATAATGAAATAGAAAGCAAGGAAGTAAGCCCATTTAAAAACAAAAATCAAAAATGCCACAATACATGCCATCACGGCCAAACGAATTTTTCTATGAATCGGATCCTCGGCGTGCTCAACGGCATCCCAAAAATATTCCGCCCCCGGCAACTGAAAAAACAAGTACAACTCGAAAACCAATACAATTACTAAATCAAAGATATGATAGTAACCGAGAAAACCAGCTTTGTTTAATGCGTATTTCGCAAAGATATCTGTCAATATCCATAGGATAAAAATTAATAATTCTTTTTTGCTCGATCTTTTCATAAGCTTTTCCTTCCTTCGGGTAATTCTATTGTGTAATAATTAATTTTTGATTAACCGAGCAGAGCTTGGAGGCGGCGCTAAACTATATCTATCCAACAATTTGCCCAATGTATCTAAATCGATTTCCCCGAATACCGTAATATAAATGTGCTCAAAAATACAGGATTCAGCGGACTTAATCTATAACCAGAATTCTGCCGTGTGGCCGCTTCTTCAACTTTTGAAATTTTTGTAAGTTTCGGAGGAGATTGCGATTTCGCCGTCGGTTTCGGGAAAGTTTTCTTTGGTGAACGGAATGAAAAACGAATCTTTCGCACCCTCTTCGGAAATTTCTATCAAATCTCCTGCCCCGAAATTTTTTACATCGATTATTTTCAAATCGATACTTTCTCCGATCACCGAAACTTTCTGCCCTATCAAATCGCAAATGAAAAATTGGTTCGAATTTAATTCCGGCAAATCTTCCTTTTTTACGTAAAAAGACGTCCCTTTTAACTTCTCCGTCGCATTTCGATCATTAACAGACTCGAGTTTAATAACGGCTGTATTGTTTTTCTGATTCAGAAGCTTGAAACGGAATTCGTTTCCGTTGCCATCGTAAATTTTTTTGTAATGATTAATATTGTCGGTGTACAAAAAAACACGCACCGCTCCTTCTATTCCGAAGGCAGCGGTAACGCGCAAAATCTCTATCAAAATATTATCCCGATCAAAAACTACTCTGCAGCAGCCTCAGCAGACTCGCTTGCGGCGGCAGCTTCGGAGGCGGCTTTCAATCTCTCCTGAGCCTTTTTCTTTGGTGCAGACTTTTTCGGAGTCTCGGTGATCGCCGGCTTTTCGCACAATCCCAAGCCACTCAGCAACAAAGCAACTCTGTCGGAAGGCTTCGCTCCAACTGAAATCCAGTATTTAATTCTGTCCG
>Ga0265299_10004148_pt1 | contig 13838 bp, 10 predicted proteins | sample AusTroGonzalo_MG_4_FD_193485 | JGI IMG/M metagenome (GOLD analysis project Ga0265299, IMG submission 193485) | Bovine rumen microbial communities from tropical cattle in Woodstock, Queensland, Australia - Gonzalo_02 | ecosystem: Host-associated > Mammals > Digestive system > Stomach > Rumen ...
CTCATAACGTTTCACAAACAGTTTTTCGGTTCGCCCATAAAGTTTCCAGTCGATATTACGGATCGGCTCGCCGGTGTTATACAAGCGATGTTCCGCAAACTCGACTGAAAACCCATGAAACGGACTCTTGTGAAGTCCCGTGATGAAGCCCTCGACAATCTGCCGGGCATGGAACTCGAGACTTCCAAGAGGTGCAATGTTGCTTTTATCCAATTAAATAAACTTTTTAAGTTTCTCCTCAAACACTGCTTTTGGAGCGCCACCGACGTGTTTCTCAGCCACTTCGCCGTTCTTGAAGAACAACACTGTAGGCACGTTTCTGATGCCATATTTTGCTGAGATACCTGGGCATTCGTCGACGTCGACTTTTGCCACTTTTGCCTTTCCGGCATATTCGTCAGAGATCTGATCCATATAAGGAGCAATCATGCGGCAAGGACCGCACCATGTTGCGCCAAAGTCAACCATTACTGGGAGTTCCGACTTCAAGACTTCTTCCTCGAAGTTCTGTTCTGTGATATGTACTGCCATAATTTTAAATATTTAAATTTTTAATCAATTTTTTGCAAAGATAATTATTTTAATAAATCGTAAGTTACAAAATCGCTATAATTGTTCATTTTTTTGAAAACTGCCTCCGCATTGATCTTGCCTTTCTCAGGGTGAGTCGAGCAAGTCATGTTGTGCTCTTTGTCGACCAAAAGCATCGAGAACGGTTGATTTCCCGGGTTTTCTTTGATGATATCAATGATATCTTTAACATTTTCGCTATTTAATTTATTGATATCCAATACGAATTTAGCTTCACGCTTTGATTTCTCGAAAATCTCTTCAAGAAGCTTGACTTCCAGAACTTTCAACTCGTTCGGACGTTTCTTGTCATCCGGTAAATCCCTGTTGTAATAAGGCTCCTGGACAATTCCAGTAATATACAAAGGTGTTCCCAAGACAAACAGATGATGATATTTCAAATATGTCTCGCCAAACAACGCAAAGTCATAGCTACTCGTCTGATCTTCAATGACATACTTACCGAAAGGCTTACCAGCTTTTGAAGTCATCTCGGCCGAATTGGTAACTATTCCAGCGATATGAATCGTCGTGCCTTTCTTTGTCTCAATGACATTCTGCAGGTTTTCGAGCTTGGTGTCGACGAAATACCTAATTGTATATTCGTATGCGTCAAGCGGATGCGAGCTGAGGTAGAATCCGATGGCTTCTTTTTCCTCGTCAAGCATCTTGATGTTCGACCAGCGCTCGCAATCAGGGATGTCGAGTTTGAACAAATCGTCACCGCCTGCAGCCTCAAGCTCTCCAAAGAGGTCGATCTGGGCATTGTTCTTGCGTTCGTTGCTCGCGTTGACCTGCTTAATCGACTTCTCGATGAAGTTCATCTTCTCGCCTGGCGCGATATAGAAATAAGCAGCGCGATGAAGCTCGGTAAAATCACTGAAAGCACCAGCTCTTGCTAGCTGTTCGAGCACTTTTCTATTAAGGCTCTTCGCTCCTACCCTCGCCATGAAATCGGCGAAACTGGTGAAACGTCCGTTAGCCTCACGTTCAGCTTTTATTGCATCAGCCACCTCGCCAATGCCTTTGATACCGCCAAAGCCATAGTAGATATTGCCGTTTTCATCAACAGTGAACTTATATTCCGACTTATTGACATTCGGCGGCAACACATTGATTTTCATTCTCTTACATTCGTCAAGCATGAAGATAACCTCGTTGGCGTCGCGGATACTCGAATTCAACACGGCTGCCATAAACTCCGCAGGATAATGCGCCTTCAGATATGCGGTCTGATAAGCCACCCACGAATAACATGTTGCGTGCGACTTATTGAACGCGTACGAAGCGAATTTCTCCCAGTCGTTCCAAATCTTTTCAAGAATCTTTGCGTCGTGGCCGAGCTCCTGACCTTGTTTCATGAACTTGTCTTTGAGCTCCATCATCTTAGCTATCTGCTTCTTACCCATAGCTTTACGCAGGGTATCCGACTCGCCACGCGTGAAGTTGGCAAGCTGTCGTGACAGAAGCATCACCTGCTCCTGATACACCGTCACGCCGTAGGTATCCTTGAGATATTTCTCCATCTCCGGGAAGTCGTATTCTATCGGCTCCCTGCCCTGCTTACGCGCGATGAACTTCGGGATGTAATCCATCGGACCCGGACGATAGAGCGCGTTCATAGCGATAAGGTCTTCAAACACTGTAGGTTGCAGCTCTTTCAGGTATTTCTGCATGCCCGCAGATTCAAACTGGAACGTTCCGATGGTATTGCCCGAGCTGAACAATGCAAAAGTATCCTTATCGTCAATCGGGATATGGTCTATATCGAGGTCGATGCCGTGAGTTTTCTTGATATTTGCGAGGGCGTCTTTGATCTGCGTCAAGGTCTTCAAGCCAAGGAAGTCCATCTTGATGAGACCGACATTCTCCACGACGTGTCCATCGTATTGAGTGACAAGCACATCCTCGCCTGTATCTTTATCTTTGATGGTACAAACCGGCGCAAACTTCGTCAAATCGTCAGCACCGATGATGACGCCGCAGGCATGGATTCCAACCTGACGGTTTGTATCCTCAAGCTCGCTCGCATACGTCAGCATCGACGACACGTTCTCATCTTCGCCGTTAAGCATATTCTTCAGCTCAGGAACGTATTTATAGCAGTTCTTGAGGTTCACCTTCGGCGACTTACCCTTCTCATCCTTAATATTATCAGGGAAGCTGCGGTCAGGGATGAAACTCTTTATCGTTGCGACTTCAGAAAGCGGTATCTTCTGCACGCGGCTCACGTCCTGAATGGCCGATTTCGCAGCCATAGTGCCGTAAGTGATGATATGCGCCACCTTTTCCTTGCCGTATTTCTGTGTAATCCAGTCGAGAACCTTGCCACGTCCGTCATCATCGAAGTCGACGTCGATATCAGGCAGTGAGATACGGTCAGGGTTAAGGAAACGCTCAAACAGCAAGTCGTATTTAAGAGGGTCTACATCAGTGATTTTCAAGCAGTAAGCCACCACGGAACCTGCCGCCGAGCCACGACCCGGACCGACAGAAACGCCCAGTTCCTCACGAGCACCACGGATATAATCAGCAACGATGAGGAAGTAACCAGGGAATCCCATCGATTTCATAGTGTGCAGCTCGAAGATGATACGTTCTTTCTGCTCGTCGGTGAGGTTTTCACCGTAGCGCATCTTAGCGCCTTCCCAAGCCAGCTTCGCAAGGTAGTCGGCTTCAAGTTTGATGCGGTACAGCTTCTCATAGCCGCCCATTTTCTTAATCTTCTTCTCTGCCGCCTCCTGACTCATCACCACCTCGCCGTGTTCGTTGCGCGTAAACTCGTTGAACAGGTCTTCTTCGGTGAATTTTTTCTTGTATTCCTCAACTGTTCCGAACTCTTTCGGGATGTCGAACTCCGGCATTATCGGGTCGGAGTTGATTGAATACGACTCCACCTTGTCGGCAATTTCCATAGTGTTTGCAAGGGCTTCAGGCACATCGGAGAAGATCTTATACATCTCCTCAGGCGTCTTGAGCCATTCCTGCTTGGTGTAATGCATTCGCGTCGGGTCGTCGAGGTCTTTGCCTGTGCTTAAGCAGATGAGGCGGTCGTGAGCCTCGCCGTGTTCCTCCTCCACGAAATGCGCGTCGTTGGTGCAGATGACCTTGGTATTGGTCTTCTTCGCCAACTCCAAAATCACCTTATTGACCTCCACCTGACGTGCATAGACTTCAGTGTCGCCGCCAGGCTTGTCGGTCTTATGTCGTTGAATTTCAAGATAATAATCGTCACCAAACAGCGATTTAAACCACATTATCGTCTCTTCCGCGCCTTTGATGTCGCCGTTCATGATCTTTTGCGGCACCTCGCCACCGAGACAAGCCGAACTCGCGATTATTCCCTCGTGATAATTCTCCAAAAGTGAGTGGTCGATACGTGGGTTGTAGTAGAAACCGTCAGTATATGCTATTGAAGCCAGCTTACAAAGGTTTTTGTAGCCGGTCTTATTCTTCGCCAATAAGATAAGGTGCCAGCCACGGTCGGTACGGCCGTCACGCTTTGCGATGTTCACTGGAGCGCAGTAAGCCTCGGTACCGAAAATAGGCTTAAAGAACTGCCCATTCAGCTTCTCAATCTCCTGACTGGCAGCGGCTTTCTCCTCTTCTGTCGCGTCCTCCTTCTTTAAAATAGCCTCCTGCTCCTTTATCTTATCTTTGACCTTTCCGTTAACCTTATCGGAATAATCAGCCAACTCTTTGATGCCGAACATGTTGCCATGATCGGTAAGAGCCATGGCATACATCTTATATTTGAGACATTTATCAACCAGATCCGGGATTTTCGACATTCCGTCAAGGATTGAAAAATGCGAGTGCACATGCAAATGCGTAAACTTGATTTCATCAGGTTTTTCAGCCGTTTCAGCAATCTTATCCTCTTTATCCTTCTTATCCTCCTTATCCTTCTCCTCATAGTTCGGCTTTATCTCAATCCCTGCCGCCTTCATCACGTCAGGATTCGCCTCACGGAACTTTTTGAAGAACTCCTCACCTTCCGGAATATCAGCATTATCTAGCACTCCGAGACGGACACATTCAAGGAATACGCGTGCTGTAGCCTCCACATCTGCGCAGGCGTTATGAGCCGAACTGAAATCTTCGCCAAACAGAAGTTTGTGAAAATCAATAAGTTTAGGCAGTTTGAAACGTCCGTGACTACCTCCTGGGAACTTACAATATTCGGCGGTCTTTTCGGTACAGGTATCGACAACCCTCCAATTCGGCAGCGGGTTCTCGCCACGGTCGCGCAAAAACTCGCATCCGACTATGCTCAGATCGAAGTTAATGTTATGACCGACGAGGTATTTCGCCTTCTTGGCTGCTTCGAGGAACATGTTCAGCACATCGGTAAGCGGCTCGCCGTGTTCGAGGGCATATTCCGTAGAGATGCCGTGCACCATCTTGGCGTTGATAGGAATCTCGAAGCCATCGGGGCGCACTATATGATTCTGAGCCTCAACAAAGTTGCCAAGCTCGTCGTGCAGCTGCCATGCAATCTGGACCATTCGCGGCCAGTTGTCGAAGTTGGTCAGCGGGGCGTTTTTCAGCAGTGGCAAGCCTGTCGTTTCGGTGTCAAAAATCAGAAACATATTTTTAGTCTTTAGCCATTAGCTATTAGCTATTAGCCATTAGCTGTCGGCGATTATTATTTAATTTATCATTGAAAATCAATGCTATTTTTGCGATGAAATCAACTTTCAAAGATAAGGAAAATTTTGGAAAAATGTCATTAATTTTTAAAATTTTTAAACAGTTTGAGAATCAAAGATTTATATAAATATTTTCATGAAAATGTTGTTGATGTTGAAAATTTTTGTACTTTTGCACCCGCAAACCTCGGGTAGGTTTGAGTTAACTAATTATAAATCAATTAAAAAAGTAATTTTATGCCAGCAAAAATCAGATTACAGAGACATGGTAAAAAGGGTCAGCCTTTCTATCACATTGTAATTGCAGACGGTCGCGCACCTCGTGATGGTAGATTTATTGAAAAAATCGGAACTTACAATCCTGTAGCAGTTCCAGCTGAGATCAATCTTAATTTTGACAAAGCTCTTGATTGGTTAAACAAGGGTGCTCAGCCAACCGACACAGTCCGTTCAATCCTTTCCAAGAAGGGTGTCATGCTCAAGAAGCACCTCATGATTGGTGTTCAGAAGGGCGCTATGACAGAGGAGCAGGCTGAGGTCAAGTTCCAGACATGGATGAAAGAAAAAGAAGCCAAGTTAGCTAGCGAAATCAAGGCAAAAGCCGACAAGAAGAAAGCTGACCAGAAGGCTAGAATCGAAGCTGAGAGCAAGGTTAACGCCGCTCGCGCTGAAGAGATCGCCAAAAAGAAGGCAGAGCTCGCAGCACAGGCAGCAGCCGCAGCAGCAGCCGAGAACGCTGAGGAAGCTCCTGCAGAAGAGGCTTCAGCAGCAGAGGAAGCACCAGCTGAGACCGAAGCTTAATAGTTTCGAAAGATTCAAAAACAACAAAAAGCACTGGGAAACCGGTGCTTTTTTAGTTTATAGCAACTCTCTTGCTATCCAAGCGCAAGCTTCGGCATCTGCTAAAGCATGATGATGATTTTCCAAATGATAGCCACAGGCTTCGGCCACGGTATGAAGCTGATGGTTAGGAAGAAGCTTCCCAAAATGTTTTCTTGATGCCCGACAAGTGCAAAAGAACTTATAATCTGGATAATCCATTTGATAACAACGAAAAACTGCTTTTAAACAACCTTCATCAAACGGACTGTTATGAGCCACAAGCGGCAAGCCTTCTATGAGCGGCTCAATCTTTTCCCAAACGTACGGAAATACTAAAGCATTCTCAGTATCACTTTGAGTCAAACCGTGCACTCTAGTGTTCCAATAATTATAGTAATTCGGCTCCGGCTGAATCAACGAATAAAAACTGTCAGTAAAAATGCCATCACGAACTACAACAATTCCCACACTGCAGACACTTGTCGGCTCGCAGTTGGCGGTTTCGAAATCTATCGCGGCGAAGTCTTTCATTTCTTACCAGTTTTATACTTATTCCACAAGCGTTTCACCTTCCTTGCTATTTCAAGGCGAAGCCATTGAGGCTCAAGAACTTCAACATCTTCCCCATTCCATAAAATCTCTTGCATGAAATCGAATGTCGGACGGAGATTTAATGTAAAAATGCTGCCAGAAACATCACGTTCAACCTCTTTTTGAGATGGATGTAGCGGTAATGCTCGCAAATAATTAGCTTGACCGGCACCGACTTTGAGCACAACAGTTTCCACAGGAACATTTTTCGCATGAATCACGCCAAAGAAACCATCAAAATAAGCCTCTGGACTGAAATCATCAGGATAAGTGAAAGTATCAGCAGTTACTGACAAATGCTTAATTCTGTCGAGCGAGTAAATCCTGATTTTATCATCAACAATACGGTGAGCAACCATATACCATCGTTGACGGAACAGTTTTACACAATATGGAGCGACTTTGAGTGTTTTTTCATCTTCTTCCCAATAGCTTTTATAAATAATTTCTAGCACTTCACTCTTTTTCATCGCTTCAAGAATTCGAGCCAAACGCTCCTTACCTGACGGCACATTTTCGAGAATAATGCGATTGCTCAGACTTTTGTTTTCAAGTAGCAAATTGCCAACTGACACTGATTCAAGTAACCAATTTCGGAATCCTCCATTTTTGATGTCATCAGCGTTTTCAATATAATAATGATATCCGCCTTTGCGTTCGCAATTGATATTAATTCCAAACAACTCCTCCGCTTGGTTTTTCCACGTATTAAAAGTCTTACGAGGAATCTCTGAGCCTTCGCTCATATCCTCCTCTAGCCAAAGTTTGTTTATTTCCTCAAGAGAAATATACTTCGCCTTGTAAATCGTCTCAACGAGCCAAATGTATTTATTTAAGAGGTTTTTTGACATTTTCCACCTACTTATTTAAGCCATTTTTCAACAGTTTCACAAAGATCATTTTCAATAAAAGCCATTTCTTGGTAGAAATCAGAAAAGTTACCATGATTATTAGAAATTCTCAAACCATATCCAAGAATCTCTCCTCCAAAACCAAGTAGGTTCCGAGATTGCGACACCAGTACACCTTTTGTATTCACATTCTCACTTTTCTCTATTGGGTATAGCAATGCACAATGCTTAGCCGGCATTACGTGCATATATGTTATCATCTGGAACAAATCATCCCTACATATTGATATAACATTTTGTAAAACTGAATCCGCCTGTTCATCAATTCTCACATCATACCCTAATCGTTTGTATTTTGCATCCAACACAAATGACTTTTCTCCATCAACAACATTTTTGTTATCTACATAAAAATCAGGATAATAGCACTTGTTCCCTCCTTTATACAATGCTATTCCGTTTTCACCGGTTTTATTCTTAGCATGCGTAATATTCAAACCATTTTCTTTAAACACCCTATCCAAATATTCTTCCCACAGCCAGGCTCCATCAAACAATATCCCATACACCTTATCTTTCTCTTGCCCATATTTTATTGATTCATGTCGCAATATTTGAATGCATAATTTTTGTAATTCTGTATATGCAGAATAATAAGGATGCCTTATCGGGCGCAAGTTTTTATTCATAACCTGCTGGCGTTCTCTTTGATTATAAGTCTGTGTAGCTAATGTTATTTGCAAAACACATTCTTTTGTGTCTCTATCATTATTAAGAATTATCTGCCCTGCTGGTTTTGTTTTAATATATTCAATAGTATGTCTAATCAGTTGCGTCACATCATTGTCATAACTATGCTCTCGGGTTGAATAAGCAACAGTTCCTTTAAACGGAATGTTTTTTTGAATATGACGGCTAATATTTATTGGTCCCTTTATATTTGAATCATTATACTCATATTTCTGGTACTTTTTATATAAACCTTGAGCAAGTGCCTTCTTTAAAAAATAAGGGAACAGATATAGAAGAAAATCAAATATCGGTTCTTTTGAGGTAGTATGTTTTATGTCAAATAAATTTATTGCAAAAACCTTTTGCAACAAATAATGCAACAAACTATCTTCCTCATTAATATCAGCAAATCTTGAGCGAATATCAACTTGGGTTTCATTTATACCGACAAAACCCATGATGTTTCCCGTAGATATCTCTTCATTATTTATGGATATAATACTATTATCCTCTATTTCATCTCCATTACTATGTAAATCTCTTGGAAACACTAATAGATTGGAATTGTCTTTCAGTTTTAGCTTGCCAATTTTCACATCAGCTATTAGCATCAAATCTCTCTTGACATTATCGTCAATCTGATCATGCCAATATCTCGAATCCGAAAGACTATCCAGATTTATAAATTCGTGATTATCTGTTATTCGCAGATTACTCATATCTATCCATCTTTGTATAGCGGTAGATCTTTGCCAATTCTTTTATTACTTCCTTGCAATTAGTCATTCCTCGCATATACTCGAGCAATAAACCTTCCAGATGATTTTCCCACAACAAATCAAAATCTCCATCATAATTTTTCAATTTCAGGAAATATGCCGGTCCAATATGATAAGCCCTCGATAATCCATCTATCTTTTCTATTCTGGCATTTATTGCTTGCATTCGATTTATAGCATCATCTTTCCAAACCAGTTCATCAAGCATCGCTATTCTATCATCAGCTTTTATCTCCTTAAATGCAAATCTTCTGCGGAATGCGAAATCCATGCTTTCAACACTGCGGTCAATGTCGTTCATTGTACCGATGATATAGACATTGTTCGGAACATAAAAACCATCATAGAACTCATCATCATCTTTTACCAGATTTTGGTATTGGGTTTTTACTCTACCATCCTCACCTCTATATCCAGGATCAATTGAGTAAAACAATTCTCCAAATATCTTTGATATCTCTCCACGATTAATCTCATCAATAATCAAAACATAGATTTTATTTGGATTTTTTTTAGCTTCCACGCACAATTCTTTAAAAATGCCGTCCATTCTCACAAATCCTATTTCTTTAGAGCCTTCTTCTTTTATTGGGCGCAAACCTTCAACAAAATCTGTATAATCATATGATGGGTGAAACTGAACTAATGACCACCTTCCACTATTATTCAACACCCCTGTTGTTGTGAGAGTTTCTCCATCTTTTATGTTAAAATTATTGTAAAGAATATTCATGAATTCAAATATATTAATATTCTTCCCACCGCATAAGGTCCTATAAAAATCATATATAACTTGGTTCTTTTCAAAGACATTTTTACTATCACAATGTATATCAAACATTGCAATAATATTGTCAATATGTTTAGGACTATTAATTGGAGCGTATTTTTCAGGGTAATATGTGTTGAGAATTTTCAACATATATGCAGCACCAAATTTCTCAGTATAATTGTCAGGGTTATCGTTATTTACCATATCTTGAATATCCTTGGCAAGGGTTTTCATTTTTTCTTCAATATCATCTGTTGCCAGGCTCTTCAAATATCCATGTACTTTATATTCATTCTCTTTTTTATTCCAATATATAAGATATGATTCTGATGATCTGGGGAAATAATAGCCTAATGGTTTTAGTTTTCTCTCAATCCAATAACAGAAATTATTCTTGTTTTCCTCACCTTTCCCAATACAATAGTCATCAAGTGTCATCTCTTTTAATTTTGCCTTTGGGAAACGGACGTAAAAATCTCTTAGCAAATTGTCTTTTGATGAGTTGAAAATTTCATCTGGCACAAAACCATCAATTGCTGTTTTTAAAATATCCAATGGCCTTAATTGATTGGTTTCATGAGTTATCTCCTTCGCGATTTGTTTCGCCAAATATGTTTTGCCAGTTCCAGGAGCACCTGTTAGAATTATATTATGATTATTCAATAATAATGTCTTATATGATTTTGTATTTTCCATTGTGATTATATCATTTAATGTTTTAGAGAAAAAAGGCTTCAATATAAGTTGTTCGAAATCTTCATTATTCTTTACTTTTATAAATGTTGAATTATCATTTGGTGTCCACCACCATTGTGCCCCTTGATATTTTTCTTTTTTAATTGACTCAAATAATAATTCATATTGTTGCTCATACCAATCTGATTTGCCATTAAGCTTACTATATGCACCAACTCCTGTAAATCGTCCGAATAATCGTATTTCATCATTTCCATAACATAAATAAAAATAGTCTCCTTTTTTCACATTATAGAATTCATTCCCTTGTGTGACTGACGCCGAGCCCTTTGCTGGAGTATCCGGATGAACACATACGCAATGCCTTTGTAATAACTCCTCATACTCTTGTTGTTTGAAGAGCTTAGGACTTTGAGAAACTTTCCAAATATTCATAATAATCAATATTAAGTTTGCAAATATACAAATTAATAACAAATAAGCAAAATTAATTGTCGATTAACTACTCGTTCAAACTCCATCTATATACAATGACATAAAATAAATGGGGCGTAACTTTTCATAAATATCTTTCTTTTTCATCAATTAAGATATCAAATAATACGCCAACGTTACGGAAGTTTCATCGAACAATCCCGTATGTTTATTGTCTTTTGCCATTATTACATTTTTTACAAGTTAAGTACTTTTAGATATTACAACCTGCTTTTTCATAAATAAAATCAGTCATCTGTCCTTCAAGTACAGTTTTATGCTGTCCTTTCCAAACTTTTTTTGGAATTTTTTCAGCAAAAGCTGCACACTCACGATTCCCTAAATACCATCTGCAATTCTCACAAAAACTTCTCATAAATCATTTCCTCCAGTTATACTCCGCTCCAATAATCTCCAACGCCCCATATTTCCATTCTTCCTTATCGAAGTTTGGAGTGAATTTCGCCATTAGAAGCTTACGTTGGCGATCTTCATAGGTGTCACGCCAGCCGTTAAACTGCATAGTGCGCATATTTACTTCCATAAAATCACTGGCATCAAGCTGATAGAAAACCGTTCCCATACGAGTCAATTTATAATTCCGACGAGCACATTCTTCCAAAGACAAATAATGATTATCAAGGATAAAGCAATAACAGCCGCCCCCGTCTTCGTGCGCCCATGCTCCAACCGCATAAAATTGCACATAATCAGCAGATTCTTCCAATTTAATCACGTCGCCAGTGAAAATCCGCTCTCCATTGCTGTCAACAAATTCAGTTTCAACACCGGCAAATATAACTCTATGAGCATAGCCGGTACGGTCGTATCTATCTTGAAAAACCGCTTCAACCACATCCTGATTATGATCGTCTTTCCATCTTTCGTCATCATCCCAAACATAAAAATCATTGCCAAAGAAAAAGAAATTGCCAAAGTAGGCATAACCAAACTTATTTGTTCCCAAAACATAGCGGACTTTAATATCAGGAAGATCATCATAAAGTCCGAATCCGATTTCGACGAGATATTCTTGACAAAGAGATTTTAGGATTTTGTCATTGATTACCAATGGGGTTTTATCATTTGCAGTCATATTATTATTTTTTAACATTGCAAAAATAAAATAAACATGTGCCGTTTTGAAGCACATGTTTGAATTTTTAACAAAACTTAATGTTATTTATTCTTAGTTCTTCTGGTTTATCAAATTAACCACCACTTTAACCATCACATCCTTTTCCTCTGGCTTGCTTTCTGCAATCATAAGAGTTAAAGCAACAAGAGTGTTATCGGCGAGGCGTTTTGAACCATCTTCACGATACAGGATACCATTGTTGTTGAGGAACCACAAGAAAAGTGTTGCAGCGATACGCTTGTTACCATCACTAAACGAATGATTTTTTGTTACCAAATATAGAAGCATCGCAGCCTTCTCCTCCACACTCGGATACAAATCAACGCCACCAAATGTTTGATAAATCTGACCTATTGAACTTTTAAAAGATTCATCTTTCTCATTACCGAATAGTGAACTGCCGCCAAATTTATCACGAAGCGATTTGATTGCCGACATAGCATTATCATAGGTAGCATGGAACTTTTCTTCCTGTGTGGTTTCTCCTATTGCAAGTCTCTGATAATCATAATCATCAAGAGTGTCAAGGGCATAAGTATAATTAACAACTATATCAAACAACGCCCTGTTTTCATCATTTGCATCCAATTGTTGGTTCTGTATTGTGCGACCGACCATCTGCACAAGCTGACGCAATTCGGCTATTTGTTTGCTATGTATTCGCTGATTTACAACATATCCTTTAACAAGATACTCTTTCAAAACCTTGTTAGCCCACTGACGGAATTTGACACCTCTTTTAGAATTCACTCGGTACCCAACGGAGATTATCATATCCAAATTGAAATAAGGAATATTACGCGAAACCCTTCTTTTACCTTCAGTTTGAACTTGTGTAATTTTTGCACAGGTTGCTTCTCGCTCTAATTCTTCAACCTTATAAATGTTGTTGATGTGACGAACTATAGATGTCCTGTCCGTTTGAAACAATTCAGCCATTTGGGCTTGTGTAAGCCATACAGTCTCTTTCTCTAAGCGGACATCTATCTGTGTTTGCCCGTCTTCTGTCTGATAAATAACAATCTTATCTTCTTTCATAAATTGTGAATTTTTAGTGTTAATTTTATGGTGCAAAGATAAATAATTTCCAGACATACGAGCGGGATTTAATAAAAAAAAAACATCCACAGCTGTATAACCATGGATGTTTTTGCTGTTAGAGGATTTCTCCACTACGCTTCGCTTCGGTCGAAATGACGTTAGTTTTTAAACACCAGCCCATTTCCATCAAAATCAACCGTAATCGGCTTGTCCTTGTTGACCTTGTCGGCGATGATCATGCAAGAAAGCTCATTCAGCATCTCACGCTGCATCATACGCTTCACAGGACGGGCGCCATATTGTGGGTCATAGCTGATCTTTGCCATGTATTTCATCGCGGCGTCGGTCATGGTGATGTCGATGCCGTTTGGCTTTAACATCTCTTTGACCTTGTTGAACTGCATTGCGACGACGCTAACGATTTGTTCCTCAGTGAGTTGCTTGAACACGATGATATCATCGATTCGATTCAAAAACTCTGGTCTGAAGTGATTTCTCAACTCGCCTTCAGGCACGTTCGAGGTCATGATGATGATGGTGTTCTTGAAGTCCACCAAACGGCCTTTGTTGTCGGTCAAACGGCCATCGTCCAAGACCTGTAACAGGATGTTGAACACATCGGGATGCGCCTTTTCAATCTCGTCGAGAAGCACCACCGAATATGGCTTACGACGCACAGCCTCAGTGAGTTGGCCGCTCTCTTCGTAGCCCACATATCCT
>Ga0265299_10004149_pt1 | contig 13837 bp, 10 predicted proteins | sample AusTroGonzalo_MG_4_FD_193485 | JGI IMG/M metagenome (GOLD analysis project Ga0265299, IMG submission 193485) | Bovine rumen microbial communities from tropical cattle in Woodstock, Queensland, Australia - Gonzalo_02 | ecosystem: Host-associated > Mammals > Digestive system > Stomach > Rumen ...
AGGCAACGGGTGCAAAGGTAGTTGGTCCCATTCCGCTTCCTACCAACAAGAAGATCTTCACTGTGAACCGCTCCACCTTCGTGAACAAGAAGAGCCGCGAGCAGTTCGAGTTGGACTCCTATGTTCGCCTGATCGACATTGACGATTCCAACGCCAAAACCGTAGACGCCCTCATGAAGCTCGAGCTTCCCTCCGGCGTTGAGGTCGAGATCAAAGTGTGAGGCTAGCCCTTGCAGTATGAAAAGAGCAGTCTGACAACAGACTGCTTTATTGGCCCCATAGCTCAGCGGTTAGAGCAGCGGACTCATAATCCGTGGGTCGCAGGTTCAAATCCTGCTGGGGCCACTCGAAAACCTGCCGCCGGCAGGTTTTTTTCATTTTACGCCCTCCCGAAACCCATCCCTTCGGGGGAGGGACTTGTTTTGTAGCAAGGGGGAAATTTGTAAAAGAGCAGAAAAAAATGTATATTGGGCTTCTAATAATAAAACGAATCAGCCATGAGTAAAATCCTGCAGAAACTCAGTGACATTACCAACATCTACAAGCGTGCCAACTTCTCGGATGTTCCGGATCGTCTGCCCACCCGCGAAAGCGAGTTCTATGCCCTGGCCAAGGAACGTTATTCCTGCCGGGAATTCAAGGATACTCCCCTGACGGATATCCAGATTAACCATATCCTGGAGGCCGCCCGTGTGGCTCCTTCCGCCGCCAACAAACAGCCGGTGCACGTGTGGGTGGTCAAGAGCCCGGAAGCCCTGGAGAAGCTGCGCGGTGCCACGGATTATACCTTCAATGCTCCTGTGGTATTCATGGTGGGCGCCAGGCAGGATGCCGCCTGGGTGCGCAAGTACGACGGTAAGAATCTGGCCGATGTAGACGCCGCCATCGTGGGCACTCACATTATGCTGGAAGCCGCCGCCTGGGGCCTGGGCAATATCTGGATCGGATCCTTCGATCCCGCCAAGATCAAGGCCGATTTCCCCGAAACGGAGGGCTATGAAGTGGTTTGCATGCTTCCGGTGGGCATTGCAACGGCCGCTCCCAGCCAAAGGCACTGGGAACGTCAGCCCATGGAAGAATTCGCATCGGAAATCTAAACAATGATGACACATATCCTTACAGCGCTGCTTCTGCTTTTGCAGCTGAATCCCAGCGTGGTGTGGAAGGCAGCAGTCCATCCTACAGAGGGCGACCGCTATCAGTTGGTAGTGACCGGACAGGTGGACAAGGACTATTATGTCCATCCCATGTCCGATCCCTATGCGGGCACCTTGCTGGAAGTGAACACCACAGACCAGGTATTTCTGGCCGGAGCCCCTACGGAGGAGTTTACTCCCAGTGATTACAAAGGGGAGGAAGTGGTAACAGGCACCTATGTTTTGCGGCAGGATTTGCAGATCAATGGGTCTGCCACGGTGGAGGGAAGCGTTACCTGGAGTGCCTGCAGCGGCGATTTTTGCCAGATGCCGGAGGAATGGACATTCTCCGTTCCGGTAGAGATTCCTGGCTCCGCTCAGAATGACAAAGGGGCTGAAAAAGGTGGCAGTCTGTGGGGACTGATTCTGGAGGCCATCCTCTGGGGCTTCCTGATGCTTCTGACGCCCTGCGTGTTTCCTATGGTGCCCATGACGGTATCATTCTTCATCAAGCAGGAGACGGGCGGCCGCTTCAAGGCCGCCATGTACGGACTGTTCATCGTCCTGCTCTATACGGTGCCCATCTGCATCATCATCGGCCTGACCTGGCTGTTGGGCGGAGCGGGCATAACGGCCGATATCTTCAACTGGCTGGCCACGCACTGGCTCCCGAACATCCTGTTCTTCGTCATTTTCATGGTGTTCGCGGCCTCTTTCTTCGGTGCGTTTGAAATTACCCTGCCGTCCAGCTGGACCACCAAGGCCGATGCAAAAAGCAGCAAGGGAGGCCTTCTGGGCGTGTTTTTCCTGGCCCTTACGCTGGTGCTGGTGAGCTTCAGCTGCACTGGCCCCATCGTGGGAACCGTGCTCATCAAGAGCACCCAGGGAGAATTCTGGACCCCTATGGTCACCATGTTGGCCTTCTCCATCGCCTTCGCCCTGCCGTTCGCCCTGCTGGCCTTCTTCCCTTCGGTGCTGAAGAAGCTCCCGAAAAGCGGCGGCTGGCTCAACAGCGTGAAGGTGGTGCTGGGCTTCGTGGAAGTGGCCCTGGGCCTGAAATTCCTTAGCGTGGCCGACCAAACCTACCACTGGCACCTGCTGGACCGCGAGGTCTATCTGGCCATCTGGATCGTTTGCTTCACCCTGCTGGGCCTGTATCTGCTGGGCAAGATCCGCTTCAAGCACGACAGTCCCCTGGAGTACATTTCCGTGGGCCGGTTAGCCCTGGTGATTGCCGATTTCGCCTTTGTGGTGTATCTGATTCCTGGCATGTGGGGTGCGCCCCTGAAGGCCCTCAGCGGCTATCTGCCGCCCCTGGAGACGCAGGATTTCGTACTGGGAAGTTTCCAGACGGCAGGACCTGAAAAGGCCGATGCCCCGGCCACTTTGACCCTCTACGGCTCAGAAGTATCTTTGCCGCACGGACTCACCGGTTATAGTAATCTGGAAGACGGAATTGCGGCTGCCAAGGAGCAGGGAAAGAAAGTGTTCGTGGACATCACCGGCCACGGCTGCGTGAACTGCCGGGAAATGGAAGCCCGCGTGTGGAGCGATCCCCGTGTGCTGCAGCGCCTGCGGGACAACTACGTGATCGTGTCCCTGTATGTGGACGATAAAACCAAGTTGCCGGAAAGCAAATGGGTAACCACGGATACCGGCAAGGTGCTCAAGGATGTGGGCCGGGTGAACTCCTATCTGGTGCTGAATCGTTTCGGCGTAAATGCACAGCCCAATTACTTCCTCCTGGACGGGGAGGGAACCATTCTGGCCGGTCCGCGTGGCTACAACCTGGATACGGATGCTTTTGTGGAATTCCTGGATCTATGACCTATAAGGAAATCATCGCCCTCATCAAGCGGGAAGTGAAACCCGCCCTGGGCTGTACTGAACCCATCGCCGTGGCGCTGGCCGTAGCCAAGGCCGTGGAAATCATCAGCGAGAACTGTTCCTGCAGCGGCAACTGGCGCCTCACGGCTCCGCTGCGCCTGGATGTGGCCGTGAGCGGCAACATCCTCAAGAACGGCATGGGTGTGGGTATCCCTGGAACCGGCATGGTGGGCCTGCCCGTTGCGGCGGCTCTGGGGGCTGTGTGCGGGGAATCGGCCCGGGGCTTGGAAGTACTGGCGGGCCTTACGCCGGAAGCGGTGGCCCGTGCCAAGCAGCTGGTGGCCGATGGAAATGTGCACATCTCCGTGGCCGATACTGACCATCTTCTCTATGTGAAGGCCACGGTTACGGTGGACGAAGGCGCGGTGGCCAGCGCCGAACTGGATCCGCACGCCTACGCCGTGATCGAAGACGACCACGACCGCATTGTGGAAACCAGTTTCGCCGACCACATCCTTATGAGTTCCGAATCGGGTGCGGCGGTGAAAGAACGCCACGAAGAGACCTACGACCTTACCGTCAAGGATATCTACGATTTCGCCTGTACGGCGCGCTATGAGGACATTGCCTTCATCCTGGAAGACCGCACTTACAACCATGCCCTGGCCATTGAAGGCCTGATAGGGGACTATGGCCTGCAGGTGGGAAAGACCATCCGCGAGAACCAGAAGGAAATCTTCGGCAGCGACTTCATGAGCTTTGCGATGGGTATGACGGCAGCGGCTTCGGATGCCCGTATGGCCGGTTGCACGCTCCCGGCCATGTCCAACAGCGGCAGCGGCAACCAGGGCATCACCGTTAGTATGCCCGTAATTGCCTATGCCATCAAATACCTGCTGGAAGACGAGCCCCTGGCCCGGGCCCTTATCCTGAGCAACCTGGTGGCTATCCATATTAAACATTATCTGGGCAAGCTGAGCGCCCTCTGCGGCTGCGTGGTGGCCTCTACGGGCAGCGCCTGCGGCATCGTCTATCTGCAGGGCGGCACTTACGAACAGGTGTGCGCCGCCATCAAGAACATGGCCGGCAACATCACCGGCATGGTGTGCGACGGCGCCAAGGTGGGCTGCGCCATGAAGGTGGCTTCGGGCGTTTCCTGCGCGGTGCAATCGGCCGTGCTGGCCCTTCGGGGCACCTGTATCCCCTCCACGGACGGCATCATCGAGGACGACGTGGAGAAGACCATCCGCAACATCGGCACCATCGGCAGCGCCGGTATGAAGGCCACCGACCGCATGATTCTGGATATAATGCTGTGCAAATAATGAGAAAGCTTGTTTTCGTTCTGGCCGCCCTGTCGGCCGTGGCCTGCGCTACCTCAACCCCGGCTCCTCAGGAGGCCCCGGAGGCCAAGGCAGCCCGCATGGAATGGTTCTCCCAGGCCAAGCTGGGCATCTTCATCCACTGGGGCATCTATTCCCGCGGCGACTGGAGCGAAAGCTGGGCCTTCCACAACGGCGCCGTGAGCATGGAGGACTATTTTGCCCAGGAGGCCGATTTCACAGCCGCGTCCTACAACCCCGCAGCCTGGGTGCAGCTCATCCGCGAGAGCGGTGCCCGCTACACGGTGATTACCTCCAAGCACCACGACGGTTTCGCCCTCTGGGACACCCAGGCGGGCGATGTGAGTGCCGTGAAGTCATCGGCCGCCGGACGCGATGTCCTTACGCCTTTTGTGGACGAAGTGCGCCGGCAGGGAGGTCTTAAACTCGGCCTGTATTATTCCTTGATTGACTGGCCCCGGGAAGACTATCCCAATGTGTTCCGGGCCGGTCCTGCCCGCTACGACATTCATAAGGAACCGGAGCGCTGGCAGCATTTCCTTACCTTCAACAGTGCCCAGCTGAAGGAATTGCAGGAAGCTTATAACCCGGACCTCTTCTGGTTCGACGGCGACTGGGAGTTTTCTTCGGAAGAATGGGATGCCCCGGGCATCGTACAGCAGTTACGCAGCTATAATCCGCAGGTAATTGTGAATTCCCGCATTGCCGGGAACGGCGACTACGACACCCCCGAACTGGGCGTTCCCGTGACCCGTCCGGCCTCTCCCTGGTGGGAAACCTGCATGACCATCAACGACTCCTGGGGGTTCCGCAAGCGGGACACGGACTTCAAGTCCATCGATACCATTTTACGTATGCTGGTGGACTGCATGTCCATGGGCGGCAACCTGCTGCTGGATATCGGCCCGCGGGCCGACGGAACCATTCCGGAGGAAGAAGTGGCCATTTTGAAGGAACTGGGCCAGTGGACATCCAAGCATGCCGAGGCAGTCTATCCCACCCGTGCCGGTATTCCCGCCGGGCACGTGCAGGCTTATACCACCCTGAATGCGGCGGGCGACATCCTGTACCTGTATTTCCCTTATGCTCCCAACGAGTCCCTGGAGATCAAGGGCCTGAAGTCCAAGATCCAGCGGGTGCGCGTAGTGGGCACGGGGCAGGAACTGGTCTGGAAGCAATATAACGATATAGACTGGAGCGCTACGCCGGGCGTGTATTACATCCAGGTTCCCATTGAGATTCTGGACCCGCATATGACGGTGCTGGCTCTGGAGTTAGATGGTCCGGCCACCCTGTACGAGGGCGCAGGCCAGGTAATCAGCTTTAACGAGTAAGGCTTTCCAACATGGACACGTATCCATTCAGAAAAAGTATTCGCAAAATACCGGGCGAGGTTATCCACTCAGTCCCTCTTCCGGAACCCGAAGTTACAACGGGCCATCAGTCAAGAGGAAATATCGGTGAGATATGCCGTTCAAAGGGCTTTAAACAGGTCCTATTGGTCACCGACCAGACCTTGAGCCGCCTGGGCTATGAAAAAACTATCGTCGCTTCTCTGGAGGCGGCCGGCGTGGGCTATACGCTCTTCAACGACATTCATTCAGAACCCAATATCGGCATAATAGAGGCCGGAAAGCAGAAGGCCCTTGCGTGCCAGGCCGAATGTATCATCGCGCTGGGAGGCGGCTCTGTGATGGACTCCTGCAAGATTATTGCTGCCAGCGTGAAGATGCCTCACCTTCCCGTGAAGGTGCTTTTGCAGAAGTTCCTGGTGGTGCCGGGCAAGACGCTTCCCATCATTGCCGTTCCTTCTACCGCCGGTACCGGCGCCGAAATCACCGTCTGTGCGGTGGTGATGAATGGCAGCGGTGTCAAGAACTCCACCGTGCTCATCGGCCTGAATGTGGTCCACGTGGTGCTGGACAGCGAACTCACCCTTCGCGCGCCGGCGCAGGTGACGGCGGCCTGTGGCATCGATGCCCTGAGCCACTGCATCGAAGGGGCCGTGAGCGATGTAAAGGCGGACCAGGCCGATGCAGAAATGTCCATAGAAGGCATCCAACTGATCTTTAAGCATCTGCCCACCGTAATGCGTGAGCCGGAGAACATCGAGGCCCGTCTGGGGATGTGCCAGGCGGCTATGTGCGGCGGCAATGCCATCAATACCCAGCTGGCGGGCTATGTCCACGCCTTTGCCCACACGGTGGGTGCCAAATACCACATTCCGCACGGCGTGGCCATCTCCCTGATGCTGATGCCTGTGCTGGAAATGCAGAAGGAAGTGTGTCTGGCAAAATACGCCCATCTGGCGCGCTGCTGCTCGCTGGCCGATAACAGCACCCCGGACCGGGAAGCCGCCGAGGCTTTTCTTGAGGCCGTCCGGCAATTGCTGGCGGTGTGCGGAATGGATCAGATAGCTTCCCCTGTGAGGGCATACGACCATCAGGAACTTATCCCCCTGGTAGCCGCCGATTCGATTAATTATTCTTCTCCCATAACCATGACTGAAAACCAGATCAAACAGGTCCTGGAGACCGTTACACCCGCGGCAACAGAAGATGCCGCCGAATTCACAGAAGGTAAGATTCGCGCCATAGTGGAGGCCCAGCGCAAGTTCTTCCGTACCGGCACCACCCTTCCCATAAAATGGAGAATCCAGCAGCTCAAAAAGCTCAGGGATGCCGTGAGGGCGCACGAGGCCGAATTTGAGGCGGCCCTGGCGCAGGATCTGGGCAGAAGCAAGGTGGAGGCCTATCTTTGCGATATCGGCCCCATTATTACGGAGGTGAACGAGATGATACACGGCCTTCGCCGCTGGTCCCGTCCGGAGTATCATTGGAGCGGCCTTATGTGCTTCCCCAGCACTATTACTAAGGTATATAAGATGCCTTATGGCGTTTCCCTGGTTATTAGCCCGTTCAATTTCCCTATCCTGCTCACATTGGGCGTTGTGGCTGCTGCCATGTGCGGTGGCAATACTGTGGTGATCAAGTCCAGTTCCAAGTCATCGGCCTGTACTGCAGCGCTTAAGAAATTCTGCGCAGAGGTATTTCCGCCCGAATACGTCACCCTCATCGATGGCGGACACGATGTGGCCGACTGGTGTCTTGCGCAGCGCTTCGACAAGATTTTCTACACCGGTTCGCCGGCCGTGGGCAAGCACGTGATGGCAGAAGCTGCCAAAAACCTGACCCCTGTGGCCCTGGAGCTGGGTGGCGAGACCGGCAACTGGGCCGTAGTGCGCAAGGATGCCAATCTGGAGGATGCCGCCCGTAAAATTGCGTTCTTCAAACTTCTCAACGCCGGGCAAATCTGCATCAATGTGAACCAGATTGCCGTGGCCGAAGAAGTGGCCGAACCTTTCCTGAAGGCGCTTAAGGCGGCTTTTGTGGCCCAGATCGGCCAGCACCCCGAGAAGAATCCCGAATACCCCAAACTGATTACCGCCAGGGCCTGGGACAGCTGCGCCGCTTTGGCCGATGAATACCGCGACCGCATTGTTTTCGGCGGCACCGGAGACCGGCAGACTCAGCGCTATTCTCCCACGGTCATTTATCCCGTGGATATCAACGAGCACATTGTGCAGCACGAACTTTTCTGCCCGCTTTTGCCCGTGGTTCCGTTCAAGGATGCGGAAATTGACGCCCTTATGGACGTTATAGCAGAGCGTGAGCATCCCCTGGCCATGTATCTGTTCACCAAAGATAAGAAATGGGCGAACCGCGTGATGCAAACCCAGCAGTACGGTGGCGGTTGCATCAACGAGGTCTGTATCCACATGATGGTGAAGGGCGTTCCTTTCAACGGTACCGGTCACTCCGGCATGGGCGCGTACCACGGCGTATGGGGCTTCCGGGAGTTTACCCATCCCCAGACTGTGCTCACAGGTAAAACCCTCTTCAACCTTCCGCTCAGGGAACATCCTTATGGCGGCGAAAGCGAAAAGACCAAGCTCAAAATCCTTCGGCTGATGGAGCGTTAGCTGCCCGGCAGGGGAGTGCTCAAAAAAAACGAAAATAATTTGGTTTATATTGTAAACTTGTTTATATTTGCAGTGGGGTTCCGGAAGACTGCGCAGCTTTTAGGGGTCCCAAAACAAGTTAAACAATTGATACAATGGAACAAAACAAAGAAATGACGGCTCAGGAAAGTCTGAAGCTCATCACCGAAACCTTCAACAAAAGCCGGAAGGGAATTCTTCGCAACAGCGCCAAGCACTTCATTCTTTGGGGGATGTTGCTTACGCTAACCTCTCTTGTCATTTATTTCTTATGGCATTTCACAGGCAAACCGCAGTGGAACTTCCTGTGGTTCGCTATGCCTGCCATCGGCTATCCCGTTGCCTCCATGATGGGTAGGAACGAAGTGTCCCTTCCGCAGAACGAGGTAAGTAAGATGCTCCATGGCGTATGGTCCGTCTTTGGCGCTTTCGCAGTGACGCTCAGCGCTATCGCCGTGTTCCTGGTGCCCATGAATGTAACCCTTATCATCGTCCTCATCCTGGGTCTGGCCGAATGTATGTCCGGTGTCCTCCTGAAAAACTGGACCATCATCATCTGCGGTTTCCTGCTGGGCGTGGGTGGTGCCGTTTTTGCCATGATTGTGCATAGCGAGGCTCAGCTTCTGGTCTTTACGCTGGGCGGTGTCCTTCTGCTGGTGACCGGCATGGTGATGAAAATACAGAACAAGTAGCCTATGTTTCCCAAACTGGATCCGCTCCTGCATTCCGAACTTCGGCTGGCCGTCATGTCCATCCTGGCCGGGGTAGATGAAGCCGACTTCACCTATCTCAAGACGCAGACTGGCGCCACCTCGGGAAACCTGAGCGTGCAAATCGACAAACTCACGGCCGCCGGCTACATCACGGTGGAGAAGGGCTTCAAGGGCAAGATGCCCCGCACCACCTGCCGCATCACTCCTATCGGCCAGAAGGCTTTCTCCGAGTATGTGGAGGCTTTGAAATCCTACTTTGCTTCCGGTTCCTAACCCTGCGTGGAGGTAATCTCCTGACAATCATTCGCTTATGGAAAATCGATTAGTCTGGTTGGGCTAATCGATTTTCTGTATCGGCCTGTCAATCAGTCATTTACATCCACGGTCGCCATTTTGGCTTTCAGTCTTTGGCGCGCCTTGGTGACGGAAGCGGGGGAAATGCCCAGAAGGAGGGCCTGCTCCCAGACGGAGAACTGAAGGTGGGAGAGGATGTAGATGCGGATGTCTCCTTTGGTGAGGCCGGGATGGGCTTCCCGAAGGGATTGAGGGGTAAGATTGAAGGAATTTCGGAGCACCCGTTCCAATTCGGCCCATTCGTTGTCCTGGACATAGCGCGGTATGGCATGCAGTTCCTGAAGCAGGTGGTTCTGGCCAGCCAGGGTATGGAACATGGCATAGGAATCTAAGTCACCGCCGGGCCCCGTCCCTGCTCCGGGGATGTATTTTTCCCTGTCATCGGCCCCGGCGCGGATGACCATCAGCAAGGCGCGGACGTTTTTTCCCAAGATTTCGGAGGCTTGTGGTATGCTGAGCGTACTGCCGCCCCGGGTACAGGTCTGTGCCAGCCCAAGAGCCACTAGAACCATTTGGTAATAAAGCAGTTCTGCATCCGGCCCATGAAGGGAAAAGGAGGCGTTGATGGCGGCCAGGCACTCTTTCTTAAACCCTACGTGTTTGTCGATATAATCCTCGAAGGAGGATGCCGGAGTGTCGGCATCCATGATCAGAGAGAACAGTTGCGGTTCATCCATGGCGAACCAGAGTAGTGCCATGCCGAACCCTTTGAAGGGCGGGTTGAGGGAAAAACCGGCCCCCACGCGCTTCTGATAAAGATTCCGGGCTTCTTCCTTGACGGCTTCCCGTACGCCTTGTATGGAGCCGAAGGAGGAAAACACTGCATTGGCGCCGCAGCCGAGGGCAGCACAAAGGCTTCGGGCGGTGAGGGCCGATGCTCCGCTTGTACGCACGATAGAAAGGGCTGCCGTGAGGATTTTTTCTTTGGTGATGCTTACTGGTCTTGCCATAGTTCCTGTTCCGAAATAATCGCATACAAAAGTAGGAAAAACACCGGCTATGTCCAAGCATCCATAGGCCGATATCCCGTAATTGTCCACTTCATTGTCCATATCGATTTTTATTTCGGAACGGAATACCCGTTAACTTTGCCATCAGAAAAATATGGACAGACCATGAAAAGACTGATTGCAATTCTTACACTTGTTATGATAGGATTACCTTCCTTTGCCAAAGGCGACTGGAAGGGAAAAGTGGTGGACGAAAAAGGGGAAGTGGTTCCCTATGCCAATGTGGCCATTCTCTCCAAGGCCGATTCCACCGTGGTGTGCGGAGCCGTGACGGCCGATGACGGAACCTTTAATATAGTGACTTCCGAGACCGACGGCATCATGATGGTTGCCATGATGGGCTACCGGACCGTTTATCTGGCTCCAATCGATGGCGCCGTCATTACGCTGGAGGCAGACACCGCCATGCTGGAAGGTGCGGCCATTACGGCCGTGATGCCCAAGACCAAACTCACAGGCGAAGGCTTGCAGACGACTGTGAAAGGTTCCGTGCTGGAGAATGTCGGTACGGCCAAAGACGTATTGTCCAAGACGCCGGGTATGATTAAGGGCCAGAACGGATTGGAGGTCATCGGGAAGGGGGCGCCGCTGGTGTATATCAACGGCCGCAAGGTAACGGACAGCAGCGAACTGGACCGCCTTCAGAGCAATGAGATTCAAAGTATCGAGGTAATTACCAATCCTGGGGTACAATACGATGCCTCCGTGGGAAGTGTAGTCCGTATCCGCACCATCAAGCGCCAGGGCGATGGTTTCGGCTTCAATCTGTTTGTACAGGACGAGCAGTCGCTCCGCTGGGACAAAGGGAACGACCCTTTTAGCGCTCTTAACATGAACTACCGCACTGGCGGGGTGGACGTCTTCGCTGGCATCAACTATGCCCGTAATACCAGCCGCCAGCAAAGCGACCTGGAAAAGAAGACCTTTGGGAAGACCTTCCTGCTGGAAAACAAGGGTGACCTTCTCAACAACTACCTGGGCCAAAGCCTTTATGGCAATGCCGGAGTGAACTGGCAGATTGCCGACAACCATTTCTTGGGTGGGAAAATCGATTGGGGAAAGACCCTGCAGTACGACGTGCACACTGAAGTAAACGACAACGTCTGGCTGGACGGGGTCCTTGCCGACAAAATCGCAACCTTCTCCGATGATAAGATGGGAAAAGGAGGAATCTACAATCTCGGAGCAAACCTTTATTACAATGGTGTGATTGGCGGGAAACTGGGCGTGGACGTGAACCTGGACTATTATGGAACCGACAACGCAAGCAGTTCGGAGTCAAAGGAAACCAGTGACATTTCGACCGACCGCACCATCCGCTCCGGTAGCCAGTCCGATGGAAGGATGTATGCCGCAAAGGCCGTTCTATCCTATCCGGTATGGAAGGGTCAGCTGCAGGCCGGAACGGAAGAAGTTTTTTCCCGCCGCAGCGACAACTACTCCATCAGCGGGATTGACATTCCGGCCTCGCAGGCCTCGGTGGTGGAGGATAGCTACGCCGGCTTCGTCAACTATGGTTTCTTCTTGCCGGGGGCCGGTCAGTTCAGCGCCGGGGTGCGCTATGAATATGTGCACTATGCCTACCAGGATGCCCTAACGCCGGCAAACAACATTACCCGGAATTATAGCAACTGGTTCCCGATGCTCTCCTGGGCTACCGTCATTGATCCGAACAATGCCAAGGTGCAGCTCATGGTTAATTACAGCGCCAAGACGCTGCGCCCCAATTATGCCTATCTGTCCGGTGCTGTGCGGTACAACAGCCGTTATATCTGGCAGAGCGGCAATGCCCAGTTGCAGCCGGAGCTCAGGCACAACTTCAGCTTCACGGCCCTGTGGAAGTTCATAACGCTGGTTGTCAATTATTCCCGCGTACAGGATGCCATCATGACCTGGTCTTCCCCCGTGGGAGACGAAGGCGTCGTACTGGTTCAGCCGCGCAATATCGAGACGCCGCAGCGCAAGATGGCTGTCTATATGACCTTTACGCCCACCATCGGCCCATGGACCATGAATTACACCCTTGGCATCCTGCCCCAGTGGCTCACCATCAATGCGCCGGATTCCAGGGAACCGGATGGCATCCGCGTGACCAGGTTTAGCGATAAGCCCATAGGTATCGCTCAACTCTTCAACACCTTTACCTTCAGTGGCGGCTGGCAGTTGGAGCTGGGCGGCACGGTATGGACACCGGGTTATAACCAGAACATGTACATGAGAAACTGGTACTTCGACTTAAGTACGGCTGTCCAGAAAACCCTGCTGAAAGACGGCTCGCTGGTGCTGAGGCTGGAAGGTGCCGATCTGCTGGGGACGGCTCACTTTGATGCCTATTCCGATTTCGGCAGCCACACCATCATGCAGACCAACCGGATGGACACCCAGCGCATCAAATTCTCCATCCGCTACAACTTCAACACGGCCCAGAGCAAATATCGCGGCAGCGGCGCGGGCGCTGACAGCAGGGAAAGAATGTAAAATATTAGTATCTTTGTGAATATGGAAAAGGAAATGAAATTCTGTCAGAGCTGCGGCATGCCGCTCACCGATGGCCTCTTTGGCACTAATGCCGATGGCAGCAAGAACGAAGACTACTGCATGTACTGCTACAGGGATGGCAAATTCCTGCAGGAATGCACCATGGAGGAAATGATTGAGCATTGCGCCCAGTTTGTCGATGAGGTGAACAAAGGCCTGCCCCAGCCCATCACCAAGGAGGAGTACATCGGCCAGATGAAGATGTTTTTCCCGCACCTGAAGCGCTGGCGCAATGAGTTGACCATTAGCGGTGACGCTCCCGAAAATCCGGCTTTAGCTGGCATCAAAGACCTGATTGCTCAGATGGCCGATAAGCTGCCCATCGCCTATATCTCTTCCGTGGATGCAGAGGGTTTCCCCTGCTCCAAGGCCATGCTGAAACCGCGTAAACGCGAGGGTATCAAGGTGTTCTATTTTACCACCAACACCTTCTCCCTGCGCGTGGCCCACTACAAGGCCAATCCCAAGGCCAGCATTTATTTCTGCGACGCCCGGGGCTTCAAGGGCATGATGCTGCGCGGAACCATGGAAGTGCTTAAGGATGCGGAGAGCAAGGAAATGATCTGGCGGAAAGGCGATACGCAGTACTATCCCGGCGGCGTGACCGATCCCAATTACTGCGTCCTGAAGTTTACCGCCATCGACGGCCGCTTCTACAGCGACTTTTATCCCCGCAGTTTCATTCTTTGATTTTCTTGCTCTTCGAGAACAGCCATTCCATGAAATCGGGCATCTCGAAGGCTTTCCACCAACAGACGTGTCCGCAACCGGGGAACTCGTGGTAGCGGACATCTGCTCCGGCGGCCTTCAGGGCGCGGTAGGCGTCCCTGGAGCCCGCCACCGGAACGTTGGGGTCGCTGTCACCATGGTAGAGGCTGAAGGACACGCCTTCAAATTTTCCCAGCCTGTCCGGGTT
>Ga0265299_10004150_pt1 | contig 13837 bp, 8 predicted proteins | sample AusTroGonzalo_MG_4_FD_193485 | JGI IMG/M metagenome (GOLD analysis project Ga0265299, IMG submission 193485) | Bovine rumen microbial communities from tropical cattle in Woodstock, Queensland, Australia - Gonzalo_02 | ecosystem: Host-associated > Mammals > Digestive system > Stomach > Rumen ...
CGGACGTTTCAACGACAACGCGGTCTCCGACCTTTACGCCCTTCGCGCCCTCCCCCAGTTCCGCGACTTCGCCGCATATCTCGTGGCAGAGGACGCCGGGCGGATTCCACGCGCAGAAGCGCCCGCGTATTATCGACACGTCGGTGGAGCAAATGCCCGCCGCGCGCACCTTAAGTACGACCCATCCAGGCTTCGCAACGGGATCGGGATACCCCTTCTCCAGCCGAATCTTGTCCGTTCCTTCCCAAACCCATGCCTTCATAGCACAAAAAACTCCATTTCCCTTGGATAGTCAAATAGATTAGTCAGTCCGTCCGCGCCGACAAGATAGTCGTTCTCGACGCGGATGCCGAAATCGCCCTCGAAGTAGAGCCCCGGCTCCAGCGTGCAGACGACGCCCTCATTAAGACACGTCGCGTCGCCAAGCTCGAACGCAGGCTTCATGTAGGGCTTCGGCCCGACGACGTGCCCGACGTGGTGCGGCATCTTTCCGCCATAGCCGCGAGAGACCAAAAACGCCTCCACATCCCTCTTCACATCTTCGCAGCGGACCCCGGCGCGGACGATCTTCTCGCCGAGCCTCTGGCATTCGAGGACCGCCTCGTACGCATCGCGCTGCCGCGCCGAAGGTTCGCCAAAAAAGAACGTGCGGCATGTGTCGCTCCATGTCTCGCCGCGCCGGACGGAGAGGTCTAGTATGAACGCGTCGCCTTCCCGGAAGACGTAGTCAGTCGGCGCACCCTCGATTGCGCCGCTGCGCGCGCCACCGACGAAGTCGCCGATGAACTCGTGCGCTTCCGCCCCGCAGACGGCATCGACGGCCTCACGCACGACTTCGAAGGCGTCCTTTTCCGACATCCCGACGCGCAACTTCGCGCGCAGCGCATCGTATGCTGCGCGATTCGCCTCCAGGGCCCTCCTGACGCCTGTCTCAGTCAATGTCACGCCCGCGCCCTTTCGATCATCGTGTGGTAGCCGAGCATCATGGCGTTCGTGTCGTTCTTGATCGCCATGAACTGCACTCCGCGCCTCTTCCATATGTCGAAGTCGCACTCGGTGTAGCACCCGAGGAGAATGCCCTTTTCCCTGACCTTGCGGCAGCATTCGTCGAGAATCGCCATGATCTCGGGATCTCTGAACTGGCCGGGCTTCTTCATCGACATAGTGAAGTCGAAAGGCCCGACGATGATTGCGTCGATGCCGGGAACGTCAAGTATCGCGTCAAGGTTCCGCGCCGCCTCTATGTGCTCTAGCTGAATCATCACGAGCGGCTCGTGCGCCGACTTCTCGAAGTATTCCGCCGCGTCTCCTGCTCCGTAGTCCAGCCCGCGACGCGGCCCGAAGCCGCGGCTGCCGCCGTGGATCGGGTAGCGGCATGCGTCCACGGCGCGCGCCGCGTCCTCCGCCGTCAGCACCATCGGTATGATGACGCCTGCCGGCGCGAAGTCAATGATGCGCTTTATCTCCGTGTGGTCGCAGCTGGGCACGCGGTAGAGGCTCGCAACCCCGGTTCCCTTAACCGCCATCAGGTGCATCATCGCCGTCTCGCGGCCGAACTCACCGTGTTCGCCGTCGAACCACAGGAAGTCGAACCCCGACGCGCATGAGAGTTCCGTCACCGCAGGGTCCGTGAACGTTATTGCCGCGCCAAGTGGCATGCTGCCGCTGCGGATCTTCTCCAGAAACGCCTCGAGTCCGTTTATCTTCATTTCATCCCTTTCCTATGTTGCGGTTGCGGTAGTCGCCCATCGTGACGCCCACGCGCTGCAAGAATATCTTGCCGAGATACGATTCGGTGCGATACCCGCACATCTTGCATATCGTGCCGATCGTGTGCCCGCTGTACGCCAGCAAGTGCTTTGCGCGCCGTATGCGGGTAAGTATGATGTCCTCGCGGACAGAGACGCCCTTGAACTGGCGGTAGCGCAGGTCGAGCAGCCGCCTCGATATCTGGAGCTCGTCCGCTATCGCGTTGGAATCGACGGCCTGGCAGGCGCGGCGCGCTATGATTTCCTCGGCGCGGCGCACCAGCATCCCCGACGGCGAGCTCGGGGCCGTCGACATCCGGTTCGTGACCGTCGGGTTGCCGCTGACGACCATGCGCCTGCCGTTCGCCTTGTCGTCCATCAGGCGCGAGAGCTCCTTCGCCGCGAGATAGCCCATCTCCTCGAAGTCGGGGTGTATGCTGCTAAGGGTAGGGCGCGTGTGGACGCAGAACACCGGGTCGTCGTCCACCCCGAGGACCGAAAAGTCGTCCGGCACGCGCAGTCCGCCGTGTGCGCAGGCCCTCATCACCAGGTCCGCCGCGTAGTCGTTGGCGGCGAATATCGCCGCAGGCCGCGGAAGGGACGCCAGCCACTTCTTCAGTACGTCCGGCTCCGACACGGCGTCGCCCTTGAAGATGCGAACGTTGTAGAGCCCGTTCTTGCGCAGTTCGCGGGCAAAGGAAGCCCCTCTGTTGCGCGACCATGCGCACCCGCGGCATGCGCCGACGAAGCCGTATGCGGCGTATCTGCCGTACCCCATCACGGTCTGCGCCGCCAAGGCGCCGATCCTGTCCGAGTTGACGTTCAGGAAAGACACCTTGCGGAACTGGCGGCCCTTTACGTCCGCCGAAGGCCAGTCAAGCCCGACCATTGGCGTCTTGCTCTCGCCGCACATGCGAAGGCATGTCTTCGGGATGTGTTCGTCGCTGCCGTCCACGTCCACCATTCCGACGGCCCCGCATATGACACCCGAAACGCGTCTCGACATGTATTCCCTGAAATGGTCGACGTCCAGGACGTCCCTGACGATCAGAAGCTCCCAGTCGGCCTTGGTCTCACGCAGGTATCGCATGATGCCTGTGTACTTGTCCATGCCGTCCTGGTATGCGAACGGCAACGCGACGACCACCGCCGGGCTCTGGCATTGTTTTCTCATCAGACGTATTATACAGGATTGCCCGCCAACAAATCGGCAATATTCAATATCTCTATTGAGAAACAAGGCGATTTACAGATTTGTCCTTCTCGACCTCGGCGGTGCTGTTTGCACATTCGCATGCAAAAGGTTACAACTCCAAGTCCACCTGGCTCCCATCGACATCAACATCGTCAGGTTTAGGCACATCGAGTTGCTGCCCCAAATGCGCGCTCTTGACCTTGACTTCATTTGGATCGGAAAGATCGAAATCAAGTTCCAGGCTGTAGATGTATCTGCCTGTGGGATTGTTGGAGCAATCACCGGCGTTGGCCATGCGGAAGAGAATGTTGCCGGTGTACTGCACCGTGATCTTGGCTGTTTTTCCGTAGTCGCCCATGTCAAGGGCATAATGCAATATATCAGGAGTCGGCAATGGGCCGATGACGTCAAACATAGGGTCGTTCTGGTCAAGTCCCAGAATCAGATCGCGGCCTTCCTCCGAATTCATGTCAATGTTTTCATATTCCGACGTGGGGACCAACGAACCCCGCTTGGCAAGCTGCAGGAAGATAGTGCCGGTATGCTGGTTCATGAACGATGTGAGCACCTTGCGATGCAAGAGATTCGGAACCGTATCCTCAAACTTCTGAATGATGTCATTTTCGTCATAGCTATTGTCCGTGCGGGAGAATTCCTTGCCCGCAATCGTGAACGAAGCGCGGTGTATATCCGTTATCAATTGACAGCTGACGCCGTTCTTGTCCAAATCCTTGGCGTAGCCCTGGCTCAGCTTATCCGACGTCATGCTCTGGTAATATTTTGCCAGCGTTGCATCAAACTTGGCGAGCCTCGGATCGCCAAAGCTGAAGTTGCGGACGCCCTTGAGCTCTTTCGACATCCGCCGGGCGATGGCTTCCGCTTCTTTGGCGTTGTAGCTCCCGCTCGCTATGGAGAGCACCACGTAGTTGGCAAATAGGCGCAGATTGCTGTCGGTCAGGCCCGCGCCATACCGGGACACGAGATTGACGGCCATCTGACGCTGCTCCTTGTCGAGAACAGCATCCAGAACTAGCTTGTTCTTGCCAACGCCGTTGATGTACGTCAGTGCGCCGTCCACCAATTCGTCGGCCTTGGCCGGCTTCACCGATTTGTTTACCTCTTCTTGGACCGCGGCCATTTGTATCGCCTGCGTCACTGCGCGAATGCGGCGCGCGGAGAGCGGATGTCCTCCGTCGACTTTGTAGTCGCCCTCCTTCATCACGTCCCGGACGGCCGGCGGCAGTTCGTTAAAGTTCTTGGCGCCGCAGACCTTGAAAACGGTTTCCTTGAAGAGTTCGCGCACGGAGTCGTTGAGACGTGCCTGGTCGCCGGTTCTGCCGAAAAACTGGTTCTTCCACAAGCTCTTGATTTTGTCGCCATCGTTCTTGGCGACGATCGACCTCGGCTTGCCGTCGGGATCCAGCAGCGCGCTTCCGCCTATGCACGCGAGGGTGTCCTCGTTGTTCGCGTGCTCCTTTGCAAAGGCCACGAAAGCTCTGAACTGGTCTCCATACGTTGGAAGATTCAAGTTGATAGCCATGTTGTTTCTCCTTTGTAAAAGTTTTTCTGCTCTGTTTACTCGAAACGCGGCGAAAGGTTACACACTTTCTCGCACTCCGTCAGATTTCTTGGTTTGGCGAATATTTTACCATATTCTCGATTCGTTGGAATGCAACCAAATGCGAATGTTTATGGACGGCAAAACATTTATTGCCGCAGGATCAGGTTTTCCGGTGGAAAGTGGAACGAAAGCGAAAGGCAAAGGCGCGAAAGAGACGCGCAGAAACACAAACCGCCGTCTGAATGGGCGGCGATTGTGGAACGGATAGATTTACTGTCGTTTATCTGTCTGCGGGATTGGCTCGCATTCTTCGGAAGTCGGCGAGTGCCGCGTAGTAGTTCTTAGCTTTTGAGGAAGCTATTAACACCGCTGAAAGAACGGAAAGAAAAAGACCAGTCACTGCCAGAAAAAGACCGATGCCACATTCTTCTGTAGGACGAGACATCCATCGGAACAACTCTTTTGCATTCACCCAAGAAACAATCGCAATGCCTCCAAGCACAATCCAGTAAAGCCACCTGAAATGCCGCCACACGAAAAGGACTAGTGTAGAAAGGACCGACAGCACGGCAAGCGACGGGATTACAATACGCCAGAAGGTTTCTGGATGCGAAGAACCGCCAACCCATCCAGAGGACATCATCGCGCCGATCAACAAAATAGGAGCCATGATGCACCAATCGGCAATCAACACGCCAAGCCAGAGAACAAGCGGCGGCAGAGGCCGTTTGTGCGGCGCATTTCGCCATTGTGATTGACCTTGGTTCATGGCGCAAAGCCCATTCCGCCGTTTGGCATAAGGTTAACCGTCGTGTCAGCCTCAAGATTCGGGTCGTTCTCGTTGGGATTGAAATACGACACGAAGTTCATGCCGCCAAGGAAACGAATCGGACCGTATATTTTTGCATAGCAAGCAGAAACCAAACGTCCTTTGTCATCGCATCTTGTGCGTGTGCGAATGACAACATACTGGTTATCGCCAAGCAACTTTGCCGCATATCTGCCAACATACTTTTGCCCCCAAGACTCGAAATCAAGGCGTTTCATGTACACCGCATTCGTGTTTGCCACATAGTCAGACCGAAGGCGAGTTCCCGTGCATTCCGCTATGTAGCATCCATCTTGTACTGCATTAGTGAAGACAAGCGCACAATCAAGCGCCTTGTCGCTGGCGTAATGCAAGTCGGAATACTCCACCGTGAAATCGGCTATCTCGCCTGTTCCAAATGGGCGCACCCAATCCCCGGCTTTCAAATCGAATCCCCAAGAGCCAAAATGGGCTTTGCCCGGATATTTTAACTGCCGTCCAGCGGACTCAGGCCGATTGCCGACAAACATTGGTATCGGATTCACAATTGGCTTCACCCGAATGTAAATATTCGTCTCAAATTGCGTTTGATGAAGCGTAAAACCACTCCCCTCCCTAGCAAAACCAATTCCACCACCAATGCCATAATAACCATCAGCACGGACTGTGTACGAAAAATTCATGGACTTACAAAGGAACACAATGCTTGCCTCGCCATTGGTGTCTGTTTTTCCGCAAACATCCATCATAACATCACAGCCAAATCCCTCACCGGGAATCCACTCCTTAAGCGTATTGACCTTTACAGTCGCATTGCTTACGGGATTGCCTCTGAAATCAAAAACCTTGAAATGCGCAGTAGAGTCGCGCTGAAACAATGTAGCCTGTACATCGCCGCAACCAACTATGACAATCAAAGTGGCAAAGCACAATTTTATGTTCATCTCAAGTTTCCTTCCTCTACTATTGACAGGAAAACATCGCGGACGACCTGATAGGGTCGGTTCTTTATGTCGCTGTGTTTCCAAGCCTGATTATGGCCAACTCCATACAATCGTTCCCACGCCGCCACGACAGAAGGCATCCCTGGCATGTTCCTGTTGCGGTCATCACCCCATTGTGGATTTTGAACAGCAAGCTTGTTCGCCCCTGTCGCGTAGGATTCGGCGGGGATGCCGTCGGCAAGGGCATGGATGCGAACTGCGGGCTGCGTTGCAAGGAACGAGCCGTTTGTTCCGTAAAGCCCTCGTTCGTCGAACAAGCCGAAGAATGAGTTTGTGCAAATCAGCGAGTCCGCCAATTCCGCCGCGTTCGCAGGGTTCATGTGGGAAAGCAGATTGTCGTAGTCGCTGTTGAACGACCATCCCGCCTCATTGTTCCCCGGCAGGAGCATCGGCCATTGTCCTTTGCGCGATTCCTGATTGTACCACGCATAACTGCCAGAGAAAAGCGACTGCGCCGTTCCGTTCCCATTTGTCAGGACATCTTCGCCAGACGAGTAGTAGTTGTAGGCGTTGGTGATGCTTGCGAATCGCCCGCGCCATGTCATGCCGCAACGCCCGTCGGTTGAATCAATCCTTTTCCACGCCTCGTGCCAGCGGCTCGCCCAGAGGCGGTTCGTATAGGCGTGCCAGTCGGGGTTCGCCATGTTGTAGGAGGACGCGTCCGTCACCTCGCCCGCATCGTAAGCCTCCATCGGAACCGCCGCGTTCAGCATGAAATACGCCGAGACCTGCATTTGGTGGTCGGCAATCGCACTTGAAGCAACCATGTTGCCAAGGCTGTGCGCGGCAATTATCTTCTCGCCGGAAAGCTGCGCCGCGACGTTCGCCAAGGCCGCCGCAGACTCAAACGCATGTTCCACGTTGACGTAGTAGTTCGGCGTGTTGTCGAGATACCACCAGTGGCGGCTGTCGTCGCCGTACCATGTCACTGCCGTAAAAGCGCAGTTCGCGCCCGCTTGCCACATTCGCTTGAACATCTCGGAAGCCCAGCCCCGCGCCTTTTCCTCGCTGACGGAATAGCCGTGAACGAAGAGGAAGTGCTTTCCGTTCGTGTCAGAATCGGGCAGTCCCGACGGCGCAGACAAATCGGTTGGCCTCTCCACCGCGCCTTGAGCCGCCGCACGAATGTTCGCCCAGCGATACATGTCCTCGACATGGGATATCGTAATCGGGAGTCTGAACGAGAAAAGAGTATCGCCACCGTTCTTGAGGTACATCGCAATCGTAAGCGAGGCGGTACTTGGCCGCACTCCCTCCATCATCACAATGCCCTTTGAAGGATCGGCGAGAATCATATCAATGATGCACTGCGGCACCTCGATACCCTCTGCCGTTACGGGCGTTACCGTCGCTTCATAGGCGTTCTGGTTCAGATTCGGTCCACAATCCCCAACGTCCTCGCGCAGGAATCTCCCTGCCTCCAGATTTCCGAGTCTCGTCCAAATTATGTTGATGGCGCCGTCGGCGTGACTGAGCCGTACACCGACCTGTCCGCCAGAAAGCCATGGCGCAAAGGACGATATGTTGATCCACAGCGGGAAGAAGTCGACCAAATCCCGCCGTCCGTTCACATGATCGTCATTGCAATCGGCGTTAGATTGCTTGGGAATGTCAACGGGGCTCGTCTCCGAGTCGGATTTGTCAGCGTCGTCGTTCACCCACATACGAAACATCTTTCCGCGCATGTATGCGTCAAGGTCGCTCTCCGCACTTGCGGCAAGCGGCAGCAGAATTGCCGCGAACGCGAGAAGCATTGCCGCAAGGCGGCGGCAAATCTGCCGCGATGGGTGTTGTTCAATTCGTTTCATTTCTATGTGCCGTAAATTATACCAAAATCCTAATATTTATGGGACGGGGAAACGCCGGTAGGCTGATTTGCCACGCTTTCAATGGCATTGCGTGGGCACAACTAGCCGACGAGTTTTATTATCTTAGAACTCATCTTTTAGCTCCATTAGTTGTTTACGTCTCGAACGTTGCCATCACCGCCTAGCGATGGATTTCCAGTTCTCGACATTTGCATTTTAAACATGAGCGGCAAGCCGACCATGTCTTATGCGCCATAAATTATATCAAATCTCAGGTGAGTGTGGGGGAACAAGCCATACGCGGGATAAGAAGCCTTGGTTCCTTGTCGAGGTCAAGAAATCTGACGAGCGGATGTCCGAGAACCTTGCCTACTTTCAGGCGGCTACAGGCGCAGAACATGCATTCCAAGTCGTACTTGAACGGGATTACGAGAACATGGACTGCTTTAAATGCGATACGCCTACTGTCGTATCGGCCAAGACATTCTTAAGCCAGCTGGCATAGTTCCTGCCATCACGGTTTTGGACAATTCTAAATGGTAGTTTAGAATTGTCCAAAATGATATCGCAAATGCGCGGCAAGCGGCGACAGAATTGCCTCAATTGTTGCTGTTGAATTCGTTTCATTTCTATGTGCCGTAAATTACACCAAAATCCTAATGTTTAGGAGCGGCAAATCGCCGGAAGGATTATTGCCGCAGGATCAGGTTTTTCCGGTGGCAAGATGGAACGAAAGCGAAGTGCAAAAGCGTGAAAGAGACGCGCAGAAACACAAACCGCCACCCAAATGGGCGGCGGCTCGTGCTTTAGATTGTCGTAATGCCCGATTGCGTTACGGCAAATCTACCGTCACTCTGAAGAAGTGGTATTCAGACTGATCTTTGTTCGTAATGTCAACCCAATCCTTGTCCATCAGTGTCTTCTTTCCAAGCGTCTTGTAAATACGTGTCGCGCGCAGTTCAGGCGTGTCAGGCTCCCATTTGATGACAGGCTTCCCGTCAACAATCTCAATTTTGGATGTAAACACCGAATTTTCGTTTGTCGGATTCGTGCCAGCTACGAAATCCTGCCACATGTAATAGGCGGAACCATCAGGCCACACTTTGCCGCCCCCATTTGTTCCAGGAGACTGCGCATTAGCCATCGCCTCATAATCGTCACCTGCGGCCTCCAATATTTCATGGTAGGACTCCAGCCAGACATGCTCTACAGGCACGGGTGTCGTTCGTGTCTCTTGAATCAAGAAGAACATGCCCTCGTAACATCCCATATCAACCACACCATTTATTATGCGATATTTAGAATCAATGTCTTTACGCATGGAATTAACATAGACATTATAGCCAGCATCAAGACAGGGCGAGCCTTCGGTCAGTCGATAGTTTCCATTCACCGTATCAACAAAAAGCGGGTCAGCGCAGATATTTCCTCGCCCATTTGCCAATGGTTCAGCGCAAGAGTATTGCATGGCAACAGAATACCAGTTTGTATAAGTGCCGCTCACGACATTATTTCCATATATTATTGAATTAGTTGCAGCGCCAAGGTAAGCACCTCCACAATTTGTAGCCACATTGTCAACGATCGTACAACCATAAAAACGTCCATTATAGCCACCACCACCTGTACGAGCGCTATTGTTGCATATCAGACTATCATATATTGTCGCATTACCGCATCCGCCACCAAAATACGCATCATTTCCAACAACTCTGCTTCTGTGATAAGTTCCCACATAAAATCCGCCACCATATCTGCTTGACTTGTTGCTGGAAATCGTACAATCATAATGCACACCTCCATAGATTGCGCCACCATAAGTATTCGTCGCTCCCATAGCCAGATTGCCGGTGTAGGTGCAATTATAGCTAGTTCCATAGTATGCAGCTCCACCACGAGCATACGAAGCGCCATTGCTCACGATATTACAACGATAAATGCAGTCTTGCTGAACCCCATAGTAGGTGCCGCCACCATAGTTCGTTGCGCGATTCGATTCGATAACACAGTTCCGCAACGTACCACCATAAGCGCCAGCACCATTTATAGCAACGCCATCCCTTAATGTAAAACCAATAAGAACCGTATTGGTCTGAGTGCTGATTGAGCCGCTTGCGCCAGTAAGATTTGCGCACTGACCAATTCCATCACCAGAAATAATGGTATTCCCGTTCCCGTCAACAGCAGTGATGACAAGGTGCTTGTTCTGGGAAACAATCGGGGCATAGGTTCCGCCCTTGACCCAGATGTTAGCGCCATTGCTTGTCTCGGCCACAACGGCGGAGAGATCTTTCCGTGCCGTTTCCCAGGTCAAACCATCTCTAGAATCGTCAGGCATCGACGCATCGACATAATAATCTTGTTTGAACCAGGCTTCAAGTGTTCCATGCGAAGAAATATTTTCCCAAGTGAACTCCGTTTCGGAAGTGGCAAACACTCCATTCGTATAGAAACCGAGGAAAGGATATCCGTCCTCAATCGCAATGAATGACAGCGAGCCGCCATCAGTGACAGAACAACCATTGCTGACAATCGAACCAACGCCACAAGCAATTGCATTAATCTGCCAGATATTGACAGGCCCCTCATAACATCCGATATCGACTGTTCCATTTTGCGTACGAGTCCTTCCTAAAAGGTCGGTTGCATCCGCAACATTCGAGTTGGTCCCGCGATCAAGACATGGCGAGTTCATTGAAAGACGGAAATCGTCGTGGTCCGGGTCGAAGAAAAGCGGGTTCGCCACCAACGGATTGCTACCAGCCGAACCAGACAGACAACAATTGTAGAAAGAGCTTCCATAACTGTCCGAAGTTGCTCCTGAATTGAGCTTGTTTCCCCAACAAATCGTGTTGTATGCCGTCGGATAGTACATCCCGGCAGGTTGACTGGAGGATTTATTGCGCGTCAGTGTACAGTTGTACAACGTTCCGTAGTAAGCACCACCTGCCGAGGATGTCGCATAGTTGTCGTAATAAAGGCAACTGCCCATCCAGCCATTGTATGTTCCGCCACCTGATGCCGCCTGATTGCCATATAGTATACACCGTTGCAAAGTAGAACCATAAGCGGCACCGCCGTTTGAATAAGCTCGATTTCCATCAAACGTACTGTCGTAGTACGCCCCGTTATACGTTCCACCGCCATTTCCGCAACTTACGTTGTCCATGAAGATGCAATTCCAGGCCACAACACGATCCCCACATGAAGCCCCGCCATTGGAGTTTGCAACATTCCCAACAAGTGTGCATCCACGAAGAAGTGTTCCATATGAACCACCGCCGCTTCCTGTCGAATAACAATCTTCTATCACGCAATTGATAGCTGTCCCGTAGTAGCATCCGCCACCTGCCGAAGAATAGCCGTTACAGAGTGTAAGCCCCTTGATAATCGTTTTGACTTCCGAGGCCGAATTGCCCAATGTCGCACATCGAGATTCAAATTCTCCGTCCACAAAACAGTTATCGGGCCCATTGTCTCCAACTATGTGGATGGCGCGGTTTCCGGAGCTGAAAGGAGAATACCACCCATCGGCAACATGGATCACATCTCCCTCAATGGAAACATCAATCGCCGCCTGTATGTTTTTCTTAGCGGCGTCTTGAGAGAAACCGCTGTTTGCGTCATCACCCCTGTTTGCATCAACGTAAAGATCATTAACAAACGAAACGTCAATCTCCACATCAGACATAATGCCTGAACAGGTGAATGGCAACGACGAAGACAGCAAAACCCCATTTGTGAAAACACCTTTAAACGGCCGCGACCCCTCCACCGAATAGATTGTAAACGAACCATCGTTTCCTACAACGGAAGTCGAATGCGAGACTATCGCGCCTCCTTTCGTCTGTACGGCCACAACAAAGCCATCAGTCGCCCCCTCATGCGCGCCAATGTCAACCGTTCCATCCACCACACGCGTCCTTCGCGCCACATCCAAAGAGCCGTTGACGTATGACGCATTGCCGGCGTTCAGACATAGCGACCCTACACGAAGTCTATAGTCGCCTTCAGCAGCATTCACGAACTTTGGATTTGCCGTGCGACAATTGTATTGCGATCCGCCACCTTCACAATTAACCTCACCATACGCATTTCGATTGTTCCAGATGATCGTGTTGTACTGGTAGCCACTGTATGTACCACCGCCGGACCCTGCGGAATAGTTCTCTGTAATTGTGCAGTTGTAGTTGTTACCGCTATATGTACCGCCGCCATTTACGTTTGTTCTATTCTTCGCAACAATGGAATTATATCCGGTTCCATTGTAAACTCCGCCGCCGTCGCCCGATGCCTTGTTGTCCACGACATGCGACCTATGGAATGTGCTGCGGTACAAGCCTCCGCCTACGCCAGAAGCCGTATTGTTAGAAATCACAGAGTCATACAATGTTCCGTTATATGCCCCACCACCGTCACCAGTCGATGTGTTTTCGAAAATCTGGCATCTTGTTGAAACGCCTTCGCATCTTCCGCCTCCGGAAACAGCCCTGTTGCCGCTGAATACGCTGTCAAAGGCATAGCCGCTATACATTCCACCGCCGGAACCACCCGCAATATTTCCAGACAATTCGCAGTTCTCAACAGCACCACCATAAACTCCACCGCCATAGTTTCTGGCTGTATTTCCTACAAACTTACAATTAGACACTCTCCTGCAACTGCCGTATATCCCTGAACCACCTCCGCTCCCATCGGCAGAATTCCAGCGTACAACGCAATTGCTCAACGAAACCGTTTCCGCACCGCCGCTATTCCCAGCTGCTGTGCAATTCTCGATAACACAGTCCACCGCCCGGCCATACGCGATTCCACCGCCATTTCCCGAAGAGAATCCATTGCGGACCGTAAAGCCACGAATAACACTGTAATCATGCGTTGCACCTGATCCGAGTGTCACACAACGAGTAGTGTTCCCGCCATCTATGACAGCATTGCTACTCCCATTTACGCCAACGATCTCAACCCGTCGATTTTGTGTATTAATCGGTTTATAGATGCCATCAGCAACCCAAATTGTGTCACCCTCGACAGATTCGTCAATCGCCGCCTGAATAGTCTGCTTAGCCGTCGCCCATGAAAGACCGTCGTTTCCATCGTCACCGCTTGTACCATCAACAAACATTTCATGCACAAACACCGCCGTAACTTTGATGTCGTCCGAAATACTACCCAATGTCAGTGTCGGTGCCGTTGTCGCAATCACATCATTGGTCATGAAGTGCAGAAACGCCCGAACCGTTGGCCGTGAGGTAACCTCGAACGAACCACCGTCCACAACGACGATGGCATCATGCTCCAAGCTTCCCGAACCGACTGCGCGGACTGTCACAACATGGCCTGATACTGCGCCCTCGTATGCACCAATATCGACAGTCCCATCCTGAACGCGAGTCCTGCCAATAATGTCCGTGCTGCCGTTGACATACGAGGCGTTCCCCGCGTTGATGCACGCCGACCCGACACGAAGTCTAAAGTCGCCGCCTCCCGCATCCACAAATCTGGGGTTGGCTATCCTACACGAGTAATACGACCCTCCGTATGTGTTATGGCCCTCGTCTCCATTGCTGTTGTTACCCCAGATGATGGAATTGTAATGGTAGCCGTTGTAGGTCCCTCCGCCATAGTTGCCGGTCTCATTCCCAAACACTGTACAATTGTATGTGTAGCCACTGGACGTCCCGCCGCCGCTGCCGCTCGCCGTCGTCCTGTT
>Ga0265299_10004152_pt1 | contig 13832 bp, 8 predicted proteins | sample AusTroGonzalo_MG_4_FD_193485 | JGI IMG/M metagenome (GOLD analysis project Ga0265299, IMG submission 193485) | Bovine rumen microbial communities from tropical cattle in Woodstock, Queensland, Australia - Gonzalo_02 | ecosystem: Host-associated > Mammals > Digestive system > Stomach > Rumen ...
TCTTTCCATATTTTGCAGGAACAGGGCCAAACCGGAAATCAGGGTAGCCGATTTCAGAAAACTTGGGTTTCACCACAATGGTTCCTGAGCTGTCAATCAATCCTATCTTCTCATGCCGTCCTGTCCATTTGTATATGAAGAACCGAGACTGCGCTTGCACAGCATTGGCGAACAGGATGCCCACGCAGAACAACAACATAACAGGTAACAATCTCTTGATTTTCATATTAGCACAACCGTACTCTTGTTGATACATTTCTCTGATTTCGGCAAAATACCGCTTATGGGCTTCTTCGTTAGAGATACGCGCCTCCTCTGCCACCTCGTGCATGATGTAAGCCAGCATCTCGTCGGTGGGTTCCTCCATATCGGTCAGTCGGTATTGGTTGATTTCTCGCTCAGATATATTTACAATTATTTGATATATAACATATTAACTGCTTTTCTATACGGTCAACTTACAAATTGGTTTTAACTCGTTTGAAAACAGCGGCAAAGGTAGTAAATAATTGTCATGTGCGGCCGCACAAATTTTCGGTTCTTAAGTTGCAACGATGTGGACGCCTCCGATCTTGGCCGTATGGCGCGTTGAACAACATGCCAAACTTGAATCACAATCTTATCAACGTGGAACCTGTAGTTTCCCGACGGTCGGTGATGACCTGCACGGCATAAACCCCGTCTTTCAATCCAGAAAGGTTGATGTGGTCCCGTCCGCTTCGAGTGAGCAACAGACGACCATCCAGCGAATAGATATTGATAGTTTTCCGCGTGGGGTGCGCGTCGCCGAAATCAACGTACAAGACATGATTCTCCACACGGAATTTCACTCCCTGCGGCTGTTCCAGACTCAGGTCTGGGATTCGGGACGGCAAATCCAGCACATACAACAGCCCCTGGTAAGCATCGATCTGGCCATTACCGTAAGTATTGTTCGGATAGGTCATCGTGTTGTCAGGATGCGTGGAAGTTTCGCTAATGGTCTCCAATACTTCGGCGGGAGTCAAGTCGGGCTTGGCTTGCAGCCACAACGCGATGATGCCAGCCACCACCGGCGACGCCATTGAAGTTCCCGATTCTGCCAGATAATGGTAGGTTTTGCCATTATATTGCACCGTGCTCGTCAAATTTTTCGCAATATAATCATAATCAGCATAAAAGCTATTGTATGCGGCATTGATATTGAGTCCCGGTGCCACCACATCGGGCTTTATGCGCTCGTCGAAGGTGGGACCGCATGAGGAGAACTTGGCAATGTAACCGGGCTGGTCGGGCGCGAAATCCAACATGTCGGTGTTGGTCTGCCCCGCTATATTCGTGAAAGTGTTTTTGTAACCGGTAGCCCCGACGCCGATGATGCCGGGCAGATTTGCAGGCCAAGAAACAGAGTGACCCGGCTGCGCGAAACAGTATTGCGGTACACTCGTAATATTGGTGAAGGAGTTGAAGCCGATGTCGCTGTAGATCCAAGCGGGACCGTTACCTGTGAGCAGCACCGTAGCGCCACATAACACCAAATAGGTTATATGAGGCAGCGTGCCTTGAATGTGATATACCGTGCCGCGCGGGTCCTGATAAGGGCTAACCTCCACTGTAAGCTGAACTTGGCCCATGCTCACGGTAGTCGTGAAGATGGCACTACCTACCTGAGAGATACTGTCGGTGTTGAACATGATGGTACCTTCAATACCACCGCCCGTCAGCTGCATTCCAAGAAAATCGAAGCGCACCAATTGGTTGCTGGCGGTCACAAGGTCCATGTCGATGAGCCCTCCACCAGCGATGCCATTTTTGATGCCCGTTCCAGCCTGATAGTCGGAGGGACCCTTTTCCAAGTAGCAGGCGCGGGTGCCGTCGTTTCCGCAGGCCGACACAATGATACGACCCGGTCCGACCAACGCCTGCAACGCTTCGCCCTCCAATATACGTTGGGAGGTGAGCGTAACAGTCTCGCAACTGCTGAAATTGATGACACAGGGCTCATTGGCTTCCTCAGCCTTGTCAAAGATGTACTTGAACCCCAGCACTGCGGTGGCGGAGGTGGGTCCCTGCTCACTCTCGAACTCCTCGCGGTCGGAGTTGAAATCCACTGCATAGAGATCCGCTTCGGGCGCCATACCCTGCAACTGCCCGTTCACTGGCGATCCCGCCATGATACCCATCACATGGGTGCCGTGGATGCCGTTGCGCGTATTCTGCGAATGTTGAAGCGCCGCAATCTCAGCAGCTGTCTCCAAGGCATGTCCTAACGTGCCGTCAGCATTCTCCCAATGAAAATCGTAATAGTACTGCACGCGCAAGTCACCATTGGCATCCAGAAACGCCGGGTGCGTGAAGTCGTAGTAGCTGTCGAAAACACCCGCTACCACCCCCGCGCCCGCGTAAGCCTGCGGCAGGTTATCGCCCGTATAAATCCCCGTCGCATTCACCTGTTGCGGGGTCACATCCATCGCAAGACGGGGCATTCGCTCGGCTTCAATGCGCTCAATGGTGTCGTTTTGCGCCAAAACCAAAACCCCGTCCAAAGGAATATCCACGATATAGATGCGCCCCACCCTATCTATATACCGACATCCGTGCCGATCGAAGAATGCGGAAGCGTCACAAGGAGTCGTCAGCGAAACCAGCGCATTGACCGAACGCGTGGATTTGGCATCGGTTGCAGCCCCGTCGGAACTGCGGGCCGCCATCGTAGCCAAATGCGTTGACACCTTGGAATTGACAGTCGTTGTTTGCGCATCACAAAGCATATAACTCACTGTCAACAAAAACATTATAAAACCGAATCGTAAATATGAAACCATCATCTTCTATAATTTGTTATCCTTAAAACTTATTAACGTACCGCTTAAAACCATTGAATAGAGGGTATTTCTGTTTCTTTTCCCAAAAGCACATACCAGAGCCTTGACGTTTCAGTTTACTCTGCGAAAATACATTATTTTCAAAAATGCCTGACTGGTATGGTATTTTTTTTATTTTTGCCGTGAAAAAAAAACATCGTTCTTCTAAAATAAAAAACTATGCCTGAACTATTTAGAGCTTTTGGATTTGTTTTTATGTTCTTCAGCCTCGAACATGCTCCTATTCACGTTCATGTGATTGGTAATGATGGTGATGCAAAATTTGAATGGGATGGGGAAAATTTTAATCTCGTCAATGCCATAATATCAAAACCAATGATTTGAAAAAAATTAATACAATGATTGCTGACAACAGTGACATTATTGTAAGTCGTTGGAATCAATATTTCAAAGAGGTAAAATGATAATTAATAAAATTTGGTTTGAAGGTGATTACATTTTTGGAATGAACGAAGAAGGTGTCATTCTCAAGCAACCGTTGCGCTGGTACCCTCGATTACGTAAAGCATCTGATGACGAAAGAGCAAATTATACTGTCAGCACCGTTGGTTTTCATTGGAGAAACATTGACGAAGATATTAGCTTCGAAAGTTTTCTTTACGAAGAAAATCAACCCCATCTCATGTATGTAGAATGATATATTCCATGTGCAAAACAAAGCTTTCAACCATCTTTATAGCAATAGTACTCTCCTTCTCAACCCTTACTGCGCAGAAGACCACCATCCTCTACGCGCCAGACGACGACGGCAAGGTTTATACCTCGCTAGCAGAGGCGTTGCAGTCGGAAAAACCAGTGTATCGGTTGAAAATCAAGAAGTTGTCAAACAAAGATTCGCTGCCAGAGGAACTATTCCAACTTACAGAGCTGCGGGAACTCACCGTCAAGGGCTGTAAGTTGAACCGGCTGAACCAGAGCATCGGCAAACTCACTCATCTGCAATATCTTAACCTCGACCACAACAAGATTCTGCGACTGCCCGAAACCCTCGGTAACCTCACCGACCTGCGCACGCTCATCGTGTCGCGCAACATTCTCGAAGAACTCCCAGAAAGCATCGGCAACTTGCACCAGCTTGCCACCATTGACGCGTGGGGCAACCCACTTTACGTTCTCCCCCACTCCATCAACAACATCAGCAAGACCTTGATAGTTTTGGACTTACGTCAGATTCCGCTCACCAAATGGGAATACGAGGCGATGGAGCAACTGTTGCCCAACACAGACATCAAATTCACGGACATCTGCGAGTGCGAGAACCGCCGCGACCACGATTGATTGCGCTGTTGCCAGTTGGAGATTCCGCCTGCTCCTATCGTCGCGCGGCGGAATGACGGTGTGTACTAAGCTAAAAAAGTGTATATTTGCCGCCCGAAAATAATTCATCAAACATCAATAAAAAATCATTATGGCATTCAATTTAAGAAACAGAAGCTTCCTGAAACTGTTGGACTTCACTCCGACGGAAATCCAATTCATGCTTGACCTGGCCCGCGACCTGAAACGCGCCAAATACGCCGGCACCGAGCAACCTCGTCTGAAAGGCAAGAACATCGCCTTGATTTTCGAGAAGACCTCCACCCGTACCCGCTGCGCTTTTGAGGTGGCCGCTTACGACCAAGGTGCACATGTCACCTATCTCGGACCTACCGGTTCCCAGATCGGCGTGAAAGAGTCTATGGAAGACACCGCCCGCGTGCTCGGACGTATGTTCGACGGCATCGAATACCGTGGCTTCGCTCAGGCTACCGTCGAGAAACTGGCTCAATACGCCGGTGTTCCCGTCTGGAACGGCTTGACCAACGAATTCCACCCCACTCAGGTGCTTGCCGACTTCCTCACCATGAGCGAGCATGTCGATAAACCCCTGAACCAAGTGACCTACGCTTACCTCGGCGATGCCCGTTTCAACATGGGTAACTCCTTGATGGTCGGCGGTGCCAAGATGGGCATGGATGTCCGCATCGTGGCTCCCAAGGCTCTCCAACCCGACAAAGCTTTGGTGAAACAATGTCAGGAAATCGCCAAGCAGACCGGGGCGAAAGTTACTGTCACTGACGACGTTAAGAAGGGTGTCAAAGGCTGTGACTTCCTCTACACCGACGTTTGGGTCTCCATGGGCGAACCCGTCGAAGTCTGGGCTGAGCGTATCAAACTGCTCAAGCCTTACCAGGTGAACAAGGAGACGATGGCCCTCACCGGCAACCCGAAATGCAAGTTCATGCACTGTCTGCCCGCTTACCACAACCTCGAAACGCAGGTGGGCCGCGACGTGAACAAACAGTTCGGTCTGGACGGCATCGAAGTGACCGAGGACGTTTTCGAATCCGAGAACTCCATCGTTTTCGACGAAGCCGAAAACCGTATGCACACCATCAAGGCTGTCATGGTGGCCACCTTGGGCGACTAATTTCAGTTGGCTTTATGATAAAAAGAGCGGTTGCAGTTCTTGCAACCGCTCTTTTTTCGCCTAAACCCTAAACCCTAAATCTTAAACCAATCTTTAATGAACAACATCACCCACATAGCCTTCGACATGGGCGGCGTGGTGCTCCACATCGACCATGAGCAGGCCGTCTCCAGATTCGAGGAAATCGGCGTGTCCAACGCCCGCGACTTTCTCAACCCGTACCACCAGCAAGGCCTTTTCGGCCAGTTGGAGGGAGGACAAATCTCAGCGGGGACCTTCGTCGCGGAGCTGAGCCGCCTCATCGGGAAAGAGCTCACCCACGACGAGTGCCTCTACGCCTGGCTCGGCTACCTCAAGGGCATCCCGCAAAGCCATTTCGACGCGCTCTCCCGCCTGCGCGAGGCCGGATACCGCATCTGCCTGCTCTCCAACACCAATCCCTTCTTCTTCGAATGGGCGGAAAGCGAAGCGTTTGACGGACAAGGCAACTCCATCAGCCGCTATTTCGACAGCCTCTACGTCAGCTTCCAGTGCAAGCTTCTGAAACCCTCGCGGGAAATCTACGAACACGTGCTGCGAAACGAGGGCATCCGTCCCGAGCAGTTGCTCTTCATCGACGACAGCGAGCGCAACACCGCAGCCGCAGCCGCGTTGGGGGTCCAAACATTGCACGTGGAGACGAATGCGGACTGGACGAAAGAAGACCTCATCGTCCGTATGTATTCGTAACCCTTATTTACACCTATGAAATTGCCGATGGAGAGACTCGGTGACGACGCCCCTTCATCGGCAATTTCTTTTGCTGGATATATTGGAATTTTTGTACATTTGCCGTTTTAAAATAATAATGTATTAAGGTGGGTAAAAGCGGCATACAGAAAGCTCTCAAGGTGACGGCGTGGATTCTCGGCGTATTTTTGGCCTTGGATATGCTTATCGTCGGGTTGCTCTTTGTACCATCCATACAAACTTTTGTGGTTCAAAAGGTTACAGACGGGCTCAAGCAATCCTTGGGCTTGGATCTCACCATCGGCAATGTACGTATCACCCCCACCCTCAAGTTGGTGGTGCATGAGGTAACCATCAAAGACCTCCATGACGAAAACATGATCTACGCCGGCACCGTGAAAGGCCGCCTGCGGGGCCTCAGCATCAAGCCGTTCAAACTTCGCCTCAGCGACGTGTCTATCGACAAACCCGACGTCGTGGTGCGCTTCTACCAAGGCGACAGCGCCGTCAACATCTCCGTATGGGCCAAGCAATTCAAGACCGACAAGAAAGAAAAGTCGCCGTTTCTGCTCTCTTCCAACTCCGTGGAAATCACCAACGGCCGTTTCGCCTACATTAACGACAGCATCCGCACCGTATTTGACACGTCAGGCCACCCCGACATCGATTACGCTTTCCTCGAATTGACGGACCTGAACCTTTCGGGCCGGGACTTCCAGATCATCGACGATGATGTCTCCATGCAACTGAAAAAGCTGGCCATCCGCCAGTACGGCGGATTCGAACTTTTAGACGGCAGCGGTGACTTTCGCATCTGTAAGACAAACTTGACCCTTCACAATCTAAAGCTAAGAACTCCCCGCAGCGACCTGGACTTGGACCTCCGCTTCCTCTACGACAACTGGACTTCCTACGGTGAATTCATCGACTCCATACGCATCGCGGCGAGCATCCGTCCCTCAACCCTTTCCATGGTGGACATCGTCAGCTTCGCGCCCAAGATCCGGGGCATGGACGAAGTGTTTCACCTGCAGGCCGATTCCGTGGACGGCACCATCGCGGATTTCCGCGTGCGCAACATGAAAGCAAACTGGCTGGACCACAACCTCGTTCAGGGCGACTTCGCCTTCCGCAACATCTCTGACTTCCTCAACGCAACATTTGATGTCACTCTCGACTCAACCGTATTCCACCTCCCTGATTTGGCACAATTCTCCCTTCCCAAGGGCAAGACCATCCCGTCGAGCAAGATATTGAACAAGGTCGGCACCACAACGGTTTCCGGCACTTTCCGAGGCGAGCTGGACGATTTCAAGGCAAAGCTGACCGCCGCCACGGGATTGGGCACCGTGAAAGCGGACGTGTCCACGGACAGCCACGAAGGGAAAATGCATCTTAACGGCAACGTTGCCTCGGATAATTTCAACTTGGCGAAATTGATTGATGACCACCGGTCCTTCGGGACATGCCATCTCGATGCGAATGTCGAGGGCCACACCGCCTCCACCGGTTTCACCGCCGAGAACCTGAAAAGCCTACAGGCGCACCTCGACGCCAACATCCGCCGGTTCCCGCTCTTCGGCTATCCGCTGCAGAGCATCCACGTGGAGGGCGACTATCAGGAAGGCTTGTACAACGCCACCCTCAGGGCGGACGACCCGAACCTGCAATGCGATGTCATCGCGCAATTGGACAACACGCAATCCGTCCCGTTCCTGCAGGGTTCCGTTGACTTGCAGGACTTTGCCGGAGGCAATATCGGCAAGATGCTACCGCTTGTGGACACCGCCAACGCCACCGGGGTGTTCAAGATCATCTCCATCTTGCAGCACAACCCCAACCTGCACCTCAGCTTCGACCACTTCCAAATCGCCATGCACGGCCATAACCTCGACGATTGCAACGGATTTCTCGGCTGCGACAACATCCAACTCACTTTCAACGAGGAGAATTTCTCCAATGAGAGACTTCGTCTCACCACCTTCAACAAAGAGGGCTGGCACAAATACATCCTCGCCTCGAACATCGCCAGTGCCACCTTCGAATCCACTTACACTTTGGCCAGTATCAAGGACACTTTGCAAAATATCGCCCATAATTTCTTCCCCACTCTGATTTCCGCTGTGGAAAAGCAGAAAAGCTCGGTCAATGAAAGTGACAACAGTCTTTCCAATGGATACCTCAAACTCAATGTCAGCACCTACGACACCCGAAACATCACCAAACTGTTCTACCCCAACCTGCTCATCGCACCTAACTCCACCGTGGATTTGGACATCCGCGACAACCATATTGACGACCGCGTGGAAGTTGACCTGCCGTTCTTCGGCATACGCCAGAAAGTCCGTCTCCACCATTTCCATCTCACCGGCCACACCACCGACCCCACCAAGCTTGATCTCTCGGTGCGCGGGGACTCTGTCATTGTCCATGCGGGAAAGGCTTCCATCCTCTTTGACCGTGTGAATGTCCGGGGCGACGTGGCCAACGACATTGTACGCTACAACCTTTCGTGGCACAATTCGTTCAATGCCGAACAGAACGTCTCGGAATTGTCCGGAGACATCAACATCGGTCAGGCGGACAACATCGTCTTCCACCTCGACACGTCCAAGATTTACCTCAAGGATTACGAATGCCACTTCAACGACCAGAACGTCATCCGCATCCAGCCGAACCATTACACTGTTGACAATCTGCTGTTCTACACCCAGGGCAGCTCGATTTCGGTGAACGGGGATTATGACACGCGGGATTCGAGCCGCTTGAAAGTGGCGGCGAAAAACGTCAACATCTCGCTCATCAACCCGCTGCTGAGCGGCATTTCGTTCGGCGGCGAGCTTTCTGCCGACCTGAATCTGATGCACCGCAACGGCAACCGCCTCATCTTCGGCAAAATCATCACCGACGAGCTGAACATGAACGGTTCCCGATTGGGCGACCTTTTCCTTGTCGCCGGCCTCAACAACGAGAACGCGGTCCGCTTTTCCGGCGGTCTGTTCAACAGCTCGGAAAAAAGACTCGACTACGAATACCTCCGTTCATTCTCCATCCGAGACTTCCGCGAAGAGAAGCGCATCGTTGCCAATATTACCGGCAACTATGAAAACAAGAAATTCATGACGGAAGCCGTTTTCGACACGTTGCAAATAGACTTCCTGCAGCCTTTCTTGTCCAGTTTCAGCGACATCCTCACGGGCAACGCATCCGGAAACATATCTTTCATCGCCTCCCCTGACTCCACGTATCTTAGCGGGAAAGCCCATGTGATTGACGCCAATATGGGCATTTCCATGTTGGGCACACGCTACCGCATCCTGAATCAGGACATTTTCTTCGACCCGGAAGGCATCTATTTCCGCGATGTACAAGTGCTGGACAAAGACAACAACACCGCCAGCCTCACGGGAAGCGTCAAACACAAGATGTTCAAGGACATACGACTCGACCTCAACCTCAACACCGACCGCCTCTTGGCCATCAATACGCCACACACCACCACGGCGCTCTTCTATGGCACGGGATATGTCAAAGGGGATGTCTCCATTACCGGAACAGAATCCCTTATATCAATCAAAGGTCCTAATATTCAGACACTTAACGGAACTAAGTTTTACTTACAGGTAACCTCCGCCAGCTCGGCATCCGAAACGGGATACATCCACTTCGCCCCCCGCTACGACACGGTCAAGAAGGAGCAGGAGACAGAGTCCAAGAAGGGCGCGGACATCCGTCTGGACTTCACCTTTAATGTGACGAACGAATCTGAGGTAATCCTCCAGCTGGACGCTATCGGAGGCACCGTCGATGCCCGTGCCGACGGACAGTTCCAGCTGATTTACGATACCCGCGACAACGTGTATCTCTACGGCGGACTGCTCATGCACTCCGGCGACATCAAGATTTCCCTGCTCGACGTGGTCAACAGCAAGTTCACGCTTGTACCGGGCGGGACCATCAATTTCGACGGGCCGATCGAGAGCATCACCGTCAACATGAGTGCCTACAAGACCTCCAAGACCTCCCTGTCGAACATCGTCCCTGCCGAATACCTGCCTTCCGGCAACACGGATGTGAACTCCTACATCTATCTGAACGGACCGCTGATGCTCCACATAGAACCGACGTTCGGTTTCGAATTGCCGAACAGCAGCAACGAGGTGCGCAACCTTTTCTATACCGCCATCGACACCCAGAACAAGGAGAACATGACCAAACAGTTCGCCTACTTCCTGGTCACCAACACCTTCATGCCGGAGAACATGTTCGCCTCCGACGCCTCCACCGGAATATCGGGCATGAGCCTGCTCAGCAACGTCATCAATAACCTCATCGGCAATGTCATTGACAGCAAACGGGGCGGTTTCGGCTTCACTTACAACGAGGCGACCGAAAAGACCTCGGCGGAATACGGTGTCAAAGCCAACGCGAACCTGATGAACGACAGGATTTTAATGACCACCAGTTTCGGATACTATGACAACCGCGCTGTAACGAACGCCTACCAGAACATCTACGGTAACCTCTCCGTGGAGTACCTCATCAACCCTGCCGGCACCTGGCGGGTGAAGGCATACACCCGCATCGGTGAACGCGACGACAACTACTACTTGGATGACAACTTCAACAACTACGTGGCCGGTGTCGCCCTGATGTACAACCAGGACTTCGACAGTCCCCGCCGTAACCGGCAGAAACATGTGAAAAAATCAAAGAAACAACCTACATCCAGCAAAAATGAGCAATAACAGCAAAAGAGCCCTCTTCATTTTGATCGGCCTGGGGATCATCATTTTCTTCCTCTGGTTCTTTTCGGACATAGTCATTTACATCTTCATCGCCTTTCTTTTGTCGCTATTAGGGTCGCCGCTTGTGAAGCTGCTCACGCGCATCCGCATCGGCAAATGGCATTTCCCGGCCTCGTTGGCGGCGGGCATCACCCTCATCCTCATCATCGGCGTCATCACGCTGCTGTTCTACCTGCTGATTCCCGCCCTGGTGAACGAGATCAAGTTCCTGAGCACCTTGGATTTCTCATCGGTAGGTGAAAGCATCCAAGACTGGCTCAACCAGTTTGACAAGCCGTTGCGCAAGTTCGGCATTTTGAAACGCCGGCAGCATGTCACCGATCTGCTGAACGCCGAAATCACAGGCTTTATCCAACGAATCAGCATGTCGAGTGTGGTGAGCGGGACGGCCAGCATCGTCAGTTCGCTCTTCATCGCACTCTTCTCCATCCTGTTCATGACGTTTTTCTCCCTGAAAGACCACAAAATCTTCTTCAAGCTGGTGCGAAGCTGGCTCCCCAACAAAGTCCAGGACAATTTCGACAACATCATTTCCGCCACAGGCAAGCAATTCTCGGCCTATTTCCGGGGGGTGATGATGGAGATGTTCATCGTGGGGTTCCTTGAGTTTCTGATTTGCGCCATCCTCGGAGTTCCTAACGCGCTCATTATAGGCACCATCGGCGGTTTGCTGAACATCATCCCTTACGTGGGCACGCTTATTGCCGTCGCGGCAAGCATCATCGTGGGTGTCACCTCATTATTGCCGGTTTCCCCGGAAATGTCGCTGGTATGGGCCACCGTCATCAAGATCGTGGCGGCCTTCGGCGTGGCGAAGATGGTCGATGACTTCATCTTGCAACCCTTCATCTACGGTCGGCAGACGCATTCACACCCGTTGGAGATTTTCATCGTCATCCTGATGGCGGGCTACATCGGAGGGGTCTTCGCCATGATCTTGGCCGTGCCCGCCTACACCCTCCTGCGCATCATCGTCAACGAATTCTTCGGCACCCAGTTCGCCAGCGCCGACGAACGCGAGAAAATGCTCTCGAACAATTAAGAATTAAGAATTATGAATTATTTCGAAAATATATTCCTTGAGCAGCCCCGGAGGGACAAGACGCACGAAGTGCTAATAACCCCACACAAGGCGAAGCCGCAGTGTGGGGCCCTAAACAGTAAACAGTAAACAGTAAACGGTAAACCAACATGGCAGATTTCGGATTTAAGATAAAGAAAACGCGCTCGTTCAACCTCAGCCAGGCCGACCTGCGCAAAGCGAACCAGCTTCTGGAGGAGGTCCCGTCCTACCGGAAGTGCATCGGATGCGGCGGCTGCGCGGCCACCTGCTCCGCCCGACAGTTCACGGACTTCGACATACGCAAAGTGCACAACACCTTCCGGCGCGGGCAGTACGACCAGCTTGCCGGCGAACTGCGCAAGTGCATGCTCTGCGGGAAATGCACCCTCGTGTGCCCGCGAGGGGTCAATCTGCGCTCCCTCATCATCAACATGCGCCAATTGCTAACCCCGTCTAACGAAACCTTCTAAGCCATGGCCAACTTTCATCCTTTCGTCGTTCCGTTTGTGATGGGTACCATCGCCCTGTTTGCCATCACCACCTACAAGTTCGTGCGCTGGATCAAGCAATTCGACCGCAAACAACAGGCGCTGATCCGCAAGAACATGTTCTCCACGCGGATTCTGCCCGCCATCTGGGAGATGTTCTGCGAATGCCTCCTGCACCTGCGCATCACCAAGAAGAACTGGCGGTTAGGCTACATGCACCGCAGCATCGCCTTCGGTTGGTTTCTGCTCATTGTGGTGGGGGCCATCGAGAGCCGCATCGGCATCCAGGGGCCGTTCCACTTCTGGTGCGCCATCTTCTACCGTTTCTTCCACCACAACATGCCCTCCACCGACACGGAGGTTTTCTTCACCCAGCTGATGGATCTGCTTCTGCTCTACGTGCTGTCAGGCCTCTTCCTGGCCGTCGTCAAGAAAATCCACTCCCGCATCCTCGGCATGAAACGCACCACCAAGCACACCACGATGGACACCATCGTGAAAATCTCCTTGTGGGCCATCTTCCCGCTACGACTGCTCAGCGAATCTGTCACGGCCCGGCTCTATGCCAACGGCGGATTCCTCACGCAATCCATCGGCGACCTCTTCAGCCGGCCTGTGGCCCAAGCGCTGGAACTCCCTTTCTGGTCGCTCTACTCCCTCGCCCTGTGCATCTTCTTCCTCATGCTGCCTTTCACCCGCTACATGCACATCTTCGCCGAAGTCTTCCTCATCTACTTCCGCAATTTGGGTCTGCGTGACAGCGTGAAAATGACCGGCTACACCAAGTACGAACTGAGCGCCTGCTCGCGCTGCGGCATGTGCATTGACCGCTGTCCGCTTTATAACACACTGAACATCAACGATGTACAATCCGTATATATACTGCGGAATCTCCGTAATCTGGAGCATCATCAAGACATTCTCGCCGCCGGCAAGAACTGCTTGATGTGCCATCAATGCGCCGAGGACTGCCCCGTCGATATCGATCTGATGAGCATCCGCCGCATCTCCCGTGACAAGGGGGACACCGACATGGCCGACAATTACCACTACCTGGACAATGTGAAAGGGTTCAACGCCATCGGGCGCGTAGCCTATTTCGGAGGGTGCATGACCCAGCTCACCCCGACCATTTCTGAATCGATGAAGACGATTTTCGATGCGGCGGGAGTCAAGTACTGGCACGTGGACGGCGATCGGGCCATCTGCTGCGGTCGTCCGCTCATGCAACAGGGATTCAACAAACAGGCCGCCGATCTGCGTCGCAAAATCACCGAACTGATCGGAGCATGCAACGCCACTGCACTGGTCACCTCCTGCCCGATTTGCTACCACACCTTCAAGCACGAATACAAGCTCAACATCCCCGTCTATCACCATACGGAATACATGGACATGCTCATCAAGTCCGGAAAACTTGCGGTCACCCCGTCCAGCACGACCTTCACCTACCACGACCCGTGCGACCTT
>Ga0265299_10004153_pt1 | contig 13828 bp, 5 predicted proteins | sample AusTroGonzalo_MG_4_FD_193485 | JGI IMG/M metagenome (GOLD analysis project Ga0265299, IMG submission 193485) | Bovine rumen microbial communities from tropical cattle in Woodstock, Queensland, Australia - Gonzalo_02 | ecosystem: Host-associated > Mammals > Digestive system > Stomach > Rumen ...
CCGCTACATCTCCGTGGCGAAGGACGGCACGCTGGCCTTCTCGCAGAACGGCGACCTCTATACCTTGAAAGAAGGCGGCCAGCCACGCAAGCTTGCCATTACCGTGATCCGCGACGAAAACGAGCGTGATATGGTAAAAATGAACTATACGGGCGGCGCCACGTCGATGGCCGTCTCGCCTGACGGGAAGGAGATTGCCTTCGTTGTCCGTGGCGACGTCTTTGTGACATCCACCGAATACAACACCACCCGCCGCATCACCAACACCCCGGAACAGGAACGCGGCGTGAGTTTCTCGAAAGACGGTCGCGAACTCTACTATGCTGCCGAACGAGGCGGCTGCTGGGGTGTCTGGCGTACGGTCCTGACCGAGAAGAACGACAAACTCTTCACCTATGCCGTCAAAACGAAGGAAGAACTCTTCTCCGAGCCTGGCGTGACCAGCTTCCAGCCGCAGGTCTCGCCCGATGGCAAGTGGGTGGCCTACCTGCGCGACCGCACCGAGCTTGTGGTCCGGCCTACCAAGGGCGGTGCCGTCAAATCGCTCCTCAAGGGCGCGAACTACTCCTACAGCGACGGTGACCAGTATTTCGCCTGGAGCCCTGACAGCGAGTATCTGCTGACTGAATACCAGGCCGACGGCGGCTGGAACAACACCGACATCGCCTTGATCGAAGTCAGCAACGGCAAGGTGACCGACTTGACCGAGAGCGGTTACTCCGACGGCAGCTTCCGCTGGGCCCTCGGCGGCAAGGCCATGACCTGGGATTCCGACAAGAACGGCTACCGCAGCCACGGCAGCTGGGGCGCGGAGGGCGACATCTACATCATGTTCTTCGATGGCAAGGAGATGAGCAAGTTCGCCCAGGATAAGGAAGATGAAGAAATCGAAAAACTGCTCAGCGGCAAGAGCGAGAAGCAGCTGGCCAAGGAAGAGAAGAAAGACTCTCTGGCTCAGGAGAAGCCCAAGAAACTGGATCTGCTGCTTGACGGACGGGAGAACCGTATCCGCCGCCTGACCAGCTCCTCGGCCAATTATGGCGACCACTACCTGTCAAAGGACGGCCGAAAGCTCTATTACGTGACGCCGCTCGAGAGCGGTCAGGGCCTCTGTGAGAAAGACCTCCGCGAGGGGAATGTGAAGGTGCTGGCACGTGGTGTCAGCGGACGCATCACCCCTTCGCCCGACGGCACGGCGCTCTATATGTTCTCGGGCCGTGGTATCACAAAGGTGACACTTGCAGGCGGCCAGACCAAGCAGATCCACTTCGCCAGCGACTTCGAATTCAAGCCCAAGGCGGAACGGGAATATATGTTCTCGCACGTGTGGAAGCAAGTGAAGGAGAAATTCTACGACCCGGATCTCCACGGCGCTGACTGGGACTATTACCGCGAGAACTATGCACAGTTCCTGCCCTATATCGACAACTATTTCGACTTCCAGGAGATGCTTTCCGAGTTGCTGGGTGAACTCAACGGCTCGCACACCGGTGCCCGCTACCGTCCGCAGGGCGGTGAGAGCCTGGGCCGGCTCGGCGTACTCTACGACCACGGCTATACCGGTGCCGGACTGCGGATTGCCGAAGTATTGCCGGGTGGCGTGCTCAACCTGGCCGACAGCGACATCAAGGCGGGTGACCTGGTTACCGCCATCGACGGACAGGCCATCACTCCGGGCGAGAACTGGTTCCCGCTGCTCGCCGGAAAAGCCGGCAAGAAAATCGTGGTGACGGTACGCAAGGGTGGTGAGAAAGGCAAGGATGAGGACCTGATCGTCAAGCCGGTAGCCAATGAGAGCACGCTGCTCTACCGCCGCTGGGTGAAGCAGCGCGAAGACATGGTCGAACGCCTCTCGGGCGGCCGCATCGGATACGTACATGTAGAAGGCATGGACTCGCCTTCATTCCGTGAAGTGTATTCGAAGGCCCTGGGCAAGTACCGCAACTGTGACGCCCTGATCGTCGACATCCGCCACAACGGCGGTGGCTGGCTCCACGACGACCTTGTGACCCTGCTGGGCGGCAAGGCCTATGTGGAATGGCGTCCGCGGGGCCAGTACATCGGCACCGAACCCTATAACAAGTGGACCAAACCGTCCTGCGTGCTGATGAACGAAGACTGCTACTCCGATGCATGCGGCTTCCCGTACGCATACAAGGCCCTGAACCTGGGCAAGCTTATCGGTATGCCGGTACCCGGCACGATGACCGCTGTCTGGTGGGAGACGCTCATCCATCCGCAGATGGTATTCGGCATTCCTGAAGTAGGCGGCTGGATTCCTGACAAGCAGTATTACATGGAGAACCACCAGATTGAACCTGACGTGCGCGTCAACAACGATCCGGCTTCGCGCCTGCGCGGCGAAGACAAGCAGCTCGAAGCTGCTGTCCGTGAGATGCTGGCCGGAGTGAAATAAAAACCGAAGACCATGATTTCCTTTACCTGTGACTATAGCGAAGGGGCGCATCCGAAGATTCTGGAGCGCCTGCTGGAAACCAATCTCGAGCAGTTGCCGGGATATGGGGTGGACCATTATTGTGAGCGCGCGAAGGAGAAGATTCGTGCCGCGTGCGAGGCGCCCGACGCGGAAGTGTTCTTCCTGGTGGGCGGCACGCAGACCAATTCGACCGTGATTGCGGCGATGCTGCGTGACTACGAGGGTGTGGTGTCGGCCGAGACGGGCCATATCGGCGTGCATGAGGCCGGGGCCGTGGAGTACACCGGCCACAAGGTGCTGACCATTCCGGGCCATCAGGGCAAGATAGACCCGGCCGAACTCAAGGCCTACCTGCATGCGGCCACCACGGACCCGAATTACGAGCACATGGTTTTTCCGGGAATGGTCTATATCTCGTTCCCCACGGAATATGGCACAATCTATAGCCGCGCGGAGCTGGAGGCCATTCACGCCATCGCAGCGGAATACTGGCTGCCCCTCTTTATCGATGGTGCCCGTCTGGGCTACGGCCTCGCCAGCCTGACTTGCGACCTCACCCTGCCCGACATCGCGCGCCTGTGCGACGTGTTCTATATCGGTGGCACCAAAGTGGGCTGTTTCTGCGGCGAAGCGGTAGTTTTTCCGCGGGGCAACGCGCCGAAGCACTTTTATACCATCACCAAGCAACACGGCGCCATGCTGGCCAAGGGCCGCCTGCTGGGCATCCAGTACGATACGCTCTTCACGGACGGGCTCTACTTCCAGATCAGCCGCCATGCCATCGACATGGCCATGCAACTCAAGGCGATGCTGCGCGAGAAAGGCTGCACTTTCTTCCTCGATTCGCCCACCAATCAGCAATTCGTGGTGCTTGAGAACCGACGGTTGAAAGAGCTTGCGGAGCATGTCGCTTTTGACCTGTGGGATCGCATCGATGCCGACCACACGGCGGTCCGCTTCGCGACCAGCTGGGCTACCCCACCTGGCCACATCGAGGAACTCAGGAAGTGGCTGTAGAACGTAAGTGATTGAAAGAAAAGCTGTCTGGAAACAGGCAGCTTTTTTTATTCAGGGATATGAAAAAATATCAATACATGAATAAAAGGATTGATAGTTCCAGTATTTTTCCGTAAATTTGCTAAAATGTGATATTAGCACCCATTGCTCAACGAGAAAAATTGAAAGAATAAAAGAATAGTTAATCATTTACACATCCATTACACCATGAAAAAAGCATTTTTCATCACCCTGGGCCTCGCGATCCTCTTCGGATTGTCGGCGTGCGTAGATCCACAGGACCTGCGTTACGATCCGAGCCAGACGGACGGCCACGAATCCGTGGTCACGAAGTTCTTCCTGAACGTTTCTTTGGGCAACAGTCCCGAAACCAAGCAGTTCTCTAGCGACGTGCAGAAGTTCGGAGAATTCCGCGGCATCGACGATGCCACGTTGTTCGCGTTCTCGCTGAGAAATCCCAGCGACAGCACCCAGCTGGCGGATGGCGGCAAGGTCTTGTCGCCCTACCTCAAGCCGCTTCAGATGTACAACCTGTCCACCCTGTTCCCCAAAGGTACATTCAACAGTGGAATCAATCCCGCCACTCAGCCGAACAACCGCATGTTCGAGATTTCGCTCCCTACGGGTACGAACGCGCTGATTTTCTATGCCAAAGCCTATCGGGAGACCAAGACCAGCACGACCGGCAACCTGGACAATGACGAGGTGTACGGTAAACTGGAATACACGGCACCCACGCTCGATGGCAGAACCGATGACCTGACCGTCATCGGCAGCAAGGCGGCGCCCCGTCTCAACGACTCGAACAGACAGCAGTACACCGTCATGAAGAACATCATCCTCGGTGTCTTCAACCACATTCTGCGGGTCGGCTTCAATGCAACGGGTACAGACAGTAAAGGCTGGGACAACGCCGTCGTCGATTCCGTTTTTGGCGTGTATAATCTCCATGGAAGGGCCATTCACTGGTATGATTACAAGGCGAGTGCGGCAAAATTTGGTAAGAAGAGTCCGCTCAACCCCCAAAAGGACGCTTCGGAGATCGAAATCATGCTGGGTGACTCCTACGTGGCCCTGACGACCATCGACGTGCCGGAAATCCGTTCCGGTGCCGGCAGCGCCATCGAGCGGCAGATCGGTGACCTGTATTCGATCTTGACGGCGGCCGAGTATTCGGGCGCGAAAAACGATGAAGAGCGGGTTGCCTTGGTGATGATCAAGCGTATCAAAACGAATATCACCTATTTCTTCGATATAAACGCTACTACGGGTGACGCCACCTGGAAGTCTACGAAAGACGTGGTGAGTGCTATAGCTTCGAATTACCAAACCACCATCGATACTTCTACTACTGCTGGCACTCCTATCTCGATGTCCAGCCTTTCCCAATTCCCCCGCGAATTCCACATCCCCTTCGGCGGCGCATCGCTGCTTATCGATCAGTCGGATGAAGCGAAGACCAAGCCCTATGCCCAGTATGTCTACAATGACGAAAAGATCAATCTGTCGCAGGTTTATTATAACAAGGATACAACGGCTTCTTTCTATATCGGCGTGAACGACTACACCTACACCCCGGAACTCTGCTACTATTGCAATGCGCCCATCCATACGACAGAAACCGTTCCCGCAGAGGCCAGTTTCGCTGTGCCCGTCGCCAATTGGCCTGTTTTCTCGAAGTGGAATATCAGCGGCTGGACCGAGAATTCACATGTGTTGACCGCTACACGCGGTGTCGCCCTGGCCAACAATGTCCATTATGGCGTATCGCTGCTGCAATCGCAGGTCATGGTTGATGTGACGACGCTGAAAGACAACAATGCCGCCTTGAACTCCACGTCCACGAACCCTGAGACAGACAAACTGATACCTCTGGGCGAGAATTCCTATCTGACGTGGACGGGTATTCTGGTGGCCGGACAGCCTGATAAAGTAGGTTGGTATTACATGGCCGTCCCGGATACCGCCGGCAATGGATCCAAGTTCAACAAGATGGTGTACGACAAGGTGAACTACGTCGACGACAACACAGAGGGTTATAGTGTTCCTGTGAACCAGACTGCAACGCCTTCAAACTATACGCTCCTCTTCGACAACTACAATCCGAACGAGGCCGACACGGTGCAGAACACCGTATTCGTCGCCCTGGAGTTCCGCAACAACCTGGGCGTCGACTTCTGGGGCAATGCCAACCTGGTCCGCCAGGGCGGTATCTTCTACATCATCGGTGTCATGCAGCCCAAAACCCTGGCCGACAGCTGGTGGACCAACACCAACACGGAGTACGACATGCTCCCGCCGTACGATGCGGATGGCAAGACCAAGCATATCTCCCGTGTCTTCATGCAGAACTGCATTACGAACGCTACGTTCCATATCGGTGAGAATTCCTTGAAACGGGCCTTTACGACCGTGCCGGACTTGCGTACCGCGCGACTCTCCCTGGGCCTGTCGGTCGATTTGAGCTGGAATTCAGCCAGTTCCTACGACATCGTTCTCGGACAATAATTTATGCTGGTGAACCGGACGTTCCATCTCCGCTTATGCTGGATGGCGGCAGGCCTGCTTACGGCCTCCGCGGTGGGGTCGTGTGCCCTGATCGACGAGCGGCAGAAGGACTGTCCGGAAGAAATGAGCCTGACCTGCTCGGTCAACCTGGTCAGCAACAAGGAAGAAGAAATGGACGAAAAACTCGGTACGCTGCATGACCTGCCGCTGCGGGCCGCCCTCGAAGACTATCTTTCCGATGTCTTCGTGAGCAGCACGCACGACGTGGACCTGCTGTTCTACGACCAGCGCCGCCGGGGCAAGATGACCTTCCGCGAATCAGAAGTAATGGATGCGGAGCAGAGGGTCTTCACCCTACAGGTGCCGGCGTCGGACTACCGGGTCGCCGGCGTATCGAACCTGTCGGCCGTTCCGATGCTGACGGTGCAGAACGAAGACGACGGCTATGCCTTGTCGCTGGTGCAGAAACTGTCCGCCAGTCCGGTTCAGAGCCACCCTTCGGCCATCTTCACCGCTCGCCAGCGCATGCTGGTGCGGGACCGGGACGAGCAGCAGTTCGACATGTATTTCCACATGGCCAATGCCGCCGCGGCGTTGGCGCTGAACTGCGACTCCTGCGAAGTCCGGAGCCTCCAGGCGCGGTATACCGGCCTGGCCGATTCGTTCCGTATCCTGGACAGCGCGTATACCTTCGACCAGCGCGCCGTGCTGGCGGCCGACGTCGTGGACGCAAGGCCTTTTGTCAACAACGACGAGGAAGCGGACCGTTTCATCTACGACACGTTCTGGGAGCGCTGGACGCGCTTGCCGCTGATGGTTTGCGGCGTGGGCCTCCCGAGCCCGAACGTGGGTTCGGCGGTGGTCGGCACCTATCCGATCATCTGGACCATCGAGTTGTATGTGACCCTGACGAGCGGTTCCGTGACGCGCAGCGACATCTATATCGGCCGGCCGCTCGAAGCGGGCCACCTGATGATCATCAAGGGCTGGCTCACGGAGAATGGCAGTTTTATGTCCACGCCGCCGCACTCGCCGTATCATCCGCTGCCCGATTTCCCGGACCCGGACAACCCGGACAATCCCGACAATCCCAGCGATTCGACGGTTGTGGGTGTCACCGTCCAGCTCAACTGGAACGAAGCCGGACAATATAATCCTGAATTGTAATTCGTTAAAGAAATAATGAGAAGTCGTTTCACCCTCCGCAGATTCTGGCTGGCCACCGCCCTCCTGGCGATGGTCGCGGCGGGGTGTGTGGAACCGCTTCATCCGTTCGGCCCCGGAGATGGGGGAGCGGGCTATCTGCCCATCGAGATCTATCTGCCCGAAGCAGTGGCTCCCGCGACCAAGTCAGGCAGCGGCACGATCGCCTCGCTGGCTGCAGAATCGACCCTCTACGACCTGGAAATCTGGGCCTATACCCACCAGGCGGCGAACGAGACGTCCAAGGACTTTGAGGGCGCCGTGGCCTACCTGTGCCTGCCGTCCATCAGCAGCTCCGCGGTTGTCGACGGCGTGCTGGACGTGTCCCTGCGCATTCCGGACTTTGTGATGTCCCGTCCGGATTCGCTGCTGAAGTTCGATTTCTACATCCTGGGCAACGGCCGCTCCGTGGGCGTTGACCTGAGCAACAGCGCCACAGCCAAGCTGACGCGCGGCGACGTCAAGAGCAAGGTCTTCGGCGACAATGACGGCAGCGGCTTCGGCGCCAGCACCGTGATGGCTGTCCCCGACGGCAGCATAGAGGGTAAAGGCAAGGGTCTTCCGATGACCGGCTTCTTCAACAACGGCGGAGAGGGCTTCGACCTGTCATTCCTGAAATACGACTTCACGAACGACCAGATGACCTATGTCAAGAACCACCATGGCCAGGCTTATGATGATACTGACGACGACTTCGTCGCCCTGGGACTGACCGCGGCGCAAAAGAGCTATCTGGAGAGCCATTGCGTGGTGGCCGGCCAGTGGAACTGGTTCCGCCTGTCGCCTTCCGTCACCCTGACCCGGGCGGTGAGCAAGCTGCGCTTCGTCTTTGCCAAGACCCGGGGCATGACGGAGACCGAGATCACTTCGGTCGAGCTGGTCGATTATGCCGACGAATCCGGCGTGATCCCGACGCAGAGCTACCTCTTCCCGCGCGAAGTGGCGCCCGTGATCGGCATCGCCCTGCCCGTCGACAGCTATGTGAAAGTCTCGAAGGGTTCGGACCGGCAACCGTTGCTGCTGGACGACGAGATCAAGGAAGATCCCAACCCCCAGCGCCTGTGCGGCTCCAGCAGCATCGTGGACCCGTATTTCGGCCAGCCTTCCTTGATGAGCGCGCAGCAGTACGACCGCTTCTTGACTGAATGGATCGGCGACGAAACGGAGACGGAAAAACTGTTCTACCTCCGGGAAACCGACCGGCCCATCAAGGGACGGGTCAATTACAAACTGGGCGAAAAGCGCGGTACGGCCACGTTCAACATGATTGCCGCCGGCACCGACCATCTCTACCGGAACAGCACCTGGACGATTTTCGCCTACTATCTGACCGACCCCCGCCGCCTGGAAGTGGAAGTGTGGGTCCTACCGTGGGACGACAAGGTGGGCGGCAGCACCGGCATTCTGGAACCCGTCAACGTGGACCAGGACGGCAAACTCTTCGTGGACCCCAACACCGCTACGGTCGACCGCTTCCGGGTGGAAGTTCCGGCCCTGCCGGGCGCGGCCACGGCCCGCGTCGTCATCTACAGCCCGGAAGGCGGCCAGCTGCTGGTCTCGGCTTCGGGCGACACGGACGCCTTCGACATCCGGGTTGTCGACAAGGACGGCAACACGCCGGCCAATGTGGACCGGATCGACCGCAGCCGCGACGGCGGCCGGATGTATATCCGCGTGGCCCGTTCCTCCGACCCCGCCAAGGCCACGTCCGGCAAATCCATTCAGCTGTCCTTCCGCATCCAGCTGCCCAGCGGGCGGATCATCAGCGCCAATTCGGAACTCATCGACGATAACTATACTTTTGTCATACCCTAGCCCATGAAACGGATCTTCCATAGCCTGATCGTTCTGGTCGCCTGCCTGCTGAGCGGCTGTGTCGAGCCTGTGGTGCTCGACACGGGGCGCGGCATCGCGCTGACCGTCGTGTGTGAAGATCCTGTTCGGACCAAGAGTCCGGTGTCGGGTGTGGACAATTACAACGAGAACCTGATCTCCTGGGTGGACTTCTTCTTCTATCCCGGCGAGGAACCGACGGGTCCGGCAGTGCTGCACACCCGGGTCGAATCGGGCGAGCGCAACAAGGCGGATTTCCAGGTGAAACTTTCCCAGGCGGATGTCTACCGCATGTTCCCGCTGACGCCGGATACGCGCAAGGCCACCGTTCTGGCCGTGGTCAACTGCCCGCGCACGCTGGTAGCCGACGAGAACGACCTGACGGGCACGGAGCTCGCCACGCTCTACAACGAGATCATCGAGACCGATTTCACCGCGCCCGCCAACCACAAGCTGGACCGCTTCATGATGAGCGACACGACGGTGTTGATCCTCAGCAGCGAAGGCCGCGAGACGGAGCTGGTCTGTTCGGGCCGGCTCGACGTCAAGCGCTACGCCAGCAAGCTGACCGTGGCGGTCCATGTGGCCGACACCGTCACGCTCAACACCTACGAGAAATGGCATCCGATGCTCGAAGAGATGGAGGTCTATCTCGAGAACGGCGTCAAGACGGTGAAACTGTTGGGCAAGGACGACGCGCCGCAGTATTTCAGCTTCTCGAACAACCGGAAGACCTTCGCGGTCCGCGATCCCCAGACCAACAAGCTGGATACCCTTTTCGTGCCGACCACCATCGGCAACAAGCTGTACCTCAACACCTACCCGATGTACATGTATCCGCAGGGCTGGACCGAAGGCTCGGACGACAAGGCCGCCGGCCTTTGCGAGCCGAACCTGAAGGTAATCGTCCCCTGGTACTGCGATCCGGACGACGACCACAACGTGATCTCCGACCAGAAACAGTGCTATTACAAGGTGATGATGCCCGATAATTTCCAGGACAAGTTCCAGCGGAACATCTGGTACCACCTCGACATCGACGTGGAAATCCTGGGCTCGATGAGCGAAGAGAACGCCGTTCCCATCGCGCCCGCTACCTGCTTCATCGTGCCTTGGCAGAACCAGTCCGCAGCCATCAGCCACGAGTCGAGCGTCGGCAAGGCCCGCTTCCTGTCCGTGAACCGCGACTCGCTGGTGCTGCAGAACGTCGACGCCGTGCGCATCCCCTATGTGACCAGCCACCCGGCCATCATCAAGCCGGGCTCCGTCCGCATGACGCGGCCGTATTACGGCACGGCGACCAAGGGGACACTGGGCAACGGCACCATCAAGAAAGTGACGACCGACGGCGATATCTATCCAAAGAATTCCTATTACCTCGACTACGACGCCACGCCCTACTTCAACGGCAAGGAGGACCTGCAGCAGACCTCGACCGTCATCTTTACGCACCCGCTGAACAACAACTACAAGGATCCGGTTTTCGACTATTCGCCGTATACCATCAGCTTTACCCTGATTCATGAGGACAAGCTGAACGGCGGCGGTATCGAGCGTCCGGTCACGATCATCCAGTATCCGGGCATCTACATCGACCGGCATACGAACACCGACGCCAGCACGGTCGGCGGCACGACGCCGGTCTATACGGATACGAGGCACTATAACCTGCCTTCCACCTACTGGGGCTACACCTTCGCGGACGGGGCCTATAAGATCAATGCCGACAGCACCGGCTTTACGTTCCAGGCGGGCCAGCGGCAGGCGCGCACGAGCAACGGCGCGAACGATCCCTACAACAGGCTGACCCTGACTGAGGACCAGAAAGACTATCAATGGCGCGCCGTCTGGTATACGGGCGGCAGCCCCGACCTCTACCAGATCCATATCACGGTGCTCGGCGACAACGATTTCTGCATCGGCGACCCGCGCATGAGTAAGGACGAAAAACTGAACTATTCCTACGAAGCGCCGAACGGCTCCTTGCTCGGAAGCCGGCCGAACTTCGCCGTCGCCCCGTCGCTCCACCCGGAGGATGACCAGCAGAACACCCGCACGCTCAGCTATTACCATCCGACGGATCCTTCGCACCGGACGCTAAACATGCTGGCGCCCAGCTACCGCGTCTCCTCGAAGTTCAGCGGCACCGAGTTCGGCAAGATCGACCTCGAGCACGCCCGCTACCGCTGCGCGGCCTTCCAGGAAGACGGTTTCCCGGCCGGGCGCTGGCGCCTGCCCACCCGTGGTGAAGTCCGCTTCATCGCCCAGCTGTCGGCCAACAAGATTTTCATCGTGCTGTTCAACGATGGGGATACTTACTGGTCGGCCAACGGCGCCATCAAGATTTCCGGGAACACCGTCGTGGATTCTTCCGACGGATTGGCGCTGCTGCGCTGCGTGTACGACACCTGGTACTGGGGCGAGGACACGAAAGAATACGACGAGTGGCGCAAGAAGGATCCCGAATGGCTCAGTCTGCCTGACGGCGACGGAATCGGCCAGAAGAACAAGGAACTGCACAACAAATTCGTATGGGGGGACCGACCGCGATGAGAAAAGTCTGGACGATATGCTTAGCCTTCTTGGCGCTGTTTTTCGCATGGGCCTGCATGCGGGAGCTGCAGCCTGTTCCGGATGTCATGGACGAACCGTTCCCGGAAGGAGCGCCCGTGACCGTCTCGTTCTCGCTCCCGATCCAGAACGCCGCGACCAAGGTGCTGGATGAAAACGGTACGCTCAATTCCCTGCACATCGCCGTGTTCGGCAGTTCCGGCTACTTGAAGGAATATGTGAAAGCCGTTGACGAGGGCCCCGGAACGGCCATCTCGTATACGGATCCATACGGCAATACCCAGGACAACGTGCCGGTCCGCAACTTCTCCGTGACGTTGACGCTGTCCGAGAAGTCGCGTTTCCTCCATTTCATCGGCAACGGGCCGGCGACCCTGCCCTTCGACGCCGACACCACCATCCTGTCGAGCCTGATGTCCGAATCGGGTGGCCAGGGCTTCTGGCAGGTGAAGCGGGTGAAGAGCATCGGCGCCTTGAAGGAGAACGGCCATTATGTCAAGGATGGCAACGGCAACTATATTGCGGACCAGGCCATCGTGGACAGCCTGACCCTCGTTCCGCTGATCCGCAACTGGGCGAAGATCTCCATCGTCGCCGATCCGTCATCCGGGTTTACGCCCAAGAGTTTCGCCGTGGTCAATGTCCCGGACAAGGGCACCTACGCCCCGATGTTCCGGATGCAGGGATCCCATGGGCAGGACTCCCTGGTGTTCGTAGAGCGTTACGACACGCTCTCGTTCGCCAGTCTGGAACGGAAGGGCTATCCCGCCAACCTGCCGGGCGACGCGCACTTCGTCCATACGATTCCGTCGGTGCAGGATTTCCAGAACTGCACGAACGGCGTGGTGGCCTACGACAACGGCCTGGGCGCCGGCTATCTCTATGAGCGCCCCATCCCGTCCGGCGAGCTTGAACCGACCTTCATTATCGCCTACGGCACCTTTGCCGAGGACGGAAAAGACTACTTCTACCGCATCGACCTGGCCGACAAGGACGGCTACTATCCCATCTTCCGGAATTTCTGGTACCGGATCGATATCCAGAAGATCGAGTCCGTCGGCCACCTGACGCCCGATGCGGCGGCCAAGTCCTCGGGCGGCGCCAACGTCTCGAGCGACGTGGTCACCAGCCATCTGGGCGACATCTCCGACGGTATCGCGCGCCTAGTGGTTCAGCCCTGGATGACCCAGAGTTTCGCCAGCAAGCAGGTGAACAACCAGGTCCTGCACGCCAAGTTCTTCGACGACCTCGCTTCGGCCGAGCCGGTCATGGACCTCAGCGCTGTGACGATCGAAGCGCTGCCCATGGAAGACGACCCGTCGAATCCCGTCATCACCTCCTGTTCCATCGGTCCCGCCTCCACGGGAGAAGGCTCTGAAAAAGGATGGCGGACCATCACTTTCTCTACGACGACGCCCGACGACCAGAAGATCCGTACGCAGATCCTGCGCGTAACGGGCCATTATTACCAGGCCAATGTGCCCAAGACCCTCTATCGCGACATTGAGATCACCCTGCTTCCCCTGCAGACAATGGAGGTCCAATGTGCGCAAGCGACGGTCAAGCGCGGTATCGGGCAGGAACAGACCATTTACATCACGCTTCCGGACGGCCTGCTTGAGTCGATGTTCCCGCTGAACTTCATCATCGAGGCGGAGAACCTGTCTCTGATGCCCAAGGTGGGCACCAACCTGCCGGTCATCTCGGGCATGAGCATCTCCGACGACGGTGAAAGAAAAGGGGAACAGTCCTTCTACTTTGCCTGGACGCTTTCCTGGGACGATTACCAGGCAGCACCGCCGGTCCAGTCCGTCCTCAACGACGAGCAGTACTTCAGGGTCTTCAGTTGCGATTTCGTGACGACCCGGGCCGTGAGCGCCACGACCATCTGGGTGGCCAACGAATTCTTCCACAAGGCCAAGACCTCCTTCACGAACAGTGGCTTGACGCAGTTGCCGTACTTCTATGTGGAGGCGGCCGACCCCGACGGCTGCACGGTGTCGATCGACCAGGCCGGCCTGCAATACCAGGTCGACAACGACGGCTGGATCAACTATACGGCGAAAGACCTCATCCCGCTGGAAGAAGGGGAGAAGCTGTACATCCGGGCCGGATCCGCCGCGGCGCCCGTCACCAACTGGTCCGGTTCCGGCTACCTCAACAAGTTCAAATGTACGGGCAACTTCAACCTTGGCGGCAACATGGCTTCGCTGGTCATCGGCGAAGACTATGCGCAGGGCGCCGACCTGACCACCCTGG
>Ga0265299_10004155_pt1 | contig 13822 bp, 16 predicted proteins | sample AusTroGonzalo_MG_4_FD_193485 | JGI IMG/M metagenome (GOLD analysis project Ga0265299, IMG submission 193485) | Bovine rumen microbial communities from tropical cattle in Woodstock, Queensland, Australia - Gonzalo_02 | ecosystem: Host-associated > Mammals > Digestive system > Stomach > Rumen ...
TGGAACATATAACTATAACAACTAGTTGCTAATGTAGTAGCAGGTAATTCAGGTGCTAATGTTAATGATGTACAATTATAGAACATACCAGCATAACAACTAGTTGCTAATGTAGTAGCAGGTAATTCAGGTGCTGTTGTCAAAGAACTACAACCATTGAACATATATCCATAACAGTAAGTTAATAAAGTTAAATTAGTAGCAGGTAATTCAGGTGCTGATGTTAATGATGTACAACCTTGGAACATATACCAATAACAACCACTTGCTAATGTAGTAGCAGGTAATTCAGGTGCTGATGTTAATGATGTACAACCACTGAGCATACCACCATAACATCTCTCTGCTAATGTTGTTGCAGGTAATGCAGGTGCTGATGTTAATGATGTACAACCTTGGAACATAGCATTATAACAATAACTTGCTAAAGTAGTAGCTGGGAGAATAAGGTTCTCTGATGATAATAATCCAGTACAATTATAGAATAAATATGCAAATGTATAAGATGATAATGTGGTTAAATTAGAGAAATTATCACCCCCAATCAAAGACATTATATTACCATACACATCAAATGTTGCTGTTCCGCCAAATAAATTACTATATAAAATTGAGGATGTGGTTGCATAAGCAGAATTACTACCCTTGAATCTCACTTTATCTCCTGTAACAACAGATATGGAAATTCCTGCTGTTGTAGATGTTATATCAGTCCAAGTACCATTATTTTTTGAGTAAGAGATGGTTTTTGCTGTTGCAGATGAAGAATTCATCTTCCAGGTGATATTACCATCTGACTTGATATCAAATGTAAGATATTCATCCTTATGTGGGTTATAATTTTCTACAACCCAACCAGTAGGTATACCAGAAGTTCCAGTTGTCCAAGATGACATAGATGGTTCTTTCACAAATGTACCTGTTGCTGCTACACCATTAACCCAACTATCTGTACAAGATGAAGCAGATATATTGGTTGCAAAACATTTGATATAATTCAAATTAGTACAACCTAGGAACATACTTTGATAACACTGAGTTGCTAAAGTAGTTGCAGGTAATTCTGGTGCTGTTGTTAAACTAGTACAATGATAGAACATACCCAAATAACAATAATTTGCTAATGTAGTAGCTGGTAATTCAGGTGCTGTTGTTAATGCTGTACAACCATTGAACATATTATAATAACAACCACTTACTAAAGTAGTAGTAGGTAATTCAGGTGCTGATGTTAATGAAGTACAACCTTTGAACATACTAGCATAACACTCGACTGCTAAAGTAGTAGCTGGTAATAAAAGATTTTTAGCAGAAATTAATTTTGTACAATTATTAAATAAATTACAAAATACATAATCTTTTCCAGAAAGACTTGTTTGATTATTATAATTATCACCATAATAAAGTGACATTACATTACCAGATATAATAAATTTTCCAGTAGAAGAAAATGTACCAATACCATTATTTGTTGCTGGTGTTAAACCACTTGCTTTGAACATAATCTTATTTCCTACTGAAACTGTAGGTGTTGATGAACCGGCAGTTAATGTTGTCCAAGATGTTCCATTATCAAGACTATATTGTATATTATTTCTTGAGAAACTAAATGTTCCACTTTCAAGTGCAGTTAATGTAAGATAATTTTTACTGAAAATAAATGTATCATTATTTGTAGATCCATTTACTCTAACAACATCACCAGGTCCAAAAGTCCTTGCTGTGAATGTTGCAATGTTATTTGTCACATTCACAGTCTCAATCTCTGTATTATTGACATAAAGTGTCAATGAATCACCATCATTAGTATAACACTTTATCACTCTGTTGGTTAACTTCTCATAGTCCTTTCCACAAATGTGAACAAACTTATCTGTTTGATTCCACCATGCCTTATAAAGATAGAATGTATCCTTCTTTGTCATATGATCTCTCTCAACAAGACCCTTATCATTGAGTCTTCTCAACTCATCATCAGTATATGAGTTCTCACCATCAAGACATACTGTATATCCTTCATTTCTACTTGCCACAGCAACATCAAAGAACTGCCATTCTGCTGTAAATATCAATTGTGGAAAGTTTTTAATTGCTGCAATATGTCCTTCATGATACCACATCTGATATTCAATATCATGTCTTGCACCTCCACTACTTTTATTGGTTGTTGAAGAAGGAGTTTCAGAGTGGCAAATTTGAGTACCGCCACAACCATATTCAGAATAGGCAATAGGTCTGTTTGTCACATTATTAAGACGAGTGTTAATCTGTGATGTTGGATTATTTGAAGATTGATTTGAATACCAACCAACATAGATATTACATCCATACCAATCCAAATCAGCACCACCAACAGTTGTTCTTGGATTAGAACTATTAGCATTTAGAACACAACCAACCATACGTTCAGTATCATATGTCTTGATGATGTCCCTGAAGTGTTCCAGTTTGGTACAAGCAAATGAAGCATCATCCATTTGAGCATTAAACTCATTACCCAATCCCCAGAAGACAATACAAGGATGGTTATAATGCTGTGTTACCATATCATAGTATTGTCCTTCAAGATGTGTATAATAATCTTCTGGATGTGTTGATTTGAGAACATTCACCATAGGTGCTTCTGTCTGTACAATGATACCCAATCTGTCACACCAATCATATACCTCCTTTGGGTGTGGATAGTGTGCAAGACGGATGAAGTTACAACCAACTTCCTGAATCATTGCAAACTCCTGTGTGTAATCAAGGTCATCAAGAGCATTTGCCTTTCCTTCAAGGTCATCATGCATACATACACCTCTCAACAAGTATGGAGAACCATTGAGAAGGAATCCTGTATATGTTTCATTATTAGGAAGAGTATAATTATATACATATGAGTAGTATCTGATACCATAACCTCTCTGGAATCTGTGATAGAGGTCACCATTTTTATAGATTTCAAGAGTAACATCATAAAGATGAGGATTAATCTTACCATTCCAAAGAGTAGGATTGGTGATAGTAGTGATGAATGACATTTCCTCACCAGTACTTGGTTTTTCCTCATAGTAATGATAGTTACTGTCATCATCATCAATCTTACATACAACAGTAGCACCCACAGGAACACTGGTCTTGATGGTCAATGTCGCTGCTGCTGAAGATACATTGGTTGCAGTTATATGAAAACCATCATAACCATAAATCATTGCCGGCAATACTGGACTGGTAAGAACCTTCACCTTACCTAATGTAGCATTGAAGTTGAAGTCTGCTGAACAAGGGGCAAGGGTGTTCCTGGTTGTATTACACAATACAACCCTGATGTTGTTGATACCAACATGGACATAATTGGAAATGTCTGTGAAGAAAGCAGCATAACCACCCCAGTGTGTAGTCACCTTTGTATCATCAACATAAATGTCAGCAGACTGGTCTGCATGTTGAAACCATAAGTATGTAGGTTGAGCCTTTGGCAGATTTATGGATGTTGAAAATGTAAAATTACCCTTTGAATAAGATGATGAATGTCCATCAATTCTATTGACTGAATAAGGTACTGTAATGTTACTCATATATTATATTTCATTTATATTTTTATTTAAATTGTCCAAGTGTTTAGTGACTTAGTTGCACCTTCAAGTGGTGTTTCTTCACCATAAGTTGTATCTCTTACAAGATATACTGGTAAGTAAGATGTCTTACTGTATGTATCAGTTCCAAGTGTTGAAGATTTTGTAACAATGTAAGCATCACTGTTTGTTAAACCTTCAATAGATGACCAATAACCAATATAAGTGTTATTACCATCAAATGAACCACTCTGACAATATCCTTCAGCAGGTAAGAAGATACAACCCTGACTCAAATAATTATTGACCTGTGCTGCTGTCAGATTTGTATTTGTAGTGGTATTATCAAGATTGGAAAGTGATGCTCCTGTTATGGTCTCACCATCAGGGAAGAGTAGGACACCATAGATGTTTACTGTATTTCCATCACCATCATGGTCAAAGTTGATGAAGGCATAGTGTTTTCCTGATGCACCATTCACTGATGAACCAGTACGGGTTGTACCTGTCATATAATCCCATTCATCCTTGGTGGGTAATCTCCATCCATCAAGAGGATCCAATGTATTCAAGATTGAACCATCTGATGCAGTAAATCCTGATTTCTTGAAGAGGTCACCCATCTCAATATAACTGAAGAAGGTTGAACCAACTGACTTACCATATACTGTACCATAGGAACTATAATTCCAGGAATCTTTGATCTCATATCCATTAGAACCATAGTAGAGAGGACCAGAAGCAAACTGTAAATTACCAAACTTATAAGTATGTTCTGAATATTCACATTCCTGATTTACTGTCTGACTCTGCTGACCATCCTTTTCTGCATATGTATAAACAGTCACATCTTCTGTAATGGTTATTGGTCCTGTATATACAGAATAGTTACCGCTATTTCCTAATCTGTAATAGATGGTTGCACCAGATGTCTCACAACTGATTTCTATCTTATTTTCTCCATTAAAGTCTATTACAGGGTCTTCTACAAGTTCACCATCAAAGACAACCCATCCAGTAGGTATACCTGAAATACCTGTTGACCAACTTGTATTTGCATCCTTTACAAATGTACCTGTTGCAGCCACATTCTTAACCCAGTTTTGTAAGCAATTAGTTGCTGATTTTGTTGTAGCAAGACATTTGATATAATTCAAATTACTACAATTTATGAACATATTACCATAACATTCTTGAACCAAAGTTGGAGCAAGCAAATCTGGTGCAGTACTCATAGGACAGCTTTCAAACATATACCAATAACATCCCTGTGCCAATGTAGTTGCTGGAAGTGCTGGTGGAGCAATCAGGTTAGGTGCCAAACTGAACATTGCACGATAACAATAATTTGTCAATGTTGTTGCAGGAAGAATCATATTCTCTGCTGATACTGCCTTTGACTGTTTGAAGATAGAACAGAAGTTATATGTTCCTGATAATGTGTTGTTTCCAACAAAGTTATCACCATAGATAAGACTCATCATATTACCCTCTACATCATAGGTTGCTGTACCTCCATCAAATCCTGAATAATTAGATTTATCCTTTGCATATGTACTATTTGTTCCCTTGAATCTTACTACATCACCAACTGATACAGGTATTGCTGTACCACCTGATGTTGCTGTTATTGATGTCCATTCTCCATCATTAATACTATAAGAAATGGTCTTTGCCTGACCAGATCCAATTGATTTCCAAAGGATGTTTCCACCTGTGAGTACATTGAATGTGAGGTAATCAAGTGAGTAATCATGTGGTCCTGGTACTTCTGAATCACTGTCTCCATAATCAGAGTCTGAATCGCTGTCACCATAATCAGAGTCAGAATTTCCATAGTCTGAATCACTATCACCATAATCAGAATCTGAATCACTATCTCCCTCATCTGGAACATATGTACAATCATAAGTTACTGTACTACTATCTGTACCTGAAAGAGATGCATATGCCTCGACATGTGTGTCCTCACTAATTTCTATTGGACTACTATATACCTGGAAACTTCCAGTTGTACCCAGTCTGTAATAAATGACTGCACCAGTTGTTGAACAAGAGATTGTGATTGTATTGTTTGCAAATGAAATCACAGGGTCAGAAACAGTTATAATATCATCTGTTACTACCCATCCTGTAGGAATACCATTGGCACCAACTGTCCAAGATGACATCTCATGTGACTTTACAAATGTACCTGATGCTGCTACACTACTCACCCAACCAGTTGTAGGATTACCTGATGATATATCTGTGGCAAGACACTTGATATAAGTCAAATGAGAACAGGCCATAAACATCTGTTTATAACAACTGGTTGTCAATGTTGGCGCTGGAAGTTCTGGTGCAGTGGTCAAAGCCCTACAAGAATTGAACATACCATAATAACACTCCTTGTATAATGTGGTTGCAGGAAGAATTTCAGGTACAGATGTCAATAAGTTGTCTGCACTGAACATAAACCTGTAACAACTTTCTGCAATTGTAGTTGCAGGCAATGCTGGTGCTGTAGTGAAATATGCACAGTTGGCAAACAATGCCCTATAACAGTGAGGTGTCAATGTCATAGAAGGAAGAATGAGGTTCTCTGCTGATACTGCATTGGATCCATCAAAGAGACAGCAGAAATTAAATTCACCTGTAAGTGCTGTCTGGTAGGCAAAGTAATCACCATAGATAAGACTCATTATATTACCAGACACATCAAATGTTGCTGTACCTGTTACACCTTCACCACCACCAAATCCAGAAAAGACAGTGTTGGAAGTTGCATATGTTGAATTAGAACCTTTGAGTCTTATCTTGTCACCAGCAGAGACATTGAGTGTGACACCTTCTGCTGTGGATGTTATCTGTGTCCAACTACCTTCATTGAGACTATATGAAATGGTCTTGGCAGAATTATCACCTATTGCATTCCACTTGATAGTTCCTCCATCAAGTACTTCAAGGGTAAGATAATCCTTGGAATAATCATGTGGTCCAGAACCACCATCAACAACAATACCATTGATATCCTCATACAGATTTGAAGGATCATAGACTGTCCACTGACCCTGGATTACCATAAGTATTTTTCCATTATCTTCACCATCTACTGAAGGAAGTACATCCCTATTATCAGGGAGTGTTCTACCATTTATTGTCACAGCATCAATAGGATGCTCTACATTTCCAATCTTTATATACTGAATTGGTTCTGGATTTTTTGCCATATTTTAATAGTTTACTTCTAATAAGTTATTTATGGGTTTATTTATATAACAAGAGAGACATTACCTGTCTCTCTTCATATATATAGGTATTAATTCTTCTATTAGTTTTTTTGCATATTTTTCTTTCTCTTCTGTCCTTTCATTTCTATATTATGCATTTTGTATTGTCCAGTTTGATGGTATACCATTATTACCAGTTGTCCATGATGACATTGCTGGGTTTTTAACAAATGTACCAGATGCTGCAACACCACTCACCCAATAATATGTACAATTTGAAGCAGATATATCTGTTGCAAGGCATTTAATGTAGTTGAGATTTGTACAACCATAGAACATATTTTGATAACATCCACTTGCTAATGTTGTTGCAGGAAGTTCTGGAGCAGTTGTAAGATTTGAACAACCTCTGAACATATATGCATAACAAGAATCAACCAATGTTGTTGCAGGAAGTTCTGGTGCAGTGGTCAGACTTGTGCAACCATAGAACATTTGATTATAACAATAATTTGCTAATGTTGTTGCTGGTAGTTCAGGTGCTGTGGTAAGACCTGTACATTCGCAGAACATAGTATCATAACAATTATTCGCTAATGTAGTTGCTGGTAATTCAGGTGCTGTGGTTAAACTTGTACAACCATAGAACATACTATGACAACAATTCTCCGCTAATGTTGTTGCATGAATTTCTGGTACTGTGGTAAGAGACGTACAACCTTGGAACATATTTCTACAAGAACCTACTGCTAATGTTGTTGCAGGAAGGATTGTTGGTGATGTGATAAGAGACGTACAGCCATAGAACATATAAGCATAACAAAAATTTGCTAATGTTGTTGCAGGAAGTTCTGGTGCTGTGGTAAGACCTGTACATCCATTAAACATGTCATAATAACAATTATTTGTTAATGTTGTTGCTGGAAGAACCAAATTACTTGCATCAGTTAAACCTGTACAATTAAAAAATAAACGATTAAATGTATCACTACTTGACAATGTTGTTGCTGTTGTGAAATCCGTACTGTTGATAAGTGACATTATATTTCCTTCAACATTAAATCCACAAGTTGTTCCACTAAAGTAATTGTATCTATTGTAACCAGGTGTATATGTTGCATTATTGCCCCTGAATTGCACTTTATCTCCAGCAACAACACTAATACTTGGCGCTGATGTTCCTTTATTTGATGTTATGCTTGTCCATTCACCACCATTTTTACTGTATTCAATAGCACAAGTATAACCAGTATTAGTTGCTTTCCAAACAATATTTCCTGGGGATGTTATTTCAAAAGTAAGGTAATCCTTTGAATAATCTCTTTGTTGAATTCCATATATCATCTTATACAAACACTTTGCAGATGGATATTGACTATTTGTTGACTCACCATTTATTGATGTAACAAGTTCTCCAATTTCTTCTACTGATTTACCACCAATAGTAACTGCATCAAAAGAATAATCTCCATCATTCATCCTGATGTACTGTATTGATTTTATGTTTTCTGCCATTTGTTTTATTGTTTAGTTTATATGTTTATTTATGAGATTTTGTTATATTTAACTTGTATGAGTATGGTTGCAAATCAATGGGAAGACTGTGACGGAATGTGTTGCTGGTGTCCTGCTTGTGAAGAAAAGGTTTATATAGATGAAGATGATTACTATCAGACATTGGATGATGGTAATAAAGAATATTTTATCAGATGTCCTGAATGTGACCAGGCATTCTATGCAAGTAAATCCTATGAGTAGGAAGAAGGAACAATACAACATTATGGTGAAACAACCAAAAGAACAGGTGGTTTATGGTTGCAGTAATCCATCTGTAAAAGATGGGAGTATGTGTTGTGATGGTAACTGTACTATGTGTAACTATATGTATGTTGAAGAAAGAAGAAAAATATGGAAGTAAGGAGTACAAACATTTTCAACCAGGACAATATAGATTTTAAAAACTGGGTTTCTGCTCTCCTCTGGCATCAGATTGTATATCACAAGAATGAGTTCAGTGGTTATGAACTAATTATAAACCCTGCTGAATATGTTAGTGGTTATAAGAAAGGTGACATCATCAGCGACACCAGTTTCTTGAGTTATTATATTGGTGAGACCAGGAAACTATCCTGGAAGGAACTGGCCCTGGTGATGGGATTCTGGAAAGACCATATGCTTCCTGACCACCATAACTGTGGTGAATGTCCACTTGAAAAGAAGTGTAATGCTTATTTCAAATATGATGATGACCAGGAGAGATGTAATGGTTGGATGGAAGACCACAAGGATGAACTACCTTCCATTGATGAAGAATATCAGAAATTTATTGAGAGGATGATGACTCCAAGCAAAAAATTCTCTGTATTTTGTAGTCTGTCGTCAGAGGAAATGAAAGAAATAATGAAAACATTAAGAGAAGAATAATATGAAAAAGTTTGGTAAAACAGATTATGGTAATGGTGTAAAGTATTGGTCTTTATTTGGAAGACCAATTGCCAAGAAAATTGATAATTGTTTCTATCTCTTGAAAGGACAGAAGAAAGATGAGTATCAACCTGGTGAATGGTATGTTGGTTGGCCTGACAAGAAGTTTGGTATATACTACAATGTTTGTGGATATGAAGAAGGAAATGGAGAACTTCATGTCAGTATGTTTGGGTGGCATTCTGTATTCAAGTTTCCTTGGAAGAGTAAAAGATTTCCTTATGGAGACTGCGATGCGCCACAGTATGGTATTATGATTCATGACAACACATTCTGGTTTCACTATGGTGGTGATGGTAATTTAGGTGGTGGGAGTAAATGGTGGACTTGGGATTTACCATATTTCACCTGGATCCATATGAGATATGACATTGAATGTGACCTGGGTGACAGTGAATATGGAGAGATGATAAGGATGTGTCCTGAAAGTAGTCTTAAAAGATATGATGAGGAAGGAAGATATATTCCTCTATTCAAGAATGAACTTGTAAAGAAATACAACTATGATTATAGGGACAGTTATGATAGTAAGATTGTTCCTTGTATCTTCTGGGTTGAGGAAAGAGAATGGAGAAGGAAATGGTTTACAAAGAGTAAAAGGTTCAGTAAGGTTAGTAGATACATCCAGATAGAATTCTCTGATGAGGTGGGTAAGGAGAAAGGAAGTTGGAAGGGTGGATGTATGGGATGTAGTTATGACCTTCTTCCAAATGAGACTCCAATGGATTGTATCAAGAGAATGGAAAAAGAAAGAAAATTTTAGTTATGAAAAAGGTTAGTACTATTGACATTCTCATTGCATTGATGATATTCCTGATTGGAATATTCTTTAATTCAACATTGTTTTTTCTTATTGGATTCTTCTCATATATGATTTTAATGTTATATGACTTTGATTGCTTTTTAAAAAAGATGTAGAAACCTACATCTTTTTTTGGAAATATCAGATTAAAACATTATCTTTGTATTGAAATGAAAAAACTATGTAACAAACTTAATAAACTCATCTTTGAAAAGAAAGAAGGTTTTATTGATGAAGTAAATAAAATCATTTATGAACTTTATCAAAAGGGTGGTGATATGTATTGGAACAGAGAAGTTTGGATTGATAATAATTGTGATGATGAAAGATGCAGAGATTTAGTTCGTAAGACAGATAAAGTAATGTTTGTTCCATCTGATGATCCAGAAGAACATCCTGGTATTGTTGTAGTATACAAGAAGTAAAATATTATCTTTGTAGTGAAATGAAAATAGAAAACTATAAAATTGTTGATGGTGGTATCTGGATCCCCAAAGAAGAATTGATAAGACTTGCAGAAGAGGCTTTCAAGGAAGCGACAGATGCATTCCAGAAATACCAGAACAAAGAAGGATGTGAAAACCAGGCACTTTCCTTAAAGTGTGAAGGATGTGCTGACACATTTATGCATCTTTTAGAAAAGTTTGAAGATAATGAAACCATTCAAGAAATATAAACTGAACAAGGTAAGTAAGGATGAAACTTACACAAGATGTAAGATAGTAGGTCTGAAGAAGGCATACTACATTTCATCATATGAAAAAATCCTTGAAGATTATGGTGGTGCAGCTGGTCTTATTAAAAATGAAGACCACCCCGGATACTGCAATCTTTGTATGACTTATCACTCATTCAATGATAAAAAGGTTGGTCACACCAATCTACCTGAACCTGTATATGTTGTTGAGTTCAGTCCTCTGTACAATGAAAAAGGACAACTGATTCTCATCAAATACAATAAGGATGAGGTGTTCTGCTCTGTTGACAGAGGTGGATATAGAGAAAGTTATGATTCAGACAAACTCACTGATGCTGGACTGACCTTCTGGAATAATGGTACATTTACAGAATTTAGATAATATGAAGAAGATTTTAACCATTTTACTTTTATCTTTTGTATTGTTGATATCATCCTGTTGTGATGGACCAAAATATAATGTGAATTACAAACTCACATACAAGATTCATTATCCAACAGAAAGTGTGGAATGCACTTATACCTTTAAGGGTGATGGTAATGCACATGTATATCTTCAATCCAGCAGGGGTACAAACTATATCCTTGTTATCTATGATGGAGAAATAACTGACCCTTGGAAACATGGAACAAGTTCTGTCTGTGAGACCACTGCACCAATTGAAATTGTATCACTTGAAAAGGTATATTGATATGGCTCAGAAAATTCATATTGAAGATTATGGACAGTTTGCCAGGTTGTACAACAGGTGTATGGATCTCTTGAGTGAGATTTACACCAGGTGGTATGGTTCTGCCTATGGTGTAAGACACTATGATGTACAACACCTTTATGACCTGATTGTGGAAGGTAAGACTTCTTTCACCAGATATAAAAGAGAACTTAATGACAAAATATTCTATGACCAGTATGGTCAGCACCTCTATAAAAATATGGAGGGTAAGGATGTAAAAACCTATGTATTATGAAAGGAAAAGATGTAATCAAGTACATTCAGGACAACCATCTTGAAGATGCTGTTGTTACTGTTACTGCAACTATGTATTACCCTGGCGACCACGATTGTCGCACAACCACTGATGTGTCTATCAGTGAGAGTGATGTTTATGATGATGATGCAAGGAAGTATGTAAAGGCAATTGACTTTTATGTAGATTCAAATCTTTATTAATATGTATTGGATCTGGATAATATTAATAATCATAGGATATTTTGTCATTGGATCTGTTTTCACAGGTATATTGACAAGAGTGAATGATAACTTTGATGATGAAAATTTATTTGTTATCACAGTTTTTGGTTGGCCTATATTTATACCTATATTATTGTTATATTTACTATGTAAAACAATCATTGACTCATTGAGACCATAACAGCAGAGGAAAGAAAATTATTATTCAAAGACCTTTCTGCAAGACTTCCTTTTGGACTCCAGGCAGAAGGTGAATATGAGGAAGAGGCAAGTTATGAGAGACCTTATGGTGGACTTGAAAAATCAATTGGTCGTGTAGAAGGGATTGACCTCATTGGGTTTGATGATGGTGAAATCTATATAATCATTGAAGGTATCCCTTGTGAACTTGGTACTGTAAAACTTTACTTGAGACCAATGGAAACAATGACTATGACAGAGGTCAAAGAGTTTGAGAAGTTGACTGAGGGTCTCTTTGCAAATGGTACATCAGAAGAAATATGGGATACTGTTGTTGATTGGATGAATGAACATGGGTTTGACCACAGACATCTGATTGAGAAAGATCTTGCTTTACCAGCAACCAAAAATATGTATGTAAAGTTTGGTTGGATGGACACAAAGGTTGTATCTGTCGAACATAAAAATAAATTATAATATGAGAAGTTTTAAAGAATATTATGATCTGGCAATGGAACAACATCTCAAATGGTTGTCTTACCAGAAAGACCAGTGGTGGAAGAGCAAAGACCACTCCTGGCGTACTGTGAAGGGTGACTACATTGAGACTGTTCATTTCCTCACTGATGAGGAGAAGAATGATTCTTCCCTTTTCCACAACCACACTAATGTAAAGAACAGTGAATGGGGGATTCTTTTTAATATGCTTGGACAGGCATTGGTTGATTGGTGTTGTGAGAATACCAATTATGAAAAACTCTGGTCATTTGGTTTCAAGATAAACAGGGAGATTGATGGATGTTCATCTTTTTACAACTGTTCATATTCTGTGAACAACTATGATTTTGTGAACAAAGAAAGGGTTGATGTTGTTGATGAAGATGAACTCAAGAAGTTTGATGGTTGTGATGACTTCCTTTGTGACCTTGTTGACACCTTTATGTCAATTCATGGAAAGGACATCCCTAATGATTGGAACTACTTCTCCTTTGGTCTTGACTCTCTGATGAGCAGTTGTCAGTATGGTGAATGGGTCTGTGACTCTGATGGTTATATAGAACTTGGTAACTATGATGAGAATACAGATGAATATGATGAATATGTAGAGTGTATGTAATATGAAAATGACACTCGAAGGAAGTGAAGTCAGGGAAGTTGTTGACAAATCCTATGACACTGGTCTTACTGAAGGCAGGAAGGAAATGTTAAGAAAGACCTGCAAGTGGTTGGAGAAGAACATTTCACATTATATTGTTATGGAATGGAATGAGTTTCATCATTGTAGTGAATATGAAGGGTTTGACATAGACAGACTCATCAAAGACCTGAAAAAAGAAATGAAAAAGTGAGAATTGTTCTCACTTTTTTGGTTTTGTAAAATAAAATAATTATCTTTGTAGTAGTTAAAGATATAAGAAATGAAAGTAGAAGAATTAGTTGAAAGATCATATAGTCTATTAAAAGATATTGAAGATTATATTAAGTCAGTTCCTGGTTGGATATATTATTGGATACCAATAAATATGAAGTCTGACAGTAAGAACTATCAGATTAAACAGTTTGTCATTGAGAACCAGGATGACTGGGAGGATATGGCAGAATTGAAGGTGGAGAATTTCAATGGTATCTCTGTACAGGTTAAAATAACCATTGACTTTGAATGTGAAGAAATTACCTTCACCAGATATGCTATCCTT
>Ga0265299_10004159_pt1 | contig 13808 bp, 12 predicted proteins | sample AusTroGonzalo_MG_4_FD_193485 | JGI IMG/M metagenome (GOLD analysis project Ga0265299, IMG submission 193485) | Bovine rumen microbial communities from tropical cattle in Woodstock, Queensland, Australia - Gonzalo_02 | ecosystem: Host-associated > Mammals > Digestive system > Stomach > Rumen ...
CAGATAAGATTGATTTATCTTCCGTACAGGATAGAGCCGGAAAAGGTTTAATGACACCGGCAGACTATAACTTTTTGGATATGTCTGTTTCTAACGGCGATATAAAAGAGACACAACGCACGGCGATTGTGAGGATGGATGAACGCAACAAAAACTACGGACAATATGAAAATCAAATCCTCGATAATGAAATCACCACACCGGAAGAAATTAACGAATTACCGGTAACGGATGCCGAAAAAGCAAAACTTAAAGGAATATTAAAAACACACCGCGCCGACATGGGCTACGGAATACCGGCGGTTGACAGTGCTTATGAAGCTATTGATAAGAGGGATTATCAATCTTTAATGGATAATTGGGATAATATCCCTCCGGCAAAAAGAGAAAGTGTTGAGAAGTCTTGGAAGGATGCTATATTAAGAGACCAAGCACAAAACTATCAAGCGCTTGCAAATCAAATCCCGACCGGACAATTAACCAAGCCGGAGCTTGATTTACTCTATGAAAACAAACAAATTAACCGCGAGCAATACAATGCGCTTGTAAAAGACCTTAACGCGCAAATGATTGAGAATGTCAGAAACGATGCTTCTAACATTGCCAAGGATATTTTAAACGGCGACATCCGGACGGAAGAACAGTTAAAGGCACGTTATAACAACGTAAGCCCGAATACGCCTTATTACCTAACGAACTTCAAAGCATTAAAGGGATTATTAAAAACCGAGACAGAGCCTTACAGAAACGTCTTAAACAACGCTTTTAAGGTGGTTGATAAGATGATGACACGTGATGCGTTGGGGAATAATACCGCTATATCCGTTCAAAAGGCTGCCGAAACCAAAAACCAACTGCTTTATCTGTTTAATCAATACATGGAAAAGCAGAACATGGATCTTGAAAAGATGCAGGAAGTTTTAAGTCCGAATAATGTTGCGGTGCTTGCTATCGGAAACCAAGTTACATTTAATGATTTATCTATGAATTACAGTAAAATCGGCGCCGAATATGACACCGAGGGGATGGTTAATGTTTTAGGAAACATCGATATAAATAATATTCCGCAGCTCAATAGCAACGATTATTTGTTACAATCTGCGCCGGAAGAACAACCGAAAGAGGAAAAGAAAGGCGAAACGATTGGCGCGAAAGTAAAGAGGTATTGGAATAATCTTTTTGGAGATGAAACCGAAACACCACCGCAAGACACAAGCGCAGGATTGGAAACTAACGTAGATATTGAAACCTATGTAGGCAATGAAACCCTAGAATTGGAGCAATTTTAATGAAATACGCAGATTTAAGAGATAAGTATTCTTTTGAGGAAGTGTCTGATTTGTTTCTTAAAAATGGATTTGATAAAGGACAAATCATGCAAAACGAGTATGCCTATAAACAAAGTCACGGTATGGCTCCGGAAAAGAAAACATCGAGCTTCCAAGAATGGATGTTGAAAAACGAAAACGTTAATATAACCGAAATAGGTAATAGCATCTTAAAATCTGCCGAAGGGTATGCGAGAGCCGGACAAGAGGGGTTTAATGAATCTAACGTTGGTATTATGACGAGAGGTAAACTTCCGGAAGAAGGCTCAACCGATTTTACCACCGGACAAAGAATGTTTAAGGGTACTGTCGGCGTTTTATCTGATAGTCCGATTTATTTTGCCGGTGGTGCTGCCGGTGTTGCTTTAGAAAATCCGGTGCTTGCTTCTACCGGTGCTTTTGCTTTAGAGGATGCTGTCCGTTCTGTTTTGATGAAAGCATATAAAGATGGCGAGATAAATAGTTTTGGTGAGTTTGTGGACCGGCTAGATGAGTTTGATTGGGGCGATGTTTGGGATGTAACAAAAGATACTGCCAAAGGTGCCCTTACCGGTGCGGCCGTCGGTAAAGCCGGTGTTGTTAACAAAGAATTTTCAAAACAGTTAAGCAAAAAGCTACATTTAGACGGAATGAAAGCGAAGACGTTAGAAACCGGCGTACAACTTGCCGGAGATACAACGGCTTTTGTTGGAGCAAACTCTTTATTGAATTTGGAAGTGCCGACAAAAGATGATTTTATTGATGCTGCCGGTGTGCTTTTGGGTTTAAAAGGTGTTCACTATGTCCAAAATAAATATATGCCGAAACTCAAAAAGAAAACGGATAAACCGGCAAACGACGATGTTATGGCCGATATTGAAAAGACTTTAAGCGAAATTAAAGTCACCTATAACCCGAATTGGCAGCAGCAAGTCGTTAAGGATAGCGGAAGCCGAATTACATATACAGTTGATAATCAAGAAATTTCACAATTACAGGGCGATATTGCCGGTTGGTTGATGGACTATTATGCAAAAACCGGAATTGGACCACGTGAGGCCGTTATCGAGGTTAAGAAAAATCCGGCCAAGATTGCCGAGATTGCCGGATATAACCAAGACCAACAAGCCGTTATTAACGCAAAGGTAAAAGAAAAGCTGCCTTGGTTTGGTGAAACCGATACATTAACAGAAGAACAACTTGCCGAAATTGAAAAGGCCACCCAAGAGGTACGCGAAGAAATGAACGCGGAAAAAGAATGGGAAGAAACTTTTGGCGATTATTCGGTAGAGGATGTCAAAAAAGATGTTATTGTCGGTGACGACATGAAGGAAGCTTATCAAAAAAAGATTGATTCCGGTATGTCCGAAAAGCAAGCTATTCTTAAAACAAACGAAGAATTTATTGAAAAAGATTCTTCTCGGCTTAATACAGAAGACACTTTACCTAAAGAGGATAAAGGTTTTGAAAGTTTAGACGGTAACACCTATTATATCAAGCCGTATGGTGGCGAAGGCTCCAAATTAAACGAGGTCATTTATTACGATAAAGACGGCAACAAAAGATATTTATTTGCAAACGTAAGTAGAGAAGAAGCGGAAGCTTATCTACAATACCACGAAAAGCTATTAAAAGAAGAACTTGGAGAGGTCAATAATACGGCAGATAAGAAAGCTTTGCAAGAAGCTAGAATAGAAGGCGAGAAATTATATTCTAAAGACTTTGAAAAAATAGATTTGAAAAACCAAACCGATTATACGGAATACGCTAACAATCCGGAAGGCGCAATCGAAAAGCTTATAACCGAGAAAAACGGCTATGTTTCAAACGCTATGTATAAAGAAGGTGTTGGCAATATCGACTTCATATATGGCAAAGGCGGTAAAAATGGTTATGGCTTGGCTCATATATTGGAAAGAAGAACCCAACAAAATATAAACGCTTTAGACTTTGTTAAAAGTATTCCGGAGATTATAAGAAACGGAAGTCCTTATATTCTTATCGGCCAAGACGGAAGAAAATATATTATCTTCAATGATAAGGAAGCTATTATTCGTTTGGATTTAGACGGAGAAAAAAGAAATTGGCTTTTAACTGCATATATGAAAAGAAGTAAGGGATTGCCCGCACCACAGACTTTAGGGCAAAATTACGAGGATTACAGGACTGTTTCTAATCCCGACCTTACATCTAATATGCGCAATGGGGAAAAATCCCCATCCGCTGAAAACAATATAACACCGAAAGACGAAAATGTCAAGTATAATGAACTAAATGACGAAGTGCAAGACCTTGCCTATGAAGGTGAAACACCTAAAAACGGCTTGGTTAAGAGTGACATTTATCTTGGCGATAAGAGTATGATTAACGTTGCTTATAGCGGAGACATTAAAGCTAAACCGATAAGCAAGACGGATATTGCCGACAACTTTAAGAAGCGCTTTGATGTGGCTTATAAAAAAGGCAAGATGTACAAAAAAGGCTCGGTAAGAGGATTTTACAAACCGCATCAAGAGGTTATTCGTACGAGGGGATATGATGATTTTCCGGTGCTTGTGCATGAAACGGCTCACCACTTGGATAAAATCTTATTTAAGGGAAACCAAACCTTAACCAAAGACGAAAGAAAAATCTACGCAAAAGAATTGGAAGGGATTGCTTCTGCTGGTGATACGTTCGAGGAAGGTTTTGCCGAGTTTGTTTCTTATTACGTTACAAATCCCGAATACGTTAAAAAGTACGCGCCGAAGTTTTATAAGCACTTCCAAGAGTTTATGAAAGAAAACGAACCGGCTATTCTTGAAGTTTTAGACGGCGCACAAAAAGATTGGAAAGCGTGGAGGGAGCAACCTTCGGATGCGCGCGTTAGGGGGCAAGTGTCTTATAGAATGAAAGATGCCGGCGTATCGTTTACCAAAATGGCGCATGACTTTTATACAAACTACGTTGATGACTTACACCCCTTAAAGGTGTTGGAAGATGATGCCCTTAAATCGGCAAGAAAAAGAAATATCAACGTGCCGATAGAATTAAAGCCATCAAAGAGCCCTTATATCTTGGCAAGACTTTATCGTGGTGAAGCAAACAAAGTCGCTAACTACCTCGATAACAAAGCTTTTAATACACGCTTGGAAGAAGTCGGGGAATCATACAAAGATATTTTTGGAGATTTAACGAAAGACGAGTTAGACGAATTTAATATGTATCTTATTGCCAAACGTTCTATTGACCTTAATATGAGGGGGATTGAAACCGGTATAGGCCGTAAAGATGCGGAGATAATCGTTAAAAATCTTGAAGGTAAATGGGGCGAAAGAGCATACAGGGTATATCGTTATGTCAATAATTTAATGCAATATGCGATAGATTCCGGCTTAATCTCCGAAGAACAGTTTGCGGCAATGCGTAAAGCTGATCCGCATTATGTTCCCTTTGAGAGAGAATATCCGGTTGATGATAGGCCGATGGCGAGACGATTGGCGCCAAGTCAAGTTGTTAAGAGAATGAAGGGCAGTGACCGCCGGATTGTTCCGATATATGAAAGCTTATTGAAAAATACGGCCAACATTATCGCCAACGCTGATAAAAATATCATCATGCAGCGGATTGCTGAATTGGCAGAATTGGAAGGAAGCGGTAAATATATCGAACGCGTACCGAGTAAAAAGAAAGTTGCCTTACCGAAAGGCACTCATCTTATGAAGGAAAATGAAGACAATATCATTCATGCGAATACTGTTGAACTTGTAGATCCGCAAACCGGAAACACAATCACCTTTGCCGAGATGACCGACGAATTTTGGACACGAAAAGGCGCTGACAATAAGACGGAAATTACAGTCTTTAGAGATGGCGAGCCGAGAGTTTATGAGGTAACACCGGAATTTGCGAACCTCGTTAACGGATTATCGCCGCAAGATGTAAATGTGTTATGGAAAACGGCAAGATTGCCAGCGACGACATTACGCGCCGGTGCAACCTTAACGCCGGAATTTGCGATAAAGAATGCTATTCGTGATAATCTCGAAGCATTTATTAACTCGGAAGGCTTGTTTATTCCGTTTGTGGACCAAGCGAAGGGTGGTTATCATTTACTACGTTCTGATAAAGAATTAAGGGATTGGCAAAATGCCGGCGGCTCGCTTGCAAACTTTATTCCAAAAGATAGAAAAGCCATCCAAAAACGCATTAAGAAGATTAACAAAAACTATGATTTGATAAAGAGTACCGGCTACACGGATGCGGTTATCAATCAAGTTAAAGAGGTTAACCCGATTAATGCTGCGAGATTGGCTTCGGAAATATCGGAAGATTCAACACGTTTAGGCGCTTACGGCGTTAACAAAAAACACTTTGAGAAAAAAGGATATAGCGAATATGATGCGAAGTTAGGCGCCGCTTTTGCTTCGCGTGAAGCGACACTTGACTTTGCGAGAATTGGTGCCAAGGTGCGCGGCTTAAACTCTATAATTGCCTTCTTAAATGCCGGTATTCAAGGCACAGATAAAATGGCGCGTAATTTAAAAAATCATCCGGTAAAGACACTCGGTGCGCTGTCTGTTATTATGCTGCCGAGTTTGCTCTTTCACTTTGCCAACGAAGGCGACGAGGATATAGAAGACTTAAATAAAACTGTAAAAGACACAAATTGGGTAACAAAAGTCAACGGCAAAATGGTGAAAATACCAAAACCACAAAACGCTATTCCGTTCTTAACCATGTTAGAGAGAACTTTAGACAGTACACCGGATGAATGGTGGACAAACGTTAAGGGTGGTTTGGCCGATTATTTGGAGCTGAATATATGGTCGAATATGCCGACGGCACTTCAACCGATAATTGAAAAGGAACGTAACAAAACTTCTTATTTGGGGCTTAAACTTGTGCCTGCCGAAGTTGAAAACTTAATGCCCGAATATCAATATACCGGCGCGACTTCCGAAACAGGAAAGAAGGTAAGTAAGATATTAGCAAACTTGGGGATTTCAAACAGTTATACATCGCCGATTGTTATAGATCAGTTTGTCCGTGATTGGACCGGTGGAACCGGACAATATGTCTTAAATGCCTTGGATTATGTCGGAACCGGAAAAGAAAAAGAGGATATATACGACTACGAACATACGCCGTTATTTAAGGCTTTTCGCGTGGCTTATCCGACAAGAGGGAACTCACAAGCCTATAAAGACTTTATGGAGAAGTCGGAAAAGCTTATAAAAAAATACAATACAGTCGAATACTTGAAGAAACATAATCCGCAAGATATTATTGATGCAACTGCGGAAAAATATAAAAACATCAAGAAATATCGCACGACCATTATTGGTTTGGGTAAATCACTTAAAGCTATCCAAGACAATAAAGGGATGGATGTCCAAGAGAAGCGAGAGGCTGCGGATGCAATTAATTCTCGCATAATTGAGGCGAGTAAAATCGGATTAGATCTTATTGACACTTTGGGCGAATAGCCTGTGGATTATTTTCATAAGCCTTGCGGTACGACTTAACTTTGATTAAATTATTATACAGTAGGGAACCTTGAAAAATTTAGGGCTCCCTTTTTTTATTGAAAGGTAACGACATGAAAACTGGAACTGTAAAATGGTTTAACACCAAAAAAGGATATGGATTTATAACCCCCGACGATAGTAAGAAAGACGTATTCGTCCATATTACAAAAGTCAACGAAGCCGGATTAAAGAAACTCTTTGAGGGGCAAAAGGTAAGTTATGAAACATACGACGATAGAGGGCGAACCGCCGCAGGGAATATTCAAATTTTATAACGATTAGCCGTTCTGTTGGGCGGCTTTTTTTATTGGAGGAACACAATGACAGTCGCAGCAGACTACACACCGAAACTTTATACCGCCAACGGCACGACTACGGTTTTTCCGTGGACCGCCGACTATGACAGCACGTACGGAACGCTTATCGTAACAGAAGTAAACGCAAGCGGTGAAACTGTACAAACCTATGTAGAGGGAACAGACTACAATATCCAAGGTAAGGAAGTTGTTTTTGTGACCGCGCCGGCAAACGGAAAGAAAATTAAGATTGACCGCCATACATACCGCGGCCAACAAACCGATTATATCGAAGGCGAGGATTTTCCGGCAGAGGATTTTGAGAGCTCACTCGATAGGCTGCACATGATTGCCCAAGAGCAAGACCATGCGATAGCTAAAAACAAGGAAGATATTGCCGAGTTAAGAGACGATTTGACGGATGAAACAACGGCGCGTGTTGCTGCGGATGAAGAATTAGACGGCAAAATCACCACCGAAAAGAACCGCGCTAAAGGTGTTGAAGGTAATTTAGACAACTTAAACACCACGGCAAAGACAAACTTGGTGGCTGCGATTAATGAAGTTAAGGGCGATTTTGACGACTTAAACGAAACTGTTAGCGGTTTTGGTGATGTTGTCGGTCACGATGCGGACGAGTTTGCGACGGCAGAGCAAGGGGCAAAAGCGGATTCTGCTTTACAATCTGAAGATTTGGGAACCGGAACCCTCACCATTAAACAAGGCGGTGTAACAAAAGGCACATTTAACGCCAACGCTACGGAGGACAAAGAGATTGAATTAGATGCCGGCGGTGGTGGTAGTCCGTTGGGTGAAGCGGTGTTTATCGAGGTAAGCCAAAAGGTCGTAAGCGCAAGTGACGACTTTATTTCCTTTGATGTAGCTTCCGATGTTGAGGATAATATCGTTTATTATCCGGTAGTAACATTTATTGACAACTATCCGGCAAACAGAGGATTATTGCCGTTTATTTCAAAGACGGCTTATTTCTTTAGCGGCACAAGTTATAAGCGTGTTACAATTCCGGTTGATGAAAACCAAACCTATATTACAAGCGGCAGCAGCGCGACATTGCAAGCCATTACGATTTGCTTAATCCCGATTGGAACGTTTGAAGAAGGCTCCAACGGCGAATGTTTTGGTGTGACAAACGGACAGTATTTCGGCGTAAACTTCAATGATTTGGATTATGACAGATATTATACGAGAGTTGAAACCGAAGACTTAATCGCTGCAAGCAAGAGTTTTAAGGGTACATTTGATAAAACAAAGGCTTATAGTGCCGGTGATATTGTTTTGGCCGGTGCAAATAACGACACCTATTATTTAATCAAACAGGATATTGCTGCGAACACATATAATTCAAATATTACGGCGATTTATTCTGATACATACGCGACGGCTATTTCTATCGGTACAGGGCGGATTCCTTATGCCGGACAAGCAACCGGAAACATTTATCTTACCGGTATTGCTGCAAAGCCTTATCTGTCTGACTCGGCTCCGACCGGAAGCGGTATAGTTAAGAGTGCGACACAATCGGTTGATAGTCCTTATTATAACGCGGCAACCGGAGAATTGTTTGCCCCATCCGGCATACATGGGCTTAACAGAAAGTACATTTCAAGCGTAACGGTAGAAACGACGGATTGGACTTCTGATAACACATACACAGACTATCCTTATAAAGCTTCGGTGGATTTGGATTTTATCGCTGCCGATGCCATACCTTCGGTTTGTTTCTCGTTAGAGGATGCGACTTCGGGTGAGTTTGCTCCGGTATGCGATTATAACGGCACAACCGGTTATCTGACAATTTACGCGAAAAACATACCAAACGGCGATATTACAATCGAATGGGTAAAATTGGAGTGGTAGTCATGGATGGAATATTCATTTTCGTTGCGAGTACCATTTCGGGGATATGTGTTGTCTTAAAAGAGAAGTTTATCTCTTATAGAAACAGTATCGGACTTTTCTTAATGGGGTTTGGTTTTTGTTGGTGTTCTGCCGGAATAGCACAATATTTCGGCTTTGACACGCAAGTATCATCATGTATCGGGTATATTTTCGGCATCTTATCAAAAGAGATATACGCGGCGCTTGGTGTGATTGTTTCTAAAATCCCCGAATTTGTGGAGAAGGTGTTTAATAAATTTATAGCAAAGTGAGGGCGCATGGCAGAGTTATGGGAATGTGAACGCTTGAAGATGCACGAGGGAGTTGTCTTACATCCCTATTATTGTACTGCCGGAAAACTGACAATCGGCGTTGGCAGAAATCTCGAAGACAATCCTTTGAACGAGGAAGAAAAGAGGGCTTGCGGCGATTATATGCACGGTATTACTGTTTGCCAAGCGGATATGTTGTTACGAAACGATATAGACCGCTGCAAAGAGGAATTGAAAAAGCACTTTGATTTTTACGACACCCTCGACAAAGAAAGACAATACGCGCTTTTGGATATGAATTTTCAACTTGGCTTAAAGGGATTGTGCAAATTTCGCAGAATGTTGAGAGCTATAAAATATAAGCATTGGGAAGAAGCGGCTTTTGAGTGCCTTCATTCTAAATACGCTATACAAACCCCAAAACGCGCCAAGAGAATTGCAGAACTTATAAGAATAGGAAAGTGGGTATGAGAAATTTTAAAGTTTATATCTATCGTCCGGATATGGCAAAGATTAATCCAAATCTTTTGTACACTCTAAAAGGGCGGCCTTATTATGAAGCAAGGGAACGCGACAAGGAAATTGAAGACCAAATCGAGGACCTTAAAGACAGATTGGACTATAAGAAACGAAAACCTTTTAAAATCATTTTATAGGAGTAAGAACTATGGGAAACATCATAACTTTTATAACTGCACATTGGGAAGATATTTTCACCGTCTATGGCGCCGTCGTTGCTGCTTGTACGACCATTGTAAAAGTCACACCATCCAAAAAAGATGACACTGTATGGGGCAATATCGTAAAGATTTTGGACTTTTTCTCTACTGCATTTACTGATTCTGATAAGAAGAAATTAGCAAAGAAATGATAGAGGAAGAAATTTTTAGGGAAATTCAAGAAGAAAAGTGCGTAGATGAGCCGTATTTTGGTAAAGAAAAATGCGACGAACCTATACTCTTTGATAAAAAAGAATGGGATAGTTTGAGACATTGGGCGCCGGTGTCCAACATTCCAGTCGAAGAAATATATAAAGACTTGCCGGAAGTTAAGCAATTCCACGATAGCTATTGTAAAGTGTGGGGTTTGCGTACCACAAAAGGCGGTCGGTGATATGCAAATAATTTTGTGTACCATTATTGACAGATTCGGAAATTCCGAATAATATATGTATGACTTTTAAGGTATTTATTCATTTCTTTTTCTTTCAAAAATGTTGGGCGAGGGGGCTGTCTTTATAGGCAGCCTTTTTGCTGATGTTAGCAAAATGGTTTTGTAACATTATTTGCAACATTTTATCGTTTTGCTAACGTCGGCAATACGTTAATTTTGTAGATAATATTTAACATATTTGCAGATAATGTTAAGTGTTTTAACATATTAAATAATTGTAAATGTAAACTTTTCTTTACATCTTTTGTAGATGTGATTTTTCTTTTTTGCAGATATTTATTTTTCCACACCATAACCGGAGTATTGCTAATTGTGGCGAATCTGCCATAATAAAATCATGTTCAAAAACATTATTGAGGCGCACGTGAAAAGCAAGCATATTTATTTATGTCACGTGGACGGATACATAGGAGCCTTCAATCCCTATACAAACAAAGTGCGCTACGAAACAGCAGATAAATTTATTCCATTTGTTAAGAAGTTGCTTAAAGACTTCCCCGATTACTCACCGCATAATATTGTTAACTACGGCATTGAGGAAGCAATAAGGAAGAAGATTATTGCCGACAGAATCTTGGCGGAAAGTAAAAAGAAGAATCGGGAGTAGCTTGTACACAACTTGTACACAACTTGAGCACATTTGTACACATTTTAGGACATTTTAGGACATTTTAAGCGTTTTTCATTTTATGCTTTAGACATGAAAAAACCCTAGATTTCTCTAGGGTTTGTATTGGTACGCCCGAGGCGATTCGAACGCCTGACCCACAGCTTAGAAGAGTGAAGAAAACAAGCTAAAAAATATTTTATTTCAACAACTTATCAACTTGATTAACTTTACTTGTACATAACTTGTACACAATTTAGTTGAAAACATCCTCCAAGGCTGCGCGTTTTTCGGCATCGAGAACGTGAGCATATTTTAATGTGGTTTGTATGGATGCGTGCCCTAAAATCTGTTGCGTAAGTTTTAGATTTCCGGTTTTCTTTAATATCCATGTGGCCGCGGTATGTCTTAATGTATGGAAGTTTGTATAAGGCAAGCCGGCGTTCTTTAATGTTGTTCTCCAAGAGTGTTTTATATCTGTTATCGGACTTCCGTTGTAATTAAAAACATACTCGTTGATTTTCGGCTGCGCTTGCAGAATTGTTTTGAGTTTATCTATCATCGGTATTGATAAGTTTTTGCCGCCGTCTTTCATGCGGTCTTTTACCCTTACATTGATAAGATTATTATTGAAGTCTAAATTATCCCATTTAAGCGCCAAAATATTCCCTCTACGCATACCGGTATAGAGTGCGGTATAAATTATCGGTTTTAAATGACTTGGTGCTTCTGCAATAATTTTTTCTGCCGTTTCCCAACTATCAAGATATTTTATATTTTCCGCCGGTTCTTTTAACTTAAATTTGCATGGCTGCACATCGGCGGTTTTATATCCCCATATCTTACACTTGGTTAATACGGACGACAGAATTACGAGTTCTCTGTTTATGGTTGAGTTTGAAACGGATTTACGGCGGTTTTCTATGTACAAAGATAAGGCTGCCGAATTAAGATCATCTAACATTACAACATCGAGGTTGCTTTTTATAACACCCAACTTCTTTAATGTCTCCGTCGGGCGAGCAAAATATTGTCCGTGCCTTTGGTAGAATAAACCAAAAGCTTCATCAACGCTTAATCTGTTTCCTTTGGCTTCTCTTTTTTGGATTTCAACTATTTTGTTTGTGCAGAATAACTCTGCTTGCTTTTTGTCGCTTGTGAAAGTAGAGCATCTAAACCGATTATTTCCTTGTTTGGTCGGTATCGAGAAGTACGCCCACCACGTTTTTCCTCTTTGATATAGTTTGTATAGCTTAACTCTTTCAACCACCTGTCTAGTCCTTCTTTGGTGTAATATTTAGAGCGCCCAACTTCTTTATAGCCTATTTGTCCAGTCCGAACAAGCTTACGGAAATTCTCTATTTTCCGTATTCCAAGATATTCGCACGCTTGTTTTGCATTAAGTAACATATATCAACCTTTAAAAGAGTCAAGTTTAAAAGATTGAGGGGTGTTATCCTTAGTCCATATCACAAAACCAAAAAGCGGTATATGTTGCCGTAATATGACACCCTCACAGACTTTAACCCTTTCGGGCAGGATAACCGTTGCTCTTTCTTCCCCTCGAAGAAATAGAAAGGAGAGAGGGTGTATAGATAGCACTCACCTAGATTATGGCTCTCGGACAAAGTGAGTGCGCGTCTATTCGCTGATTTCTTCTGTCCGAGAAAGTTGTCGGGGGATCTCATGAGGTTATACTATACCCTTGCCTTATTTGCTACCTTCCGAAATTTCGCTTATTCGGGCAAAATCCCCCAAATCTCACACAAAAATTTTAGGCGGTGTCAAAATGTCACCATCTGTCGGGCGCCATAAATGAAGGCAAGTATTATGGACATTAACGTACTCGCTTTTCTTGGGGTGGAATTGTACGACTTCCTCCTCGTCCTCGAAAAACAAATCTTTAATGTAACACATCTCTTGCCAACGCGGACATCTTCCTTTAATGGAAACGCTGACGTGTTCCCAACCGCCGCCGTTTGAAATAATAACCGAAGCCTTTGCGCCACTAGGAAGCGGTATATTCCGGAAAGCGCCGTTGTATTTATCGCCTTCGTTACCATACAAAGCGACACGATATTTTTCTAAACTATTGCTTACCGGTTTCATGCTTTGCCTCGTCTATCTTTTTAATAACTTTCTTTAATACTTCGATTTCTTTATCGACGTCATGAACGGATTTTGCCTTAAAGGCTATCATTATAAATAAAACCGCGCAGACTATATCGACAATAGCATATTCGTATTGTTGCAGTAAATAACGAACAATACCGGCAGCAAACATCACGCCCGATAAAAACGCAGGGATAATCATTTGTTTTGCTCCTCTATTTGTTTAAGTGCGGTTTTGGCGACTTCTCCGTCGTCGTTAGAATAGGGATATTCTATATCGTATTCTTCGCCGTCTTCGTATGTTTCCGTTCCTTTGATTTTTTGGTATGCGTAAACATCTAAAGCCTTCTTGGCAATTTCGAGTTGTTTCTCTAATTTTTCAATCTTTTTTAAATAAAGTAGCTCTCTATTGACACCGCACTCTAGCTGTTTCTTGGTTTTCTCCAATTCCTCAATAGTGGATAATAAGACGTCGCTTGAACGCTTGCCGTCGTTTGTGGTGGATAGTTCATGCTGCGACTTTACGTCTTTAGGATTTGTCGTCATTTTTAATTACCTCTACATCTGCCTTATTCAAAAGTATATTCATGGGAATATCGGTTGGCGGCACTCTGTTTCCTTGCTCGTCGCAA
>Ga0265299_10004160_pt1 | contig 13805 bp, 12 predicted proteins | sample AusTroGonzalo_MG_4_FD_193485 | JGI IMG/M metagenome (GOLD analysis project Ga0265299, IMG submission 193485) | Bovine rumen microbial communities from tropical cattle in Woodstock, Queensland, Australia - Gonzalo_02 | ecosystem: Host-associated > Mammals > Digestive system > Stomach > Rumen ...
TATACAAAGCGTTTGCCTATCGTATGATGGCTGATGGCTATTTTCAAGATTTTTTGTAACAACAAATACAAGCGTACATCGCCTACAACAATAGTAGGTCACGCTTCCTAGCGTGACAGTGGCAGGCACCTGTCCCCAGTTGAGTGAAGTGCAATAATTTAGAACTGTTTCATCAATGCAATGGAGTTAAATTGCGAAGGGCTGGAGCATAAGTATAGCGGTTAGCCTTCAAAAGTATGCCACTTAGAGGTCGTAAGTATGCTGTTTATCGGTCATAAGTATGGCATTTAGGAGGCGTAAGTATGACGTTTGGTAAAGGACAGTCCTGTTTCCTACGAAAGAATGTGAAAAAGCATGATTTCCTTTGCCCGCATGTTGCTTGTTTGGAAAATATTTAATATTTTTGCACACAAATTGTATAGCACATTAACACCGAACTTATTAATGATGGCATACCCCAAGGCGAGCGGTTCGCTAAACTCAAACAGATTGACATCCAACAAGTGCAGGTGCCAAATGGGAATAGTGGTAGGAATTTGTTGAAGTAAATTATTGCAATTATGATGGAAAAAGAGATTAGTGAAACCTATTACTACCGACCAGTAGATTTCGATGAAAAAGGCAGAAGGATTGTTGACGGTTTGTCTTTTCGAGACGTCATCAAAGAATACGAACGAGACTTCCACAGCCGCCATTCTACTGAATATGCGCTGAATCTCTATGCCAATTCAAATACGATGGCGCTGTTGGCAAAGTCGAATGATGCAGCACCTTTCCTCATGTATGGAATGGACTTGACGCAAGGAACCTCCTTTGATGCTGAGCGAGACCCCTATATCAACCATGAGATGGACAAACATAGTAAAAGCATCTATGTGTATGGCATAGACTCTGCGTTTATGGTTGACATTGATGAATTTGGATATCCTGTAATTGACGAAGACAGCGACATCTATCCGTTAACGCTTCTTATAGACAATACTATGAGGGACGACGAGGTCAGATTGGCAACTCCGACAATCGATGATGGAGATGAAAGTGAGAATGTCACTATTAATGTACCACAATTTGAATACGCCTGATGGAAACAAAAGAGCAGAATAAGCAATGGCACCTGATTCGCAATGACAATGGCGAATGGATAAGTGATGACTATGCAGTATTCCTTACCCCATTAGAGGCAACCGTACTGAAGGTAAAGGCTGGGCAGCAAGGGAAAGCCCTAAGCATTCAGCATGGGGCTGACGGACTGCTTTGGTGTTATCGGCATGAGTATGAGGCTATTGATGTCAATACTCCCGAACCTGTTAATCGTAAACTAAAAATTTGAAAACTATGACACAGTTAACAGAACAATCCTATTTAGGCCGTGGATTGCATTCCGAAAAATGGGTAACGGCATTTGGTAAAGATGGAAAGCTAAAGGGACTTATTGACGTAGTTTTAAACGACAATGATTTGGTTCTACAGATTCGAGAAGACTATTTCAATATCTACTACAAAGGCGGCAATCTCTTGAAAGTATCATCTGAAAACAGTTTTCAATTCGATAGTAACTATTATAAGTGCAAATCGGAGTATGCCACAGACGATGAGAGAAAAGGAAAGCGCAAACAAGTCCTTGAATCATTGAAACAGACCCGTAACTATAAAGGTTTCATCACTGAAATGAAGAAACTTATGGACGGGTATTGGATTTGGCTCGAAACGGAAAGACATCGTAGTCTCCATGAGAAGGATGCCCAGCACGCATTATGTATCAGCAATACAGAAAGTAGTGATTATACTATCATCGATTTGGAGTTTCAGGTAAGTAAGATTTGTTCCTATAACTATGAAGAGTCCCCAAGGCCATCGGGACGCTATGTAGATGAGAAGAAGAAATCGCCCCGTTTTGACATCATTGCGGTACGGAATATCGACCATCGGCTTTGTGTGATAGAACTGAAAAGCGGTGTCAATGCGCTTCAAGGGAAATCGGGTATTGGCGACCATGCTGATTCCTTTGAAGGCAGCATCGGCAGAAATGCCAAAACCTCGGAGGCATTCCTAAAGGAAATGCTGAAGGTGGTCAGTGATAAGAAGGAACTGAAAATCTTGAGAGAGGATTTTTATATAGACGAAAAAGCCAAACCTGAATTTATCTATGCATACGCTTATACGTCTGACGACAATGCAGGCAAAGAAAAAGAACGTAAAGCAATAATAGAAGAAATAAATAGAAATGGCTGTGAAAAGTACAAGGTCATTTACCTGAATAAGGGCGAATTCACATTGTCAGATAATCAATGATAAGCGTATGAAAATCACCATCCATCGTGGAGCCAACCAAATAGGCGGTTGTATCACAGAAATATCAACCGACAAGGCCAAAATCTTCATAGACTTTGGAAGCAATCTGCCAGGAACAGAGAGTAAAGAGCTGACGACCGGCGAAGTCGCAAACAAAACGGCTGACGCTGACGCCATATTCTATTCCCACTATCATGGAGACCATGTTGGGTTACACCACCTTATTCCCGGGCGAGTGGCCCAGTATATGGGTGCTGGGGCTATTGATGTTATGCGTTGTAAGTATGAAGCACTGAATGTTCACCAAGATTTCAGCCAACAGTTAGCTGCCACCGAAAGGATGATTCCTTTCAAAGAGCGTGAACGTATCGAGGTGAAAGACGGTTTTTTCGTCACACCCTACTTCGTCAGTCATTCTGCTTTCGATGCCTATATGTTTTTGATTGAATGTGAAGGAAAAAGAATACTTCATACAGGCGATTTCCGTTGTCATGGATATTTAGGCAAAGGTCTTTTCCCTACTTTGGAGAAATATATTGGCAAGGTCGATTTGCTGATTACAGAAGGTACGATGCTTGAGCGTAAACAAGAGCAAGTTGTTACAGAGCATCAGATTCAACTAAACACTATCTCTCTCCTTCATGAGCATAAACATAAATATGTGTTCGCCCTCTGTTCGTCAACCGACATTGACCGCCTCGCGTCGTTTCATGCTGCTTGTAAGGCTACGAAGAGAGCGTTTTTAGTGGATAGTTATCAGCGTAAGGTGCTGAATGTTTTCTCAGAGTATAGCGGTAGGAAGAGTCCGCTATTTGACTTCGACCATATCTTCGAGTTACGGGGATATAAAGCATACAGGATAGAAAAGATAGCCAATTACCTTCGAGATAAGGGATTCCTGATGCCAGTGCGTATGAATAGCTTAAGGCTAATTAAGGACATGATGCAGGTGTTCACCGATGAAGAGCCATGGCTTATCTATTCCATGTGGGATGGCTATGCTGAAGAGAACGGAAAGAATGCCATAGAAAGTGTCATCGCCATCCGACACCTCTTTGATGGCCATATCTCAGATGGTGTGAAAGACGGTTTCCATACAAGCGGTCATGCCAACGTAGATACTCTTTATGAAGTCTGTAATTCAGTAAGGCCGTCCATAGGGGTGATACCTATACACAAAGATGCAGGGATGAGATACATACCAGGTGATTTCCGTGTGTTCGATGAAGGAACTTTCAGATTAGACGGTATGGAGATAGAAGTGCATTAGCCATGATTTCAACAAACAATAGAAACAGGAACGAAAACGTTATAGATTATATGATGACAATAGATGAGATTAGAACACAAAAGGAGGGGCAGACGTTTGACTGCAAAAGCATACAGATAGAGCCTAAGGCACTGGCTATTCCTATTGTGGCGATGGCGAATGCTGACGGAGGCTTGCTGGCTATCGGTATATCCGACAAAACCAGGAAGGTTGAGGGCGTTGACCAACATACGGAAAAACTGAACGAACTGCTGCGCGTGCCCTTCGACTTCTGCATACCGTCAGTGCCTGTAAAATGTAGATACATACCTTGCACAGACCAAAATGGGAACCAGAATCGTGTGCTGCTGATGGAGGTGCCTGCAAGTATGTCTCTACATACCAATCAGGCTGACGAGGCTTTTATACGTGTTGGTGACAAAAGCCGTAAACTGTCATTTGACGAGCGGGTGCAGTTGATGTACGATAAGGGCGAGCGATTCTACGAAGATACGGCAGTGGCTGGGGCTACCATTGATGACATCGACATGGATGCGGTAACTGAATATGCGAGATTGTTGGGGTATGGGAAATCACCCTTGCAGTATTTACGCGAGAACAATCATTTCGTGACAAGAAACAAGAATGACGAGGAAGATGTCAGTACGGCTTGTGTCTTGCTCTTTGGCAAGAATCCTCAGAACTTCTTCCCCCGTGCCCGTACCCGTTTTATCCGCTATGACGGCATCGACGAGAAAGTGGGGGCTGAAATGAACGTCATCAAGGATGTCACTTTTGAGGGAACCATTCTCAATCAGGTAAGAAAAACGATAGAGTTTTTGGAGACACAAGTGGCCGAGCACACCTTTCTGGGGCAGCATGGACAGTTTGTTACGCTTCGTGATTATCCAAAATTCGTGATACAGGAGATGACGGTGAATGCCTGCTGTCACAGAGCGTATAACATTAAGGGGACGGAGATACAAATCAAGATGTTCGACGACCGCCTTGTATTTGAATCGCCAGGCAAGTTGCCAGGACAGGTGAAACCCAGTAACATCCGCAACACGCACTTCTCTCGTAATCCAAAGATTGCCACATTCCTCAAGGCTTATCACTACGTAAAGGAGTTTGGCGAAGGAATTGACCGCATCTGTCGTGAGCAGGAGGTTAATGGAGCGGAAATACCAACTTTCCGAACCGATGAGTTCATCCTGAAGGTTACTGTGCCAAAGGTGACAGAAAACACTAAAAAGGTGACAGAAAAGTTATCAGAAAGTCCTCTCAGGGTGACAGAAAAGGTGACAGTAAAATCAGAAAAGTTGACAGAAAAAGCTAAGAGAGAGGGGTGCAAGTTGACAGAAAACCGTATAGCTATCCTAAAGCTAAGGAACTGTCACTTAATTAACTTTACAATTAGATTTTTGAAACGAATTACCGTAATATCCATAATTTGCCCATAATTGTTATAATTTAGGTAATTACGGTTAAATTACGATAATTGCGGAAATTCGTTTCATACATCATTTGTAAACTTTATTTAGTGTCAGTTCCTAATGATGGAAAATCCATATATTTCCAGAGCAGAACTATCAACATTCGTGGGAATTAGTGAAAACTCTATTTCGCGCAACATTGAAGCCATGCGTGGTAAATTACTCCGTCGCGTTGGCCCTGACAAGGGCGGCTTTTGGGAAATCATAGAATAATCCAACCGTTATATTATGACAGAGGAAGAACTTCTTCAAAGATTGACAGAGATAGAATGGGACGACTTTGAGTGTAAAGCGGCCCGGGAACGACTGACGAATGGAAAGGTAGATTTTGCCAGTGATTTGGTAAGTTCGACTATCACTTATTGGTTTGGGGAACAAGTTAGTGAACAACCTGGTGAACAAGTTAGTGGTCGAGTAGGTGGTATAGCTAGTGACCAAGTAAGTGACCAAGCTATTGACCAGGTTAGTGACCAAGTTCAGAGGGTTATAAATGTGATACGAGATCGCGTGTTCTCTATGGAAGAATTGATGAAAAAGCTGAATATGACAAGTAGAAGATACGTTCGTGTCAATATATTAAATCCTGCTATCGATGGTGGTTATGTCCTCCGTTCATCTCCCGACAAGCCCAACCATCCTAAACAGCGGTATTATCTTTCTGAAAAGGGATTGAAGCTGGTGAAGTAAGGTTAGTTAGGTACTACTATAGAATCTCAGTTCCCTATAACGAGGAAAGACATTATTGTACATGACACAAAGATAGTCTATCTGCAACGCCGTGGATGCAGGGGAACGGACAGAGCATTTCGCAAAGATGTATAGCGAGTTCACCTCCATGCTGGCAAAGTACTGAAATCAGCAACAGGCGTATATGCAGATGCTGTCGCAACGATTACGCAACCAATAGTTACAAAAAATATGTAATAAATCTACTGAGAATAAATAAAAAAGCAGTATAATTGCAGCGTGAAATAAAAGTTACTATAAATTAAAACCACTCCAAGAGACACGCAAATGTGTTTCTTGGAGTGTTCGTTGTAGTGTTTTAAGAGATTCAGACAGGTAATGCCTATCGAAACTATTTCAGGCCTAGCTTGGTCTTCACCTGAGCCGTTACGTCGGTGGAGAGAGTGGTACTGATGTAGGGGATGGAGTTGGTGGTCATGATATAGACGTAGCCACCCTCCTGACCGATGGCCTTGACGGCATCGAGCATCTTCTGCTGAATGACTGCCATCTTCTCCTGCTCGGCCTTCTGCAGGGCCTGCTGGTTGTCCTGAAGGCTCTCCTGATACTTCTGATAGGAGTCCTGGATTTCCTGCTGACGGCGCTGCTTGATGTTATCGGGCAACGTAGCCTGCTCCTTGTCGAAGGCTTCAGCCTTACGCTGTATCTCGTCCTGCATCTGCTTGAGGTCGTTGGAGTACTGTTCCTCAAGCTTCTTCAGTTCGTTCTGTGCCTCGGTGAACTCAGGCATTGCCTGCATGACCTCCTGCAAGTTTACGTGTCCAAACTTCTGGGCGTTGGCGGTGAAAAGACCGCAGAAAGCGCAGATTGCGCAAATGATGATTTTTTTCATTGTTGTTTGTTTTGTTTTTTTTCGGGATTATGTTATTTCGTTATTTCGATATCTCGTTATTTCGACATTTCGATATTTCGGCGTTAGTAGGAGTAGCCAAGCTTACGAAGCACCTCGTCGCTGATGTCAATCTTGGGACTCCCAAAGATGATACCCGTATCGCTGGCACGGTCAAGTATGAGCTGATAACCACGCTGTTCGGAGACATCCTTGATGGCATTGTAGATTTCGTCCTGAATGGGCGACATGAGGGCTGTACGTTTCTTGAAGAGTTCACCCTCAGGGCCGAAGTACTTGCGCTTCAGGTCGCTGGCACTCTTTTCCTTCTCCATGATGGCATCCTGACGGGCCTTCTTCTGTTCAGCCGAAAGGAACACCACCTCGTTCTGGTAATTCTTGTACATGTTCTGCGCCTCAGTGGTGATAGCATCGATTTCCGCCTGCCACTTCTTCGACACCTGCGAGAGCTGCTCGTTGGCACGCTCGTAAGCAGGAATGTTCTTGAAGATGTAGTCCATGTCTACCAATGCGAACTTCTGCGCGTCTGCGACGCTAAAGAACAAAGAAGAAAGAATAAATAACAAACCTATCTTCTTTCTGCTGTTACTAAATCGTATCTGTTTCATATTCATTAAAAGTTTATTCATTTTTCTTTATTATGGTTTATTCATTTTTCTTTATTCATTATTCATTAGGCCTCCGGCCGCATTAGAATTCCTGTCCGAGCACGAAGTGGAAGTTACTGCCTCCCTTTCTCATACCTCCGCTGCTATAGACCTTGTCGAAACCGTATGCCCAGTCAATACCCATCAGTCCGACCATAGGCAGGTAGATGCGGACGCCGACACCTGCGGAGCGTTTCATCTCGAAGGGGTTGAAGTCGCGGGTACGTGCCCATGCGTTACCAGCCTCAACGAATCCCAATCCGTAGATGGTTGTGTTGCCGAGCAGGAAGGGATAGCGTAGCTCCAACGTGAAGCGGTCGTAGGCGTAGGCAGTGTAGGCACTATAGCGGCTTCCCGTCCACTGGCTGGCGACGGCATTGGCTGTTGACGATATGGAACCATTGTCGTAACCGCGCAGACCGATAGTCTCCTCAGCATAGCTGCTGTAGCCGCTCATACCGTCACCACCGACATAGAAGGTCTCGAATGGTGACTTCTTGTACTTGTTGTACGAGCCCAACAATCCAAATTCCACGCGAGTCATCAGCACAAAGCACTTCTGAGCGCTAGAGAGCGAGGTGAAGGTGCGGTTCTTGAACTTCCACTTGTGGTACTCCACCCACTTGTATTTCTCTGCCTGTTCCTGCTGGAAACGATTATAGTCATTAGCGTAGGTTTCCTGTGTGGCCAAGTTCTGGTAATCCTTTCCATCGAAGAGCGACCAAGGCGGAGTGAGCGTCACACTGAGTGCGAACTCTGAACCGTGACGGGGGAACAGCGGGTTGTCCGTGGAAGTACGCGTGAGGGCCAGCGTGAGGTTAATGTTGTTGGAGTTTCCGTTGGTGATGTGGAAGTATTGCCAGTCCTTCATCATGTAGCGCTGGAAGGCCAGAGTGGACGAGAACTGGAAGTAGTCGTCAGGCCAACGCAGGCGCTTACCCCACCCTACTGAAAGTCCGAACATGTTCATATACTTGTCGTCGTCGAGGTAGCTGTCGTAGTTGTTGTAGTAGGGGTTATAGGAGCTGTTCATGCCGTACATATAGTTGTACATGGAGTTCATGTATGCCGAGTTGTAGTAGTTACTCGACACGTCGCTCTGGTGTGAGTAGAACGCTCCGACGTTGAATGCATTAGGACGCTTGCCACCGAACCATCCCGTAGCATAGCTGGTACTGAAGGATGTGTAGTAGCGGCCGTTGGTCTGTCCACTGATGCTTATCTGTTCGCCGTCTCCAGCCGGCATGATTCCCCGGTGCAGCTTGTTACGTCCCAAGAGATTACGCAGCGAGAAGTTATTGAACTTGATGCCAGCACGCATAATGATACCCGTCTGTCCCCATCCCATAGAGAGTTCCAACTGGTCGTTGCTCTTCTGCTCCAGGTTCCAGTTGATATCCACGGTACCATCTTCTCCATTAGGCTTCACGTCAGGATTGATGGTCTCCGGCTCGAAATGACCCATGGAAGCTATCTCACGTGCCGAGCGCATGAGTGCCTCCTTCGAGAAGAGGTCACCGGGCTTCGTACGCAGTTCACGACGCACCACCTCTTCGTAGAGACGGTCATTACCATAGATGCGAACGTTGTTGAGATATGCCTGCGGTCCCTCGGTAACACGTATCTCCAAGTCGATGGAGTCGTTAGTGATGTTCACCTCCACAGGGTCTATCTGCGAGAACACGTAACCATTGTTGTAATAGTAGTCATGCACGCCATCCTCATCGCTCTGCAGACGCTTGTCCAGCTGCTTCTGGTTGTAGACGTCACCGCTCTTCATGCCCAGCAGACGATTAAGGTAGTCGGTGTTGGCCACGGTGTTACCCACCCAACTGACATTGCGCAAATAGTATTTTTCTCCCTCGTCTATCTTGACGTAGACGTTGACGTGCTTCTCATCGACGTTCCACACGGAGTCGAACTCTATAGCAGCATCTCGGAATCCCAGCTCATTATACTTCTCAATGAGTTTCTGCTTGGCTTCCTCGTAGCGCTCCGGAGTGAACTTGCGAGCCTTGAACCATGAATGGAACTTACCCGCCTCGTGGATTTTTCCGAAAGAACCCTTAGTGTAAATACGTCCCTTGATTTTGGCGTCAGAGAGCTGTTCATTGCCGTCGAAGACAATCTTGCGCACCTTCATCTTGTCTTTCTTGTCGATGATGACATCAAGCACCACTTGGTTCTTTCCCGTCACGTCATCGTGCTGTGAAATCTCTATCTCAGCATTCTTGTAGCCTTTGTCATCGAAATACCTCTTAGCCAGTATTTTAGCGCGGTCTGTGAGGTTCTTGGTGAGGCTCATGCCCTTTGCCATGCCAAGCTTTGACTCCAAGTCTTCCCGCTCGCGCTTTTTCACGCCAGTGTAGTTTATCTCGGTAATGCGTGGACGCAGCAGGAGGTCGATGGTGAGATACACCTTCGAGTCTACAATAGAGTCGGCTTTTATCGACACGTCGGAGAAGAGTCCGTGCTTCCAGTAGCGCTTCACCGCCTCTGTAATCTCGCTTCCGGGCACTTCAATCTGTTGCCCAACGCTGAGGCCGGAGAGGTTGATAAGCACGTAGTCCTCATAGTCGCTGACACCCTTCACGGTTATGCCACCAATCTCGCACTGGCGAGGCGTGCCGGCGTAGCTTATCTCCTGCGCGACTGCGTCGCTAAAGAATAAAGAAGAAAGAATAAATAATAAACCTTTAACTCTCCCCATTATACATCTACAAAGCTTATGGCTTGCGTTTATCATTTATTGTTTTTATTTGTCATTTAGAGGCATAGCCTCGCTTTCCACCTGCGCCTCCGTCTTTCCGAACCGGCGCTGGCGTCCCTGGTAGCTGGCGATGGCGCGGTGCAGACATTCCTCGTCGAAGTCGGGCCAGTAGGTGTCGCAGAAGTACAGCTCTGAGTAGGCTATCTGCCAGAGCATGTAGTTAGAGATACGCAACTCACCACCAGTACGGATAAGCAGTTCGGGGTCGGGCATGAAGTTGGTGACGAGGTGCTGGTTGATGGTCTCCTCGGTGATGTCCTCCGGTGCGATACCTTCGCTCACAATCTGCTTCATGGCGTTGGTCAGCTCCCAGCGGGCCGAATAGCTCATGGCTACGACCATCGTCATGCCAGTATTCCCTGAGGTGAGGTCTTCCATATACTTGATTTTCTTCTGCACACTCTCCGGCAAACGTTTAAAATCACCCACCATGCGAAACTTCACGTTATTGTCAGTGAACAGTTCCATCTCTATGAAGCTGAGCACCAGCCCCATGAGTGCTTCTATCTCGTAAGCCGGACGGTTCCAGTTCTCGGTAGAGAAGGTGTAGAGTGTCAGGTACTTCACTCCCAGGCGTGCACACTCAGAGGTGATTTTCTTCACAGTGTCGATGCCGGCCTTATGACCGAATGTCCTGTCCCATCCACGCTCGGTAGCCCAGCGGCCATTGCCGTCCATGATGATGGCAATGTGCTGTGGGATTCTTGTTTTATCTAGTTCAAAGTCCATATATCCAATATAATTAATATCAGTCTCTATCATTATGGCAGGTCTTGCACCGTGCCCAAAAGTCGTAAGTGAGCGTCAGTCGTAACGTGCTGTAGCAGTCGGTGTTCTTGAACATTCCTGTGCTCTTGATGCCGTAGGGGTCTTTCACTCCGTCGAGCTTGTCGCTGGTGGTGAAGTGCATCAGCCACTCTACTGCCAAGTTCAAGCGGTCTTTCAGCTTGTATTTCACTCCTGCTCCTACGGGCAGTTGCAGTGCTCCTGTCTGGTCGCCGATGTCGGGCTTGGCGATGGCAAACCCTGCTCCTATCGCGATGAAGGGTGTCAGCGGTCGTGCTCCCAGGTATTCACGCCCTGTTCCGAAGGGCCAGAAGTTGTACTCGAAGCACACTGTCACGTCTATCAGCGATGTGCTGAAGGCTATGGGGTTTTCTGCCAGCTCAGGATACCACGTCTTTTCCTTTGCCGATTCGCCTTTCAGCTTTCCGTATGCTATGTTTGCCGCCCAGGCCATTCTTGGGTTGAGCTTGTATTTCGCCACGGCTCCCGCCGTTGGTTGCATATTGCTCAACAGACTTCCGTTGAAGTCGCCTAGATAGGTTATCACTCCTATACCGCCACCCGCCTCCATGCGGTATTCTGGGTCATCTTGCGCCGCTACGCGGCTAAATGATAAATTACAAATAATAAATAATAAACCCATGAGATGCCACTTATGTCGTGCATAATGGCAGTCATTCACTTTGCAGTATTGATTATGGCTATCATTTGTCATTTATCATTTAGCACAGCGTTTATAATTTATTATTTGTTATTCATTATTTGTTATTTATTATTTAGCGAAGCGCACTAGCGAAGCGTTCCCATCCACACTTCTCCGTTATCGGTGACCAGCCAGAGACGCTCGAGTTTGTCTGCGGCTATTGTCGCACGGGTACCTCCTATCTGTGAGGGCAGGGCGTAGGTGGAACTGGTTTTCCACGTGATGCCCTGGTCGCGGCTTTGGTAAAGCTTCATGTTGCTACCCACGGCCAACACATTATTATTATAATAGGTGATGGAGAGGTAATCCTGACGTGGCAGAGCGTAGGGGTTATTGCCGTCCACGGGCATGTAGACCCATTTTCCATCGGCTGGCTGCCCATAATCATGGTATCTGCTCAGCTTGCGCCAGAGCACGGCATTGGTGTCGTCAGCAGCACTGTTTCCTATCAGCAGCACATAATCCATAGAGTCTGCGGGAGCATATTTCCAACTAGTCATGGCAATGGCTTCTGTAGGCAGAAGGGTTGGGGAGTCGTCAAGCTCATCGTCGCGCCACACCTCACCCTCACCGTCGGTAGAGACTTTCAGACGTCCATCGATGCCCAAGGCAAATGCCTCATGGTCGGTTGCACCAATGAGCTGGGTAATAGGCATTTCGTCGGATGCCTTCACCAGTACCCTACGTTGCTGTGCAGGAGAATAGACTGAGATGTAGTCACGGTCTACGAAGTACACGCTGTCACCTATGGTCACAAGATGCTTGTCAGTCCATCCTGCAAGATCATCATCCTTCATCACCAGCTGCCATCCGAAGGTGATACCCGTGGTGGCACTAGCCGAGAGTGTCATAGTGTAGTCGCGGTACTCGTTGCCGTTGGAGGAAAACACACGTATGGTACGTGGTTGTGAGAAATCAAGTGAGTCGGTAGTGTTTATATAAAACAAGGTGTCGCTGATGAGCGACTTGATAAAAGCAACTCCGTTGTTCTTGGTAGACACCGCACTAAGGACCACGTGCTTCAGGTCAGTTCCCAGGGGCAGAGAGTCACGGTTAAAGATTTTACGTCCCAACTGGTCGATGGTCAGCTTGTAGGTCGAGCCAGTGAGCGTACTCCTGACAATGGTATCATTGCCTGTATTCGAAGATATGGTGTGGGTATATCTATTCAGTGTACCCAGCGTCACGGCTGTGATAGCCGTGTCGCTGTAGGTATCTACTGAAGTATCGTTGTCATTGAGACACGATGCCAGCCCCGTCAGTACAAGGAGCATCATGCAAAACAACTTAAAGAATCGTTTCATCTGGCGTTATTAGGAAAATTTCCGTGCAAAGGTAAATACATTTCTTCAAATAACGCGCTTTTTTCCATTTTTATTAAGCAAATTATATTATTCCGTGTCCTATTTTAAGTTGTTTTAGTGTTCAAAAACAATTATTTTTTAGCTGATAAGGGGAGTTTCTACAACTTGCGCTTGTCAATCACGTGTGTGCTCTTTCCCTGACTGCGTTCAATGGTTCCAGGAGCCTTCAGCTGCACCTTGGCGGCGATGCTGAGCACGCTCTTCAGTTTCGAGGCTAGTTTCTTTTCCAGAGCGTCTACGGCAGCGGGTGTGTCGAAGGTAGAGGTGAGCAACTCCTGACGCATCTCCACCTGTACTTGCAACGTGTCGAGGTTGTTCACGCGGTCGACAACGAGCATGTAGTGCGGCGCAAACTCCTGCATCGACAGCACGACGCTCTCTACCTGACTGGGGAACACGTTGATGCCTCGGATGATGAGCATATCGTCTGAACGTCCCTCTATGCGACCCATTCTCACGGCAGTACGTCCACAGTCACACGTTCCAGGCAGCAGCGAGCAGAGGTCACGGGTGCGGTAGCGAATAACGGGCATACCCTCCTTCGTCAGCGTAGTGAACACCAGCTCGCCCTTCTGTCCGGCGGGCAGCGGTTCCAAGGTCACGGGGTTGATAATCTCGGGGTAGAAATGGTCTTCGCAGATGTGCGAACCGTGCTGCATCTGGCACTCGTAGCTTACCGAAGGTCCCATCACCTCAGAGAGACCATATATATTATAGCCCTTCAGTCCTAATCGTTCCTCAATCTCCTTGCGCATGCTTTCCGTCCAAGGCTCGGCACCGAAGGCTCCCACGCGCAGCTTTATCTGGTCTTTGGTAATTCCCATCTTATCCATCGTCTCGGCGAGGTAGAGGGCATACGACGGTGTACAGGCAATGCCCGTAATGCCGAGGTCGCGGCTGA
>Ga0265299_10004164_pt1 | contig 13791 bp, 2 predicted proteins | sample AusTroGonzalo_MG_4_FD_193485 | JGI IMG/M metagenome (GOLD analysis project Ga0265299, IMG submission 193485) | Bovine rumen microbial communities from tropical cattle in Woodstock, Queensland, Australia - Gonzalo_02 | ecosystem: Host-associated > Mammals > Digestive system > Stomach > Rumen ...
ATTGGAAGCATTAAGTTGATCAATATCCGAAATTAATAAAATTAATAAAAGAATAGAAAAATTGAATGGTGAGTTGGAAGATCTAGAAAATTTAGAATCGCTTAGTAACAGTACTAAATCAGAGATTTTAGATAAGATTTCATCATTACAGGATGATATAGAAAAGCTGAAAACTGATTTACAGATTGATGAAGAAGATGATGATTTGGAGCGAGAAGAGTTGGAAGATGATGATGTAGAATTTTCTGAAATATTGGAAAATGCTATTGGTAATTTGAGTGCATTTAAGGGTTGGTTTTCTGATAAATCTAAAAAATTACAGTGAGAGGTCGATTCAATAAATAATAGTAATGAAGGCTTGCAACAAAGAATAGAATATTTAGAAGTTAGAATTAAAAATCTCGTGGAAACACTTATTCCTGAAACTGAAGAAAAAATAAAAACTGAAAAACAAAAAATAAAACCATTGGAAGATGAACTTTTGGACCTTTTGTTGGAGATAAAGAAAAAAGTAACTGAAGAGAATATAAACTTATCTAATATATATAAATTGATTATGTCAATCTTTGTTGACAATATTGCTACTGTAATGGAATATATATGTTATATGGAATGATGAAATCCTGAGGATTTCTATGCTTGAGTCCCAAATAAAGCAATGGTTTGATTCTTGGCTGAGTGGATATCTAATATTAAAGATATTGAGACAGGTATAAAATCTGATTGAGATGAAATTATTCCTATTTATGAAAATGTTTATTCTTTGTTAGAAAAACAGCAGACAGATTGGGAAGATTTTGTACAAGAATTGAAAAACTCAGAAGAGTTCAAGTGAATTGACGAATCGTTCTCAGATAGGGTGGATGAAGTAACAGAATTGATTAATGCTATTTTTAATATCTCTGATGAGGATTCTGAAGATCAAAGTGGTGAAGATGATGAAGATCAGAGCGATGAAGAGGATGAAGATTCAGAATGATGACCAACAGAGATTACATTGGCTAAGTCTGCAGCTTTTGATGCTATAAAGGGAGATTATGGATTATTTGATAGATTTGAATCTGATTTATGAATAGATGATATGTTCTCATGGCTTATAGAAGTTGATACTGTTTGACCTGCAATTGAGCAGGCAGCAAAAAATGATGTAGATTTTAGGAAATGGTTACTTAAGAATTCGGTTGATTTTAATAGTTTCTCTCAAGCAGATTGGATTAATCAATATGCGAAGTGGACAAAATGACCATGATATGATTCTGAATGAGCTAAGAAAAATCATGATCTTTTGATTTGAGTGAGTGAACATATGTCATGAATGAATATTTTGACTCCTGATAGACCAATTGATTCTCCTCGTTATATTAGTATGCAGTCTGTTGCATGAAGAGATATGAAATTTATTTATCCAGATCTTTTCAAGGTGGAGGTTTATACTAAAATATGAGAAGATGGTGGTTATGATATACATGAATTATTAGAGCCGGCAGCTATTAGAAGTAATTTAATTAAATATTTGAAATGAAAAGTTAAAGAATATAATAGCATTCTTAACGAAGAATGTGCAGCGGCTTTAGGAATGAATAATTATTTTGATAGATTAACTTCTTTGTGATACATAGAGGCTACACCTGATACTTGAGTTCATCATTGTGGAGAGATGTTTACTTATGATGAATTTGTAGAGGCTCTTTGATGAGAGAAGATGTTGGAAGTTATTTCTGATATATTATATTATCAGAGTATAACTAATCCACTTAAGCTTTGACATGAAGAAGTGGAGAAAGATTTGAAGAAGGCAAAGAAATCGTTTGGATTAAATGCAAAGAGAAAATTAACATTGATTGATTATTTAACAGAGGGAATGCAAGAGATTAAAAATCCATTGTATGTGATTCCTATGTATGAAATATATTGATATGAAGTGGCTTATGTAAATTCTAATTGAAGGGATTATCTTTTTACGGATGATGATAGTAAAGTTACAGATAATGTTGTATGATGATTATCTTTTTCAACTAAAGGTTCTAAGGCACGTAGCACAGGTATTGTTCAGCCAACTGATCAGGAAAATGATTATGATGATGAGTGTAATATTCCGCCAAATTGAAGATTACCTTTATTTAAATTAAGTTGAACTTCTGTCTCATCTCCTTGGTATGAGTGATTTAAATGTTGGTTGAAAAAAACTTTAGAAGAACCGGTTAAAATTAGACTTTCTTTTGATAATAGTTTGTGAGATGTTGTTATTTCAGACTGATTTAATGAATTTATGAAATCTCTATGAAAATCAATGTTCTCAGAAACAGCAGATGTATTTACAGAATACGGTGATGCATGGACTAGGTATTTAGATGCTCGGGATGAAATAATAGATCCTAAAACAGAATTTGATGCCGATAAGGGAATAACACAAATGCAGGTTGAGGCTGAAAAGCGTAACAAAGATTCAGAGTGAACTGATTTATATAAAAATCTTAAGATTGAAAATTCAAATGATTTATTATCTGATAGTAATCCAGGTAGTGAATTGCGTATAGAATCATTGGTTGATATTGGTAATATTACAGTAGAGTTTATTTGAACTGGAGATTGATGTTTGAATATTGATCAAGAAGGTCCTTTGTGTAGAGGTGGAGGCTCTATTTCAAAAACATTTAATCCTAAGACGAATCCATTCAAAGCTTTGGTTTCTTCTGCTGATCATAAGGCTTGAAAAGTATGATTGGATATGAAAATAAGTGGTTGATGATGAAATATAGAAAAAATTATAAAATATACTGTAAGTCCAGTGTTCTTGGAAAGAGCGGAGATTACGGTGGATGATGTAAAAACTGTTGCATGAATGATATCTCCTGTTACTGTAGTCTGATATGATAAGTATGATAATCCTATTTCGCGATGAACTGAAAAATATGATTTTACAGTTTCTCAGTGAAGATTCTTAAAAGATTGATCATATCAAAATTCGTTTACTACGAATGATTTTAGAGATTTAAGATTTTATTATCAAGCACCTTTAGATGCTCCAGATGGAAGTGAAGCTGTGATCCAAATTGCAAATTCAAGAAATCCTGGTAATTATCTAGCTACATATAATCAGCTTGTTGTGCAGGGTTCTCCAGAAGTAAAATTAAATTGATCAGTTATTTTACAGTGAAGAGATAATTTGGAAACAAATCAATCTTATAGATTGAAGTCAGATGAGAGTATATATCAGTGAAAAAACTTAATGGTATCTAACTTACAAAGATTGGATATCGAAATGAAAGATCCTAATTGAGGTATTGTTGATGTAGATAGTCAAATTATGGTAACTTCGCAGAATTGATTGGTTATTATAGGTCAAGTACAGCAAGATGAAGAAGGAAATGATATATTCTTTGATACATCTAAAAATTATATGTCCAATGGTTATGCAACGATTTATTATTATCCTAGTACGATAGCTTGAGATGATGTGATAAGTATAGATATCCCATGACTTGATACTCGTGTGATTAATCTAAAGGTTTACCCTGCTACAACGGCAAATGTTGAGGTTAACATTAATGAGTGATATGTTGAAGTATTAGAAACTACTCCATTTGAAATATTTGTATCGGATATTTGGTGAAATCCTGTAGATGATACTGTGCTTGTTAAATATGATCCTTGAAAAGTAAGGTTTCCTGAACTTATACCAGTTTCTCATGATGGAGATATTTGGATTGATAAGGCTGATATTAAAGATTGATATCTAAATACTCCAATATATTGAAAGTGAGGTTGATTAACTTTAGTGACGGTTGAGGCACCTTCAGCTTCTACTACAGTTCAATTTAAAGTGGATGATGATTTATTCCCTGAAGATAAATTGAACATATTATATTTGAATTATTTCTGAAATGATCGATGAAATCAATGGTGATATTTTTCGGATAATAATAAGTTTATTGAAAAATTGATGACGAATTCTAATAAAATTATAACTACTACTACTCAATTGGTTTCTGAAGATAAGATAAAGAAGATATTATGGAAAATTGAGCCAAAATTTAAAATATGGAATTATGATAATATTAATACGATTATGACTATGAATTGATCAAAGTTGGATGTAATTGTTTGATGATTGTCTGCTATGCATATACCTGTGCCATCATTAACATGGATGTCTGTTTCACAGGAAGAAATGTATAATATCTTGTCGAATGAAGCATCGGCTTCTAAAAATTATTGATTCTTTGTACCAAGTGATGAGAAATATTTTGTTGATAAAAAATGAGTATTGTATAGTGATTGAACTCGTATATGAAGTTTATTTACATGATCGATAACTTTAAAATTAGATGACTATTTTATTGAGAATTGAGATAATGTTTGGAAAGTTGTGGATAGATGAATAAATTATTGAAAATTTATTCTTCATTATCCTAATTTTATGCCTGATGCTTGAGATTTTGACATTCCTGCAGAATGATATGTAGTAAATCCTACATTTTATAATTGAACTACGGATAAATTATTTAGTGTTTGAGTCTTTGATTTCTGAACGGATTTTGAATTAGACACTAGTTATAAATCAATTCAAAATTCAGATGAAGTGGATGAGAGGATATGATTCTTAGGTGATTTTAAGAATATAACTTTATTTGCAGAATGAGAAATCGTTTGAGAAGCAACTAAAAAGTTTGGTTCAGAATTTGTAATAAATTTATGAGATCCTGTACTTACAAAGAAAGATTTAAATGAAAATGTTTATGGTACGGATTTTGATTGATGAATATGAAATGAAATTTATGCTGATTCTGAAAATGATATTTTCTGAACTTATCAAATAGATTTTAATAATGATTGACTTACAGATTTGTTGGTTGTTTATGTAGATTGAACAATTAGATTGGCAAAAAATTATTGATGAACACCAGATTTGAGAAATATGCAAGAACTAATGCATGTGGCTGTTAGTTTGCAAGACATTTTTGTTTGAGATGCTGATGGTAATGGATATGATGATATTATTGTTCTTACAAAGAATAATCAGTTAAGAGCTTATTTGAATGATTGATGAATCTTTGATGTTGATTGAAGTATTGCATGTTTGAATCAAAATGTTTTTGGATGAGAAGTTTCAACTACTCCTTCTAGCTTAGAATGAATATTCCAATTGTTTGTCGAGGATATGGATCAAGATGGTATAGTAGATATTATTACTTATGATGATAAATGATATATAAAGGTATTCTATTGATGATCTACGAATTGATGACCAAATTATTTGAGTAAAGAAAAATATGCTTGTGATTCTTGATGGTATAATAGACAGGCAAATAACACAACTCTAGTTGTTGCCTTATGAGTTCAGATTTCTGGTGCTGATGTGTTTGATAATAGTATGTTGCGTTGGGTTACAATGGATAGACCACCAGTAGAAATAGAAGAAGATGACTTGTCTCATTATTGAATTCATTTTGATCCTAATAGTTTAGAGTCATTAATAACACAAAGAGAACATGATTCTGATTGAAGTATTGCAGCAGTTACAATGGAAATTATGGATACTGATCCTGGTTCAGATGTTGATCCTAAAAAAGTTAGATATAAATCAGATGTATCAGAGATGAGTCAAAGATATGTTGATGAATGAGCTAAATATGTTGATATAACTTTGTACGAAAATAAATTAATGTGATGATGAAATTGAGATAATTATGTATTTGCACCAAGTAGTTATTTAGATCCAGGTGCTTGAATCTATGGTGATGATGGTAGTGTTCGGAAAAATTATTATGTAAAGAGTTGATCTGCAATTTTGCAGGATGGAGATATAGTTACTGTTAGGGTAACTGTAAAAGCTAATGATTATAAACCATTTAGATGAGCTTATTGAGATATAATCCAATGACCATGGAATGTATATTTTGATGAACATGAAATGTTTAAATGAATTAGATTTATATCTAATCAAAGATGAGCTTTTCAGCTGAAAAGAGATGGAAACTTTGCTTATATTATTGATAATATTACATTATCGGCATGAGAAAAGATGATATTTGAATATGATTTGGAGTATCATAATATGCCATTGAAAAAGATAGGTCTCACTTATGAAACTTATTATTCGAGCGATGCATTACCAGATATTAAGATGCAGAGTGTAGATTGATGTGAGAAGAATTTTAGAGTTTATATAAATTGATGAAGATCTTTTTCTCCTAAATTTATACCTTTAGTAGATATGATAAATGAAGAATATCTTGGAGAAGACGAAAAAACTGAAGATTATGCTGCAGATGTTATTAGTATATGATCTGATGTTAATCAATTACCGTGAATTGTTTGAGATTCAATTAGTCGTATTAGTTTGATAAATTGAAAAAATACACTTTCTGTTTCTAATGATGAGGGTGGTAAGAAAGATCTAAAAAATACAATTCTTCAAATGCTTAAAAATTGAGCTGATTTTAGTAGTAATGCAGGTATTAGTCTAGATATTGATTTAAGTGTATTTGAAGGTCAAACAGATGAAATTGAAAATGTAATTGATGATATTACGAAGTGAATGTGTAATTGATTCTCTTTTGGATGAGAGAATAATTGTAAATGATTACCTGTTCCATTTAATCAGGCTTTCTTAGCTCCAGGTAAATATCATTTATTCGGATGTTGGGAATTACCATTATGACCACTCGAATGAGGAATTCCAGTTTTCTTTTTCCCATGAACATTCTATACTACTTTTGGACCAATACCAATTCCTTGGTGATTGAAATCAAGTTCTGATAATTTCCTTTGGGTATGATGATGAACTTATCCATCTTTTATTAGAATTTATGCTGCACCTACATTAACTGCTCAGCTTTGAATTGCTATATGTCTATCTCCTGATGCAGTTTGGCGTAATGTGCCGTCTCCAATTTCTGATATTATGTGAAATTGTATAGTTTTTGCGATTAAACCTCAGTGTGACTCTGATAATTGAGATGGATGAACAATCAGTGGTGGTGATTTAGATAATCCTAATGAGGTATATACAGAGTACATAGAAGATGTTAGAGATAGTTGAGTTTGTTTACAATCACAGAAATGATTCATGGTTACATTGGTATGAGAACGTTCAACACCGTTTGACTTATGGTGATTCTCTGCTAATAAAAAATACTTAAATGTAGATGGTTGAGTTCATAATGATGTTAACTTTAGTTTGTGAGAGTCTATGTGAATTCTTGAATTAGAGACAACATCGTACGTTTGATCAGATACTCTTTTCTCTGATAATACACAGAATTCTATAAATATTGGAGATGTTGATGTTTTGTGATGAAGCTATAATGTTAATAAAATTAAGTGATGACTCCAGCAATGACTTAGAAAATTACTGATTGATAAATGGTTTGATCCTCAAATTAGGTATATTTTGAATCAATTGACTAAAATGCATATTGATATTAAATTTCCTGATATATCTAAATTGATAGATAATGAAGTGCAGACAATATCAGATATTGGTAATAATATTTGAAGTATTTGGGAAAATGGTGAGAAAAGTGAAGAAGATGAATTAGAAAATAGTGAAAAAACTGTTGTTTCATATCGGTCTGGTATAACTTATGATAGTATGACGGAATTTAATAAATCTATTTCTAATCCATTTGAAGCATTAGCTAGTTTGATGAACGAAAGTAATATAATAAACATTTCTATGGAAACTGTAGATGTTAAAATACCAATGATTTTTAAGGAAGATATAGATAGTTATTATTTATATTTACAACAATGGTTGGATAGAAATGAGAAAATATTAGCAGATTGGGAATCTAAAATTGGAACGTTTACAAAAGATTGTTCTAAGGAAGAAACTCCAGAAAAGCAGCAATCTTGTAGAGATAAAAGAGATAAGGATTTTAATTCTTTTGTTGAATTCAGGGATGTAAAATGGGAAAAAATGCAAACTCAGATTTATGCTAATTTAATAACATTACAAAAGTATAGAGAATTTCCATTCGAGATATATGAGCGAATACATGTTATTGATACATACATGTCTGAAATTGCATCGTTGATTAATAATACTATTTGATATTTATCATATTGGACATCTACAAATTCTGAAAGATTTGTTTGATATGTAGATGCGATTATTCTTATTATAAATATAATAAAGACATATCAGTTATTGATAGATTTCTCTATTGATTGGGGAGAAAATTGTGGAAACTGTGCAAGAGATACGTATGATCAATATTCTTGTAAACTTTCATTCTTATGTGATATGATTCAGCTTCCTATTATACAGATTCCTAATTTCAAATTGCCTAATATTACTATAGATTTGACTAACATTGATTTATGACTTGATATAGTTTTGCCTGAGTTTAATTTCCAACCAGTTAGAGTTAATTTGCCTCAGATTCCAGATTTACCTGAAGCTCCAACAGTATCTGTAGATATAAGTTTACTTGATTTGCCAAATATTCCATTGTTGCCAGAGCCTCCTGAGTTGCCTGAATTACCATCATTTATACCAGAAGTTGAGTTAGAGTTGCCTATTTTACCACCTGCACCAGAAGTTCCAAGACTTCCTAACGAAATTGAGACGATTATAAATGTTGCTAAAATAATTTGAAAAATTTACTGTATAGTTAAATGACAGTTCTGACTTGTCGGAGAATCATCTGTTAAGGCAAAAATTGAGCAAATTACTCAAAGGACATATGATGTAGATTGGATTGATACAATTATGGATTTTACTAACTGGTCTTTTGCTCCAATTCATAATTATTGAGTTGATTATGAAATAGATTCATACGTTGATTTACAGTTTAATTTCACAGATTTCTATGATTATTTGGATACTTTAACAAAATCAATTAATACGTTAACAACGTCTACTGTTAATTGGTCAAATAGTCAGTTAGATAAATTGGTGAGTGAAAATCCGTTAACAGAATTTAGAGATGAAATTGATAATAAATCTATTGATGTTGATGTGAAGGTGTTGGGTGATTGATGATTGATTAGTAAAACAGATTTTAATGCTGATATTGATTGAGTTGTAAGTGATGATGTTGAGTATGTAGATTATGAAGAGGGAAGAAATAGATTAAGGGAAGTTTTGGCTTATTTTAGACAAGAAGTTACAAATACTTCGTTAGAGGATAGTGTAAATTCATCTATAACTAAGATTGAGCATCAGGTTAATAAGCAAAATAATATTGTTTCAAATGAAAAATGAATAGAAAATCTTAGAGAAACAGTTTTGTCTTATATAGACGAACAAAAATCAGGTTATGATAGTTTGGCTGATATGATTAATTCAGATTATGATAGTTTCCTTGCTATGGTGGATTCAAATAGTGATGGAGTAAATGCAAAATGAAGCGAGGATAATAATAAATTACTTACATTTGATGTTCAGCTATTTAATCTTGATTCAGCGGCTAAGGATTCTATTAATACTATTAGCAAAACTAATCCTTATAGAACTTTGGTAGATAATAAACAAACTATTATTGATTGATATTTGAATGCGGTTAATACAAATTCTGCTGCAGATTTATGATTAAGTGAATCACAATATCTAGTGTTGCGTAATAATATATCATCAATGAAAAATAGAGTTAATAAGTTGTATAAGTTGATGGAACCTGTATCTTCTACTAGTTTAATAGCTAAGAATGGAGGAGGTGTTTCTAATAAATCTCTATTAGCGGCAGCTCAAGTTTGAGGCTCATCTGAACTTTGAAAGAGAATTTGAAGCCAAATGGATGCTGGTTCTGTCATAGATCCTTCACTTCTTTCAAAGTGAATATATGAAAAAAATGATGAATGAAAATTTGTAAAAGTAATATATTCAGATACGTTCTCTGACAATATGAAGGATACTTATTATCATACTACTCATACATCAAATCATGATATTGTTCTTTGGAATAAAAAATCAATATATAAGAAATGTCAGTGACAGAATTGTATTAATTACTGATGAAATGATTGAAGGTATTATCATTCTAAAACTATAAAAGAAATACCTTATGAGGAGACTCGACTTGAGTTTAATGGATCTCTTAAGTTAAAGATAGCAGATAATAATGAGGAAGTTAAGAACCGAAAACTTTTTAATCAGAATTTTGATGTCTTATCTTTCTCTTGGACTCTTGATGATGCTGATGGATATCTGATTAAGTTAGTTGAAAGAATTGATTATAGTTATGAAAAAACAGATCATAATCCTAGTAGTAAAAAAGAAGTTCCTCATTATGTGTTAGCTCTTCCGGATACAGTTGATATATTAGAAGTGTTTAATAATAATTTAAAACTTGAGATATTGAATGAAAAGACGGATAGAATAGAGAGTCTTTCATGAGATGAATTATTGCAAATTGTTTATTATAATGCTAGTAAGCCTAAGGCAAGTATTGGAATTACTAATATAGATAGAAAACGATATTATGCTCGTATTGCTTCGCTTGATCTTGTTGGAGATACTTATAACATAGTATCACCTTGGTCAAATCAAGTAACTGCATGAAGGCAAATTGTTTGAGATGATCAGCCACCTAATTGAAATCCGCTCTTAATAAGAAAAACTACTTGAGAAATTACGAGTGAATGAGATGATCTTGAGTGATATGTATCAACTGAGTATAAGTTGAAAATAGAGTGGGAAGATAATGTTGCTCTATATTATATTAATATATCACAAGGTGGGGAAATATTAGATGATAACTATACTTCAGAGGTGTCAGATTTTGTATCTATCGATATAGATTTCCATACTAAAACAGAAAAGGAAATTTATACAGTTAAATGAATAGATCAATTTGGAAATGTTACAGAGAAGAATGTAACGGTTGCGTTTAATATACCTGAGATTACGATTACAGATGTTTCGGAGAATTCAGATTCAGAAAGTGTTACAATTACAGCCGAACTTTCTCAAGACTTAGATCAGTGAAATGTAACATTCCAGAGAAGAAGATGAACTTCTCGAAAATCGATTTGAGATGATATCTCAATTTGAGTTTGAGATAGAATTGTTGTTTGACCTTCATTTTCTCTAGGTAATAAAATAGCTATGTATGGTAAAGACTGAAATGCTATGGCATTAATGGATCCAGGAACGGCTGAAATAAAATTACAAACGTGATATGAAGATTTATTTGAGATTAAAGTATTGGTTGAAAGTAATTCTGTTTTACAGGTGGTTGATAAATCAACGCAAAAACCAACATTCTCTATTGTAATTCCAGCATTGGAGTGTGTAAAATTTGAGGCAGATGGTTATAATATAGCAGATTTACCTGAGAAATGAAAAATGGGTAAATTTAATTGATGAAAAGTGATTTATAAGGATTGAGAAAATGTATTATATGCATCTAAGACTTGTAATTTACGTAGTGATTATGGTTTGGAATGAACTTATGATTATGATAGAGAATTGGATGCAATAAAATTAACATTATATCAAAAGAATGATTTATTGAAAAAATATCCTATTAAGGTTTGGTTAAAGGCTCAACCATTCATGGAGAGTTAATGTGAAAAAAATGTTAATAAAAATGTTAAAAACACAATTCTGAACTAGATTTTCTCTTGCATCAGGTTGTGTTTTTAATATATATTAGTTGTTTATTTTGTTTGATAGATGTAAGATGGTTACAGAATATACATTACCACCTCATAATATTGAAGCAGAAAAATGAGTAATCTCTGGAGCACTAATGGATAGTGAAACTGTTTGGATTTTTGAATGAGATGGAATAGTTCCCTCTGATTTTTATCAGAAAGAACATGGTATGATATATGAAGCTATTTCTCAACTTCGAAACGATAAAAAAACTATAGATGTAGTAACAGTATCTGATCAATTATCAAAAAATTGAAATTTGGAAAGTGTTGGTTGAATAGATTATCTTTATGAATTGTCAGCTTTCTTGATATCTACTTCTCCTTGTGTAGAATATAGTAAAATTGTGAAAGAAAAATCATTACTTAGACAAGTACTTAAGGTTTGTCAGCAAATTACTTGAGATGCTTATGAACAGAAAGATACTGTGGAGATATTTGATAGTATTGAAAAGAGAATTTTTGATTTGACTCAGAATAAGGTTTGAGATAATATTTTGAGTATTGAGGAAATATTAAAAGTTAGAGTGGAAAGTTATATGGATATAGTAGATCATCCAGAAAATTTTAATGCAAATAAGGTTAATTCAGGATATAGTCAAATTGATGAAATGTTAACTGGATTTAAGCCAGGAGAGTTGATAATACTTGCGGCTAGACCTTCGATGTGAAAGACAGCATTTGCTTTAAATTTGCTTACTAATGTTACTCTTGGGTATGGAAAATCTGTTGCGATGATGTCATTGGAAATGAGTGTGGAATCTATTGTAGATAGAATTATGTCTGAAGTTTCATGAGTTCCTATGTATAAAATTTCTAAGTGAAATTTGGATAATGCTGATTTTGCTCAGATGGGAGAGGCTATGGAAAAACTTTCTGCTGCCAAAATTTATTTGGATGATCATGGTTGATTGACGGTTCCTATACTTAAGTCAAAATTAAGAAAATTGGTAATAGAAAAAAAAGAATTAGATTTGGTGATTATAGATTATTTACAGTTGATGCATTCTACAGTGTTTCAAAATAATAAAGTGCAAGAAATTTCTGAGATTTCGCGTTGATTAAAGGAATTAGCAAAAGAGTTGAAGGTGCCAATCATTGCACTTTCTCAACTTAATCGTACAGTTGAATCAAGGGTAGATAAGAAACCTCAACTTTCTGATTTAAGGGATTCTGGATCTATTGAGCAGGATGCTGATGCAGTATTGATGCTTCATAGAGAAGAATATTATGATCCTGATACTGATAGAAAATGAGCTACAGATGTATGTATTAGAAAAAATAGAAACTGAGCAGTATGAGAGATTGAGTTACATTTTGAGAAGGAAATTATGAAATTTGTGGAAACAAAAAAGGAGAAAAAATGAGATTGAACATATTAATTTTTATTAGTATGTTAGTAAGTATCTGAGTTGACTTTCATTGGAATAATAACATTTTTGAGTTTTGCTACGACCTTGATTATCTCTTTTACAATAGTCTGTTTTAATGAATGTTGTACAATATTGGATATCTTTTATATCAGTTGAATTTGTAATATATCCATTATCAAAATCTTTTTCTCAATCACAAACAATTCGGTTTGCTCCTTCTTTTGTTTCTGGTTTAGCCATAAGAGCAAATCATGCGTTCTTTACTCAATTGCTTTTTGTTACTATATAAATATATTCTCAGATTCATTTAATACTTCACAATCATCTAACTGTATTTGAACTTATAGGGTCAAATGGAACATATGTTAGACCTGCTACTTCTAAATCCTTTGCAATTTCAGCCATAGTTAGTCATTCTGTAGCATTATTATTTTTATTTCCCGGCCATGTTTTATCGTTATCAATTCGAGAAGTAATGATTGCTGTTTGAATTTGAGATAAATCATTCTTACGAGCTATGTCGCGATTTTTTTTAGCCTCATCAGAATCGTTTAATTCTTGGTCTTTTTTTTCATTTACTAATCAATTACTTGTTTGGGATTCGTTATTTCACATCCATATTAAAGGATTACGGTCTCTGATGTAACTTTTTAGTTCGTTAATTGTTCAAAAATATTTTACTTTGCTTAGTTCTTTTGATGTATATGATCAGTTCTGATTTGTAATAAAATATACTTTTCAATTGGGTGTAATGTAGCGGTAGATACTATTTGAAGAATCTATATATGAATTAGATATCCATCAAACATTT
>Ga0265299_10004166_pt1 | contig 13788 bp, 13 predicted proteins | sample AusTroGonzalo_MG_4_FD_193485 | JGI IMG/M metagenome (GOLD analysis project Ga0265299, IMG submission 193485) | Bovine rumen microbial communities from tropical cattle in Woodstock, Queensland, Australia - Gonzalo_02 | ecosystem: Host-associated > Mammals > Digestive system > Stomach > Rumen ...
GTCTTCGACGAGCATTTCGATCCCGAAGTGGCAGCAAAGTGGTACATGAAATCCGCAGAGGGCGGCAATGCCGAGGCACAGTTCAGCATCGCTAGGATGCTCGCCTGGGGAGACGGTATCGAGCAGGATCTCGAGGAGAGCATCAGATGGTACAAGGCAGCTATCAAGCAGGGCCACACGGATGCTATGTGCGATCTCGCCAGCATGTATCTGTACGATCCCGATGTCAGGAAGAACAAGAAACAGGCGCTGAAGCTCTTCAAGGACGCTTCGGACCTCGGAAACGACAGTGCCCAGTACTTCCTCGGAATGATTTATCTGGACGGCGAGGATGCAGAGCAGGACTTCGATCTCGCCAAGCAATATCTGAGCATGTCCGCGAAGCAGGAGAACCAGTACGCCCAGTTCGCTTTGGGAGAGATGTACTTCCTGGGAATCGGAGTCAAGAAGTCCACTAAGACCGCGTTCAAATGGTACGAGAAGGCAGCCCAGAACGATCACGCTCTGGCGCAGTACGCTGTCGCCACCATGTACCTCGAAGGGAAGGGCGTGAAGCAGTCGTACAAGGACGCATTCAAATGGATGAAGGAGTCTGCGGAGCAGGGTGTCAGGAACGCTCAGTACGATCTCGCCCTGATGTATCACTACGGAAGCGGTGTCAAGAAGTCCAACAAGGAAGCCTTCAAGTGGATGAGGATCGTCGCCGACGACCTGTTCGATGAGCAGGAAGAGGAATACTCCGAGGAGATCACCGAAGAGGCCGAATCCGAATGAAACAATTGCCCGGTCAATCCGGGCATTTTTCAATTATAATTCAAAAGATAGGAAGGTCTCGGGTGTTCCGAGACCGTTTAGATTTATCAGATCGTGAAGATCGCTTCGTATGGATACTTCTTCAGGATCTTGGATTTCCTTCCGCCGCAGGCAGTGAGCTCCGCGACGAATCCTACCCTTATGACCTTGCATCCGCATCCTTCGACGGCCTGTATGAGCTCCAGCTCCTTCTTGCCGTCCTTGAACTTATCGGTGACGATGACGACCTTCCAGCCGACCTTCAGGGCCTTCTTGCAGAACGAGTTGGAATCATCAGCGACGACGATCCCGCTCTTCATCCTGTCCGCCAAAACCCCTCCGAGGACCTGTCCGTACTGTCCGCTGGCTATTATGCAGTCATAGACCTCGCGGTCGAACATGGCCATGAGCTCCTTGACGACGGATTCGAACCCTTCGGGGTCAGCCATCACGCAGGAGACCTTCCTGACATCGTTGATCTCGGGGATCATGCCATCGACTCCAGATACATCTCGGCCATGATGGAATCCACCTTGGTGATGTATGCCTTCTCCACACGGTAAGTCTTTCCGGAGCTGTCCATCAGGGAGATGTGGTCCGGTTTGACCTTGGATTTGATGACATTCGTGGCCACGATATCCGAATCCTCATGGCCGTTGAGATATACTGTGAACTCACACATGCGATCGTGCCTCTATGTTCTCTAAGTGGTTTCTTACTGCTGAAATGTTCTTTACAGCCGTTGAGTCGGGGAACGCATCCAGGAGGGCGATGTTGTTCCTGTCCGCGTCTATAACGCTGTGGTCGAATCCGATCCTGACCGAATCATCCAAAGGCACACCGACAAGGGCGGCGATCCTTGCGAGGTCCTCTTCGGATTCCGATTTGTTGATGACCAGGATGTTGTGTTCGATGCCCAGGTTCTTCGCGAGGGACACGACCTGTCTGGAGACCTCGGCGGATTTGGGAGTGGGTTCTGTCATCACGAGGTTGCAGTCGAAGTCCTTGGCGAGTCCCCTTCCGAGGATCTCGGGTCCGGCCTGGGAGTCCACGAATGCGATGTCGTAGGTGTCCGGGCATGCATCCGAATCCACGTAGCTGAGCAGCATCTTCATGATCGAGATCGCTGAGCAAAGGCATCCGTTGCCCTCGTCCGGGATGGCACCCATGATGATGACCCTAATGCCGTCCTCGTTGACCCTTGAATAATCGTCTATGATCCTCTTTCCGACGAGGACAGGGTCCTCGTCCATCTCGTCGAGCTCCTCGTTGATCTCCTGCTTGTTCTCGGTGATCGTTGGGACCTCGAGATAGGGGAGTCCGAGTGTCATAGCGAGGTTCATGCTGGGATCGGTGTCCAGGACGATGACTCTCTTGCCCGATCTGGCCATCATCGTGGCCAGGGTGGAGATCGTAGTGGTCTTACCCACTCCTCCCTTGCCTGTTGTGATGACCTTGAGCATCATTCCGCCTCCATAGTGAGCGCGGTGGTGAAGGATGTCTCATCGAATTCTTCGCTGACGCACTTGTTCTCGTCTGTGAATTTAGCAATGAAGACATGCATCGCCTTCTTCTTGACAGGATATTTGAGTATTCCCTCGGAATCCGTCTTGTACGTGACGAAGTCCTCGTCGTCCTGGGCGTAGGTGATGACCTTCGCGTTCGGAAGAGGCTTGCCCTCGTACAGGACCTTCATCGTGAAGTCCTTACCGACCTGCAGGGTGGCCCTCTCGGGCATGATCTCCAGGGTGCTGTGCATCACAGAGCCGGGATTCACGCCGTCCTTCGAGATGATACGCTTGGCGACCATGTTGAACGCTCCGCTGTACTTCACTTCGGAATAATCCCTCTTCGAACCTCTGTGCCAGCCTTCGTCGTTCGTGACCCATGTCGCGTTGGAATCGACATACATCGTGTACACATCCGCACCCTTGTCCTCGAATGAGAAGAGCCATCCGTGGGGGTTCTTGATGATCTCCCTGTCGGGATCCTCGGTCCTGCCGTTGTCGTCGTAGAGGAGGACGTTGGCGTAATCGGTGGGCATAGGCTTGTCGGGGACCATGGTGTGTCCGTACAGGCCGTACACGCTTACGGTGTCGCCGTCCCTCATGATCTTGTCAAGCCAGATCTCATGTCCGTATATCTGCCTGGAGTAGCTCCTTGCAGTCTCCGGATCCATTTGGATGTGTTCGCATGCCATGAGTGTTGGTATTACGAATATGATATAAGTATTACTGGGTAACATTTTTAAATGAATCGTGTTACTCAAGACTATACCCCCTGGGGGTTTATAAAACCGTTATTTTCGGCCGGACCAGACTATCATGCGCTATTGTTATCTATGCAGTCGCATATCGAACCGTCAGTGATACCGTGTTCGGAAAGAAATCGACAGAGGAAAGGGTGCGCATACTCTTCCTGGACCGCAAGAACGATTACGTCTCCCAGCTGGCGGAGTACTTCACCAATCAGTTCTACGAGGGAAGTTATGAGGTATACAGCGCCGGTTTCGAGCACGACATCATCGACTGCGACCTCATCTCAGTGATGTATCAGAACGGAGAGGACATGAGGAGGCAGGTCTCCAAGGACCTGAAGAACGAGGAGCTCCTCCCCAAGGACCTAGTTTTCGATTTTGTTGTTTATATGGAGCAGCCCATCTTCGACGAGTACTCCAAGAAATCCCCGTGGCAGGGCAAGCAGATCCTCGCCCCTATGATCGCCAGGGAGGACTTCACAGCCACCGACGATGCCGAGCTCTACGACGATTACGTCAAGGTCATCGAGCAGGTCAAGGCGTGGGTGAAGGAGAATCTGAAGGACCCGAAGGGCCTGGCAGCATTGGTATCCGCATGATCCCGGTCATCATCTACGACAAATGTCAGTGCGACCCCAAGAAATGCACCGCCAAGCGCATGCTCAAGTTCAATCTGGGCAAGGAGGCGAAGACATTAGGGGCGATTCCGAAGGGATCCATCGTACTCTCACCGTTTTCCGATAAGGCCATGTCCCCCGCCGATATCCACGCGGCGAGGAAGGGATTGGTTGTCATGGATCTGACATGGACCAACATCGACGAGTTCCCCAGGCTCAAGACGGTGGAGGAGCGCGCATTGCCCTATCTTCTGGCATCGAACCCTATCAACTGGGGCCGTCCCATGGAGCTGAACAGCGCGGAGGCAGTCATGGCGGCTCTGTACATCCTCGGAGAGAAGGAGCAGGCCGCAGAGTTCCTGGGAAGGTTCAACTGGGCCCCAGAGTTCATGCGTCTCAACGGCGAGATGCTCGAGGATTACTCCAAAGCCAAGGACAGCACGGAAGTTGTCCGCATACAGAACGAGTATCTCGAAGCGATCAGGGGTGGCTCAGATTCTGAGGAATGATTCCGATTAAGCCCCGTTAAAGAAACCGCATATTGCAGGTTATCACATCGTTTTATTTCTTTCAGCATCAAACGTTCTTGTTTCAGATTAAGGTGAAGCAGATGATATCGGCGAGCAGGTTTATGGACGGCGGGCCCCGGTTTATAGGGTGCAAAATCAGTAATTCAGTCCTCAACGGGTCCAGAGTACGCATCTTCACGGACTTTCGGGGCTGTTTTTCAGACCTGTTAATATACCTCTGCCGGCACCCCGGACGAAGCGGTTTCAATATCCTAAAATATATCAAGAGGACTACTTCGATGGCGCTCATGAAGGATGAATTGTTATCGATGATTTGGGAGTCTATTGGGGATGATAGACTCTCTACCAGGGATGCCAGCGAGAGGCTCGACAGTCTCTTCGGCTACCGCTGCCCGGACGATCTGGCGAAGACGCTGTCCAAATACCGCAAGGAAGGTAAGATCAAGGGAGAGATATCCATGGATGTCGGCGGATGGGTCTGGTGGGTCGATGACGAATGCCGTTCTAAGGGGGAATCGGAATGACATACGAGGACAGCGAGATAGAGAAGCTTTGGGAGACGGTGTTCGCCACGGACAAGTACCGTGTCATGATAGGGGACATCGCTGATAACTACCCACAGAAGAAGAGCGTAGAGGTCGATTATAATGATATCAATCTCTATGATGTCGCATTCTCCGCATATCTCCTTGAAGAGCCTGACAGATGCCTCGAGATCGCGAAGAGGGCCGTCATGAACATGGTCCCCAACATAGACCGTCCCGGTCAGGCCATCAACGTAAGGATTTCCGACCTGCCGCGCGATGCCAAGGTCGACATCAGGAATCTGAGGGCGGATCATCTCGGAAGGCTCGTGGCCGTCGAAGGATTGGTCAGGAAGGTCACCACTGTGAAACCGCGTATCACTCACGCTCTGTTCAGATGCGCCAGATGCGGTTCGGAGATTTGGGTCCCGCAGACCGGTATGCTCATGAAGGAACCCCTGATGTGCAACAACCCTGATGGGAGCTGTAACAAGCAGGCCACACGTTTCATAGAGGATCTGAAGGCATCCACCTACATCGATACGCAGAAGATCGAGATACAGGAGAGGCCCGAGGGACTCAGGGGAGGTTCCCAGCCCGAGAGGCTGATAGGTTACGTGGAGGATGACATCGCAGGTCTAGTGACCGCGGGTAACAGCATCACGCTGAACGGAATCCTCCGTTCGCAGGAGAAATCCGACAGGGATAAGTCTACAGTTTTTGAGACATATCTCGATGTGATATCAATTGAGTTCGAGCAGCATGAGTACGATGAGATCCAGATCACAGAAGAGGATGAGAGGGAGATCCTCTCAATGTCCAGGGACCCGAATCTCTACAGCAACATCATAAGATCGATCGCACCGTCCATATTCGGAATGGATGATGAGAAGAAGGCTATAGCATTGCAGCTCTTCGGAGGCTGCCACAAGGTCATGGACGACGGTACCAGTCTGAGAGGGGACATCCACATCCTTCTCATCGGAGATCCCGGAGTCGCAAAGTCGCAGATCCTCAGGTACATGAGCAATCTTGCTCCCAGAGGAATCTATGCATCAGGAAAATCTGCTTCGGCAGCCGGACTGACGGCCGCCGCGGTAAGGGATGATTTCGGAGACGGAAGGTGGACCCTTGAGGCCGGTGCGCTGGTCCTTGCGGATAAGGGATTGGCATGCATCGATGAGTTGGATAAGATGACGGATCAGGACAGGTCCTCTCTGCATGAGGCGATGGAGGCTCAGAGGATCTCTGTTGCGAAGGCAGGTATCAACGCCACACTGCAATGCAGATGCTCGATGCTCGCAGCTGCAAACCCCAAGTACGGAAGGTTCGAGGAGGAGACAAGCATCTACCAGCAGATCGACCTGCCGCCACCGCTCATGTCCCGTTTCGATCTCATCGAGATCCTCACGGACAAACCCAACAAGGCTCACGATCAGAAGCTTTCATCGCACATCCTCGCCACTCAGCTCCGCGGACAGGCCAGGATGCTGCCGGAAGGAGCCGATATCGACGGAATCGATGTTGAGGACATATTGAGCAAGACCAACGAGATCAAGCCCGTATACTCCATAGAAATGCTGAGGAAGTATGTAGCATATTCCAAGCGCATCGTACCGGTCATGACGCCCGAGGCCAACAAGATCATCCAGGACAGTTTCCTGAGGATCAGGAACCTGGGAAGCGGAGATTCGGTTCCCATTACGGCAAGGCAGCTCGAAGGTTATGTGCGTCTCTCCGAGGCATCGGCCAAGATGCGTCTGTCCAACAAGATAACCGAGCAGGATGCCAACAATGCGGCGGAGCTCATCGAAGCATATCTCAACAGGATCGCAGGCAATGGGGACGGAACCTACGATATAGACAAGATTGCTACGGGAGTTTCTTCGAAGGACCGTAGTGTAATTGAAATTATCAAATCCATAATTGTGCAGTACGCTGGTGCCACTGGCTTGAAGAGAGACGAGGTTCTAGCTCATGCTGAGAAGAATGGAATTAGTGAAGATGATATGAATAGTGCTCTAAAGAAATTGACCCAAGTCGGAGATATTTACGAGCCAATGCCTGGAACTTACAAATTTGTGTGATATCATGTTCGTAAAGATACACAAGACCGAGAAGGGCCCGATACTGGCGGCATGCGATGAGCATCTCATCGGCATGAACTTCAGAGAAGAAGGGAAGAGGCTGGACGTCAGCGAGATCTTCTACAAGGGCGAGTCCGTCGGCAGGGAGGTCCTTGTCGAGAGGATGAAGAACGTCTACACGATGAACCTGGTCGGGGACGAGGTCGTCTCGATAGCGATCGAGGAGGGCTATGCCTCCGAGGAGAACATCGTCGAGATAGACGGAGTCAAAATCGTTCAGGTAGTGATAATCTGAATTTCTGTGTCAAGTGCGGCCGCGAGTGCGAGGAATCGCTGAACGGTCTCTGCATAGACTGCTGGTTGGACGGCCGCAGCTTGACCGAGCTCCCCCATCATGTGGACCTCAGGGTCTGCACCAACTGCGGGGAATACCTTTTCGGTGACAGGTGGGTGAAGAAGGATGAGATCACCGCGGTGCTCGATGCCGCTGTGAATTCCTTGTCGGTCATCCGCGATGCGAAGATCGTCGATATCGAGACATCATACGAATGTCAGGATCCGTATGTTTACGTTGTCCACGTCTACTCCAAATGCGATGTGATGGGATACATCGCCGAGGACGAATCATCCACAATAGTCCGCATCAAGAACAACGTCTGCAAGAGATGCTCGAGGCAGCTCGGCAGCTACTACGAGGCGATACTTCAGATACGCACCGGAGCGAAAGGTTCGCTCACCCCCGAGCAGAGGGAGGAGTCGCTTGCGTTCACCGAGGATTACGTCAACAGGGCCGCACAGACCAACAAATCATTGTTCATCACGAAGATGGAGATCGTCACCGGGGGTGTCGATGTCTACCTTTCATCAATTTCTCTGGGAAAGAACCTGGCGAAGGAGTTCTCTGAGCGCTACTGCGCAGAGACGAAGGAATCTCCCAAGCTGGTGGGACAGACCACCGACGGACAGGACATGTACCGTCTCACCTATCTGGTCCGTCTTCCCGAGTACCATCAGGGAGACGTTGTGATCTTCGAGGGAAGATACTGCAAGCTGACCCGCGTATCGGGAAACGGAGGCCGTGTCCTCGATTTGATGAACTTCAGGGAGAAGTCCGTCAGGAAATCAGATATGACGGAGATCAAGCTATACGAGAAGGCCGAGGATCTGAAGGAGGCCACCGTCGTGAATACGATGGGATCGGAGATACAGGTCCTCCATCCGGACAATTATTCTACAGTGGACCTGAGGGTACCCGAAGGCTACGAGGTCGGGGAATCTGTGCTGACTGTCATCATCGACGACGTACTGTATCTGGTCCCATGAACCCCTATCAAAATATACCTGTCATGACCTCAGCTCGGTCATGATAAAGCTGCCCGAACCCGTCGAGGATGTCGTCGTCAATCTTCTGCGTCTTGCGAACACCAAACTCCCTGAGGACATAGGATGGGCCATGGAGGCCGCCTCGGGATGGGAGCAGAACGATATCGCCTACACTCAGCTCGGTGCGATAATGGACAACGTCAAGAAGGCGGAGCACATCGGCAGACCCATGTGTCAGGATACGGGCATTCCTGTGTTCTATGTCAGGGGCAGATTCGATTCTTCGATTGCCAAGGATATCGCCAGGGCGGTGGAGAGGGCCACCAAGGACATACCTCTCAGGCCCAACACGGTCGATCCCATAACCCGCGAGAACTGCGGTTCCAACCTCGGTCCCGGCATGCCCATCATCCACTATCTCCCGACGGACGATGATTTCACGGAGATAACGGTCCTCCCCAAGGGAGCGGGCTCTGAGAACATGACCCGTCTGGCCATGCTCAATCCCGCCGACGGCGTAGAAGGCATCAAGAAGTTCATAGTAGACTCGGTCCTGGACGCCGGCGGACGCCCCTGTCCTCCTACCATCGTAGGCGTGGGCATAGGCGGTACATCGGATGTCTGCGTGGCCATGGCAAAGGAGGCGCTGCTCGTCCCTCTGGATGAGGAGAATCCCGATCCGGTCCTGAGGCAGATGGAGGAGGATATCTTCGTAGCCCTGAACGGTTCCGGACTGGGCCCCATGGGCCTGGGAGGATCCACCACATCCCTCGGAGTCAGGATAAAGAAGTGCGCATGCCACACAGCAAGCCTGCCCGTTGCAGTCAATATCGGCTGCTGGGCCACACGCCGTGCATCGGCCAGGATAACCGGCGACGGTGTCACCTATTCACAGGGGGTGAAGTTCTGAAGACCCTCAGCACGCCTCTCAGCGAGGAGACCGTCAGGTCGCTGGAGCTGGGAGAGACAATCTTCCTCAACGGTCTGATCATCACAGGACGCGACGAGATGCACATCCGCGCGCTGGAATATGTGAAGGAAGGCAAGGCCGTTCCTGCGGACATAGACGGTTCTGTACTGTTCCACTGCGGACCCATCATGGTCCAGAGAGAGGACGGGTCATGGTCGGTCATCGCTGCCGGTCCCACAACATCGGCTAGGATGAACAAGCTGGAGCCGGAGTTCATCAGGAGGTTCCATATCCGTGCCATCATAGGCAAGGGCGGTATGTCCAAGGACACCGCCGAGGCCATGAAGGAATGCGGATGCGTCTATCTGGCAGCCACTGGAGGAGCAGCCATCAGCCTTGCGGAGGGCCTCAGGAAATGCGTCGGCCACGAATGGCTGGACCTGGGCATGGCCGAGGCTATGTGGAGATTCGATACGGAGAAGTTCGGACCTCTTGTGGTAGCGATAGATGCGAAGGGCAACAGCCTTTACGATAAGGTTAACGCCTCACTCGTCAGACCTTGAATCCTCATCCACGATCTCACGCGGCGTCAGGTCGTTGACCACATAGATGCCGTCGACCTCTTCGGGTTTCCTGCTGAGATAGATCGTGATGAGTGCCAAAAGGATGAGCATCACCAATCCGATAATCGCGATGGTGTGTCCGAGATCCATTCCCAGGAATATCGCGTGATCCTTCATCACCAAAGTGATCCTCACAGGCTCGTCGGATGTGTGGACCTCCGAGGACCAGTCCTCGAGTCCGCTGGCGGTGACGATCATCTGGTATGCCACACCTTTCGAGGCGATGAATTCGAAGATACCGTCCTCATCCGTATAGGTCTTCAGCATGGTCTTGTTGGACATCAGGGTGACCTCAGCGTTCTTCACAGGCATCTCGGAGCCGTTGACGTTCGTCATGACTGATCCGTAGACGTATGCGCTTGAACGGGAGATCAGAGCAGTGAATCCGTCGGCGTCGTACAGGTTGTGAACGCCCTCTTCTACCGAAGGCGATTCGGACAGCACGATCTCGTAGAGACCGGAGTCTCCGAAGGGATGCAGCTCCGAACATACTCCCTTGACCGTGAATTCCTCCATGGTGAACGAGATGTACTTCACGTTGCTGTCGTAGTTCACTATGAACTCTCCGTTCTCGTCGGTGATCGCGGTCTCGTAAACTCTGTCGTGGGAAATCCACGTCTTTACCGTGACACCGGCGATGACCACACGGTCCTTCTCGGCGGGTATGTCGAAAACGATTCCTCTGAGCTTGTCGATCTCGACAGGTTCGGGTTCCGGAGGATCGTCGTCCGCCGCAGAAACATCGGCGGAGAGCACAGCGAAGAGAGAGAATGCCGTGAGACATGCAATCGCAAGGCCGAGTATCCTCCTGTCCATGGTCCCTGAAACGACGTCGGCGATATAAGTAAAAGACGCATGAATCCATGTTTTCCGGTGAAAAAATAGTAAGTAAACCAAAATGGGAGTACTTTAAGGTCGCTGGATAAGGAAGGCTATAGTTGCCAACCAACATAAGTCTTAAATTGTTATTACTGTTAAGACAAACGATTAGACCTCATGGTAGAGAAAGTAGATAGGACATACAGTAAAGAGGAAGTCATGGGCATGATGGAGCCCCTCATCTCCACATGGTTCAATGAGAAATATGACGACCTCACCATACCTCAGGCGAAGGCGATCCCCGTCATTCATCAGAGGCGCAATGTGCTGGTGTCCTCGCCGACAGGTTCGGGAAAGACCCTCACGGCGTTCACCAGCATCATCAATGAGCTGACGCGCTATGCTAGGGAGGGCACTCTCGAGGAGCGTGTATACTGTATCTACGTCTCACCGCTGAAAGCGTTGGGAAACGATGTCAACCGCAACCTCAACACGCCTCTGGCGGAGATGAGGGAGGTCGCCGACAGGCACGGGATGAACATCCCGAAGATCACAGTCGCCGTGAGGTCCGGTGACACCTCGCAGGCGGAAAGGCAGAAGATGGTCCGCCATCCGCCGCACATACTTATCACAACGCCTGAGAGTCTAGCACTGATATTGGCAGCTCCCAAATTCAAGGATGCGTTCAAGAACGTAGAATGGGTGATTCTTGATGAGATCCACGATATCTGCGACTCCAAGAGGGGAGCATTCCTTTCCCTCACACTGGAACGTCTCAGGAACCACTGCGAGAAGGATTTCGTCCGCATAGGACTCTCTGCTACGCTGGCTCCCATCGATGCGATAGCCTCCTACCTGGTAGGATGCAACGACGACGGGTCGATCAGGGATGTCGCACTTATTGAATCGGGATCGAAGAAGACCCTGGACCTGCAGGTGATCTGTCCTACCAACGATCTCACCACGCTCTCATCCGATATCGTCAACTCGATGATGTACGACACTCTGAAGGAACTAATCGAGCAGCACGATACAACATTGGTCTTCACCAACACCAGGTCCGGAGCCGAGAGCGTCGTCTACAAGCTGAAGGAGAGAGGTCTGGAGAACATTGAGGTCCATCACAGCTCTCTCGGAAAGGAGATCAGGATGGACGTGGAGGAGCGTCTGAAGCACGGAGAGATCAAGTGCGTCGTATCGTCCACATCGCTGGAACTGGGTATCGATATCGGTTCTGTCGATCTGGTGTGCCAGATAGGTTCTCCCAAATCCGTCGCTAAAGGTCTTCAGAGGATCGGAAGGAGCGGTCACAGCTTCGGAAAGGTGGCCAAAGGAAGGCTGCTGGTGTTCGATCCGGACGACCTCGTGGAGTGCGCCGTAATGTGCCGTGCCGCCCACAGAGGGGACATCGACCGTGTCGGTATCCCTGAGAACTGTCTGGATGTACTGTCGCAGACCGTCGTGGGAATGAGTCTGGACAACAGATGGGATATCGACGAGGCGTACAGCCTTGTCAAGCATTCGTATTGCTACCGCAACCTGACCAAGGAGAGCTTCATGGAGGTCATCCGCTACCTGGGAAGCAAGGATGACTTCGAGGGAGTCTATTCCAAGATATGGTACGACGAGGAGGAGAACGTCTTCGGAAAGAAGAAGGGCTCCCGTATGATCTATTTCATGAATCTCGGAACGATCCCGGAGGAAGCGAATTATCGCGTTATCACCAACCACGGATCTGTTGCCGGAGAACTATCAGAGAAGTTCGTCGAGAGGCTGTCCCCCAGGGACGTCTTCGTTCTGGGAGGCCGTTCGTTCGAGTTCGTCCGCTCCAAGGGGATGACCGCATATGTGAAGGAGGCCAACGGAAGGAAACCTACGGTTCCATCATGGGCCGGCGAGATGCTGCCCAGGAGCTTCGACCTCTCTATGGACGTGGCCATCTTCAGACGCGAGATGTCCCAGAGGATCCAGGAGGACGAGCGCAAGGCGATCAAGGAGATCTCGGAGGAGTTCGATATCGACGAGGGTTCCGCAAGGAGCATATTCTCATACTTCAAGGAGCAGGATGCCGTCGCAGGATTCATCCCCGACGACAGGAAGCTGGCCGTCGAGGAGTACGTGGACCCGTCAGGCAATCAGAAGCTGGTGTTCCACTTCCCGTTCGGACGCAGAGTCAACGATGCGCTGTCACGCGCCTACGCATATAGATTATCCAACATGCTCGGAGCCAACGTCTCCGTCACCATATCCGATGATAGCTTCATGCTGGGATGCCCCAGGACATTCGACCTGGACAAGCTCCACGGACTCATCAGGGGAGGAGAGCTGGAGACCATACTGAGGAAGTCCCTCAAGGATTCCGAGATATTCAAGCTGAGGTTCAGGCACACCGCCGCCAGGAGCTTCATGATCCTCAGGAACTACATGGGCCGTCCCATATCGGTGAACAGGCAGCAGATAAGGTCAACATACCTCCTGGAGGCCCTGGGCAACATGGAAGGCGTTCCTGTCATCGAGGAGACATACAGGGAGGTCATGGAGGACGACATGGACATCAAGAATGCCAAGTACGTCCTGGACCTGATAGACATCGGAGATATGGAGCTGAACATAATCCGCTATACTGGCACTCCTTCGCCGTTCGCACATTCCGCTATCCTGTCCGGATTCTCCGACATAGTCCTGATGGAGGACCGTTCAGCCCTGCTGAGGGAGCTCCACAGGAAGGTATTGTACCGCGCATTGGGAGATTCCGTCAGCGAATTCGAGTTCGACGAGAATCAGGTCATCCCGTATTACGCTCAGAAACCCGTCCGCATCGCATCAAAGGATGACATCCCCAAGCTGCTGAAGCAGACCGGACCGCTCCAGGCTCTCCGCGAGCGCGGAAGGAACATCTACACATACACGGATGAGGACAGGAAGGTCGTGGACGGATGGATCAGGGAGCTGATGCATACCGGAGAGATAGGCAGCGTGTTCCTGGACGAGCCCCATATCATGGTCTCGGAGGACATCCCCGACTATGCCGCAGCCACCAGGAAGGAGCGCGAGCTGAACGATACCGACAAGGACGTCTACGGATGCATCGATATTGATACACCAATGTCCGAGGTAGTGGAGAAGCTGGAGATCAGCGAGGACATGGTGATAAGGTCGATAAGGAAGCTGGAATCCATGTATCTGATATCCAGGACCGATCTGTCTGCCAACAAATGGTTGTTCTCCCGCGTGGAATATCCTGAGAAGGACGTGAACGAGGCCACCGACCGCATTGTGTCCAGGTTCCTCGAGTGCTTCGCACCG
>Ga0265299_10004174_pt1 | contig 13770 bp, 12 predicted proteins | sample AusTroGonzalo_MG_4_FD_193485 | JGI IMG/M metagenome (GOLD analysis project Ga0265299, IMG submission 193485) | Bovine rumen microbial communities from tropical cattle in Woodstock, Queensland, Australia - Gonzalo_02 | ecosystem: Host-associated > Mammals > Digestive system > Stomach > Rumen ...
GCCCCACTATGGGTAGTAGCACAAAATCTCATTACAGGTCATATTACTGATGTTCGCACAGGCGAGCCATTGATTGGCGCATCAGTAATCGTAAAGAGCGAAAAGAGCAAAGGTGTAGTTACCGATATCGATGGTAACTTTAAACTCCAGACAAATGTCGAGGCTCCCCTAACCCTCCGTGTAGAATACGTAGGCTATCGTGCCCTTGATGTAGATGTATATGATTTCGAGGAACCGGTAGAAATAGCACTAGTTGATAATGCAAACAAACTCAACGAGGTGGTAGTAGTAGGTTATGGTGCTCAAAAGCGCTTGGAACTTACCAGCAGCATCTCATCAGTAGGCGATGACCTATTGAGTCAATCTAACACATCTGTCGAGAATGTACTTCAGGGTGCTGTAGCTGGTTTGAATGTATCAACCAGTTCTGGTCAGCCAGGTGCAGTAAGCAATATCCGCATCCGTGGCGGAAACAGCATCACAGGTGGAAACGAACCACTATACGTTATCGACGGACTGATTGTATACAACGATGTAGCATCAACCAAAACCGATGCCGCCGGTGGCGATGCAGCCTTAGACCCATTGGCATTCCTAAACCCAGCCGACATTGAGTCGATAGAGGTACTTAAGGATGTATCAGCCACTGCTATCTATGGTACGCGTGGTGCGAACGGTGTGATTATCATCACCACAAAAAAAGGCTCACATGGTCGTAATAACATCAGCTACACAGGTACTTTTGGATGGAGCAAGGCAGCTAAGACACTCCAGTTTCTGAATGCCCAACAGTTTACCGAATTGTATAACGAGCTGACACCCAGCGCTCCGCTTTCAACCCCAACAGCCAGCTACGACTGGCAGGATGCAGCATTGCGTCAGGCTTTCTCACAGGAGCACCAGATCAGCTTTACAGGTGGCGACGAAGTATCACGTTACTCTATCAGCGGTGGCTATAAGAACCAACAGGGTATCATCATCGGCACCGATCTGAAGCGCTATACTGGTCGCATCAACTACGAGCGTAACCTATTCAAGAATCTACTAGTGGGCATTAATGCCTCGGGGGCATACAGCAATCTGAGCGGTCTGCGCAATGTAGATCACGGAAACTCTGGTCAAACAGCTAAATGGGCTGCTAACAGTTGGATGTCGGCTCTCATAACCCCATCTACACAGTCTATCCACAATGCCGATGGTTCATATAACTACTTGCCAACTCCTATCAGTCAGGATGTGTTTGTAAGAGACGGCCAAAACGTTGTGGGCAACCCCATAGCCGATCTGAACGACATAAAGGTGTCTACCAGCAATACACGTCTTATTGCTAATGCATACGCTGAGTGGGAAGCTGTTAAGAACCTGAAACTGAAAGTTAATCTAGGTGCCGACCTCTCAAACACCAAGGAGAACAATTATTCTCCATCGTACACCACAACTGGTCTAGAGTATCATGGTGTAGCCTCTGTGGGCGATAATCGTACCAACGTATGGCAGGCCGAGTTCACTGCAACCTACGATAACACATTCAAGAATCTGCATCACGTCAACCTACTTGGTGGTTATACCACTCAGCGAACCGACCGTAGCGGTTTTGCCACTACCGTACGTAACTTTGCCAACGATGCTACAGGCTATGACAACCTCTCGGCTGGTAGCGATCTGTATCGATCTACAAGCAACGCCACCATCAGCACGCTTCAATCCGTATTAGGTCGAATCAACTACTCTTTCGATTCGCGCTACAACGTCTCACTCACTCTTCGTGCCGATGGTAGTAGCCGTTTTGCACAGAACCATAAATGGGGATGGTTTCCATCAGCTGGTTTATCTTGGAATATCGATAAAGAGAAATACGTACACTTTGGTAAAAATGTAGACTACTTACAGTTCCGCCTTTCGGCAGGTATCGTAGGTAATCAGGAGATTGGCGACTACCAGTTTGGCGCAAACGTCTCTCCAACATCAACTCCTTTTATCTATAATGGCGAAGAGACTGTAGCCTACTATATCGTTAATAAGGCCAATCCCGATTTGAAGTGGGAGAAGACTGCATCATATAATGCAGGTATCAGCTCTGGCTTTTTCCAGAACCGTCTGAACGTCACCCTCGATGTTTATTATAAAAAGACTACAGACTTGTTACTACAGGTGCCTGTTGAGGGTGTTACCGGCTACGCAACATCACTACGCAACATCGGAGCCGTTACTAACAAGGGTATTGAACTTGAGATTGGTGGTATCCTGGTTGAAAACAAGAATCTGAAGTGGAGCGTTAATGGAAATATCGCACACAACAAAAACGAGGTTACAAGCCTGGGCCGAGCCTCATCAATCATCCCTAGTATCAGTGGTGCTACATTGGGGTATATCTCACCACTTATCGTAGCTGTTGGTCAGCCTCTCGGCACCTTCTATGGTTACAAGTTCAAGGGCATTGTTCAGAGCGAGGAGCAGGCAGCTACTCTCACCCCTCAGACCATCAACAAATTGGAACCAGGAAATCCATATTACGAGGATGTTAATGGCGATGGTGTGGTGAATACCGAAGACCAGACTACTCTGGGTAACTCACAGCCAAAGTTCACTTATGGTCTTAACTCATCTCTTAAATTCAAACAGTGGGATTTGTTTGTGAACATCGCCGGCTCGTATGGCAACAAGCTATACAACGGTCTTGCTACACGCCTTACCAAAGGTTCTACTTATTATAACAGTCTGGCTGTAGTAGCCGATCGCTGGACACCCATCAACCCCAGCAACACTATTCAGAAGGCCAGCAACGACCTGACAGTAGTATCCGATAGTCGCTATGTTGAGGATGCCAGCTACCTCAGAGTCAAGAACATTCAGCTGGGCTACACGTTTGCCATACCACAGCTTACCAAGGATGCCCGCCTGCGACTGTACCTATCATTACAGAACTTCATTACCATCACCAATTATTCAGGCTATGATCCTGAGGGAGGACGTAATGGTGCCGATGAGCAGAGTGCTCTTTACCAAGGCATTGATATGGCCACCTATCCCACAGCAAAGACCGTACTATTTGGTATAAACGTAACTCTTTAATAATTGAAAAATGATAATTATGAAAAAAAATATTTCTACATATATCCTCTCGGCAGGTCTGCTGCTTAGCAGTTGCGCCGATTTGGACCAGACATCCATCAGTTCAATCGACAAGGATGATTTCTATCAGAGTGAGTCAGATGTAAGAGTAGCTCTCAATGGCATTTATCAAACACTTACCGATGGTGGCATGAATGCGCCCTGGAACGATGAACTGATATTCCTGAACGATCTGCAAAGCGAGTATGCACGCCGCGGTACAGCCAATAGTGCAGCCATCACAGAGATAGGTAATTTTGCAATCACGCCTACCAATGATTTTGTCAAAACAGCTTGGCTCTATCGTTACACAGCCATCAATCGTGCCAACATACTCATCGACAAGGTGAGCGACAACCGCCAATTAGCCGATAATGTTCGTAACAACTATGTACGCGCAGCCAAGTTCCTACGCGGACTCTATTACTTCGACCTTGTACGCCTGTTTGGCGATGTACCCTTGGTAATTCACGATGGCGAAGGCGAGGGGGAGCCCCGCACCAGTAAAGACGAGGTTTATCGCCAGATAGTAGACGACTTGACTGAGGCCGAGGGCATCACAGCCGACTTTGCCACACTCACCAGCGAGGCTTCATCACAAGCAGCATCAGGTCTGCTTTCAAAGGTGTATATCACCTGGGCACAAACAGACAGCGAATACTCGAAAACTCATCAGTCAGAACTGTACCAGAAGGCCATCGATGCAGCCAACAAAGTTATCTCATCAGGCAAATATCAGCTGATTAATAAGTTCATCGACAACTGGTCACTAGACAAAAAAGAGGGCCCAGAGCTGATTTTTACTGTCGAGCATAAGTTTGGCATAAACAGAAACATAACAGGCCACTGCGTATTCTCAACAGGCTTTACTAACGAGAAACTACCTGTTATCGCAGCTATCAACAATAACCTGTACTATGAGTTCGATGCTCACGACCAGCGCCGCGATGCCTCAGTGACTCTCCATTTGTACGACCCTGCCACTGGTAAGGATTTCAACTTCGACCGTCTGCGCTTCCGCAAATATATTGATACGCTCTATATGGCCAACGAGAGTGCACCTTACATTTCTGGTCAGAACACCAGTTCATCAGTACTACGCTATGCCGAGGTGCTGTTGGTAAAAGCCGAAGCTGAGAACGAACTCAACGGTCCAACTACAGCAGCCTTTGATGCACTTAATGCCATACGTCGCCGCGCCTACTGGGATCCATATACTGACAGTCAACAACAACCTGCCGATGGTACGCCCGTAAATCTTTCAGGTCTCAGCAAGGAGCAGCTACGTAAGGCTATACAGGACGAGCGCTATCGTGAATTCGTCACTGAGGGTAACCGCTGGTTCGATCTGAAGCGCTGGCACATTCTGGTAAAAACCATCAAGGATAAAGTACCTGCCGACGATCTGAAGTACAAGAACATCAGCACACGCAACTATTACCTGCCAGTACCAGAGGATCAGATTGTGCTGAATCCTAATCTGGAACAGAACTGGGGCTACGCAGGCGAAACAACAGGCGACCCATATACAGCCTTAGGATGGGAGTAATATATAATTTAGAATTGACAATTAAGAATTAAGAAAGGATATTATTATGAAACAGACATTGAAATCAAGTTTAGCTATCATCGCACTGTCAGTGCTCAGCACAGCCGCAAAAGCCCAGACGTATACCGACTACAATAAGCGTGAACTGCTGTGGCAAGTATTAGACCAGAGTCGTGCCAATGACTATGTACCCGTGTTCTTCAATATCCACTTCCCTGACAAGGAGGGCCAGAAGGCTGTGCAGTCGCACATCGACTGGTATAAGACCACTCACGTTGATTTTGTGAATGTTAAATACGAATATTTCCCAGAGATCCAGGCTGTCAGCAGCCCTAAGGACTGGAAGAAAATCAAGCCCTTTGCTCCAGAAACTTGGGAGGAGCAACTCAATGTAGTACGCCAGCTCAAGAGCGAACTGGGTAGCCAGGCACTCATCATCCCAACAGTATTCTCACCGCTACGTGTACTCATTCAGACAGCAGGTTCACAGCTGTCGAGCGACAGAGAGGGACGCCGCCACTTTGTGGAACTCATCAAGCAGGATCCGAAAGCTATTAAACCTGCTCTCGATGCCGTTACTAAGAGTCTGGTTTACTATATCCGTGAGGCTCGTAAGGCAGGTGCCGACGGATTCTACATCTCAAGTCAGGGCGATGACCTCGAAGAGTTCGGCGGTGGTGTGTTTGCCGATATCATCAAGCCCTACGATCGCCAGTTGAGCGATGTTGCTGCCGAGGTTGCCCCATTCAACATCCTCCATATCTGCGAGAGCGGTGGTCATTTCACTCCTGAGACCTTCAACGACTATCTCGACTATCCTGGTAGTGTTATCAATCCCCCACTCCACAACTGGAAGGACAATGGTCTCAGTCTTACCGACATCAGCAAGCTCTTCAAGCGCCCTGTACTTGGTGGTCTTAATAACCGCAGTCAGGCTCTCAAGGATGGAGATCTGAAAGCATTGAAAGCCGAGGTCGACGAGATTCTGAAGGATGCACCTGCCAACTTCATCTTCGGTGCCGACGATTCTGTGTTCAACGATGTAAATCAGGAAATTCTGCGCAAGTTGGTAGACTATATCCACACCTGGCGACAGACACATAAATAATTTTTAGCTTCTGATGCTCTAGAAACATGAAACACAAAAACATAACAACACTAAGCGAGGAGCCCGGTTGTGGACTCCTCGCTTTTCTTTTTATTTATGCGCCTACACAGCTAGTGGTGCCTAACGCCGCTACAATGGCTGTGGCAACAGATGCTATAATCTGTATTACAAACTTAATTGTCTCTCTTTTATTCATAATATTACTTTTTTACCTTTTTACCCTTTTACCTTTAAGCGTATGGGGCCTGAGCCCCAATCGCTTTAATCGCCCTCGCCTGGGTCATCGCTCGAGATTGGGGGGTAGTTCTGGTTACCGCCCTGGTTTCCACCACTGCCACCACCCGCTGGTTCATCATCGGTCAGCGTGCCGGCGAACGACTCGGCATTTACAAACTCAGCCTTCTTGATGAACTCACGACTCGAGATGTCGGTCTCGGTGGTTGAGTCAGGCAGGAATCGGATATGCAGGCCCTTCAGGTTTCTCTGGGGCATGAAGTCCTCCTTCTTAGCTGCGCCACCCTCTACATTCTCAAGGGTTGTGAAGAAGATACCCAGTCCGTCGATCTTTACTCGACGCGAGTTGAGCAGCATCTCCAACAAGCAGCTACGGAACTTCTCCAGCACTCCAAACACCACGTCGGGTGTGTAGATAGAGCCGTGCTCAGCAATGTGGTTCGCCATTTTACGTGTGTTCAGGGTTTCAACGGTCTTCTGGCGGGCGAACCATTTGCCCTTTACCGATGATCCTTTTGCATTGTTCTGCTTAAGCAGATAGAAAATCTTTGCCATAATGTGTGTAATTTTTTAATAATATTTGATTTAAAGTTTTGCGGCCAGCTACTCCGGGTGAACCGCTCCCGCTTGGTCTCTCATGATTGACGTTACAAAGGTACTAAAAATAATCGATACTACCAAACATTTTGACTATTATTTTCATTAAAAAACAACATTTTTTCTAATACCACTTCAGGGCAACAGAAGCGTAACTTTTGGCAGCCAGAAACGTAACTTCTGATGTCCAGAAGTGCCGTTTCTGCAAAATATAGAAGTTTAGATGTTTAGAAGTTTAGATTTTTAAGGAATTTACCTCCAGTAAAAATAGTCAAAAACACATCTAATTTAATAATATATTATAATATATTATTAAATTAGGCTATAGTCGCTATATATAATTCACCCCATAATCTCAATTAAAATCACAGAAAAACTAAACATCTAAACTTCTAAACTTCAGGCCGATTATTTGTACCTTTGCAGCCATTATGGCAATAAAGCAAATGAAAACATTATTTTGGTTAGTCAAAACCCTCAATAAGAGGGCTATGACATTTAATGAGCTCAACAAGGTTTGGCTCGAGTGTGAAATTAGTGAAGGCATTGATCTAAGCTACCAAAGTTTGCGTCGCTGGCGCAAGCATGTTGATGAGCTATTCGGAATCATCATCGCATGCGATAGCAAAAATCGCTACTACATTATTAATATGACACCCATCAAATATCGCGGATTCAAGGAGTGCTACAAAATTGTGGCCTGTGGAGATGTAAAACCAGAAACGATAGAGATAGAGGTATACGGCAGTTATGTGAATTGTTTCCGTGCATTACCGCATCACGAAAGTCAGAAAGAGATTTGGACTGGCGAGAACAGCAGTATTTTCAGTTTCAGAGTTCGTCCTACCAATTATTTTTGCGGTGAGTTGCTGATGGCAGGAGATAAAATCAAGGTACTTAAGCCCAAATGGATGGTCGACTTGTTTCTGCATATACACGAAAAATCTGCTTGTTTGTATAAAAATTGTTAACAAACTTTTTACCCTGACATAGAATGATAGGGTGCGTTTTTACTTTTGCACCCGCTTTTGCACGTTGCAGAGCATTTAAAATATAGAACATGACAGAAGAAATTCAGGAAACAATTCAAGGCGTTAAACCGCAAGTAATTAAAAAGGTGACCATTACAGGACCAATTGGCACTTACATTGACCATGTAGACCACTTGCATCTAGAAAGTCAGAACCATGACACACCAGAACGCCAGACACCTACTGGCGAACAGATGTGTCAGATTGTAGAGAAGATGATGGACGACGGACTGTGGTATGCAGGAAGAGCATGGGCAGTAGTCTTCCGTCTGTATCAGATCTGGGGATACCAGGGCAAGTACAGCGACTTTGTAAAAGAGGTGACACAGTGGCCATTCAAGCGCCACAAGCCAACTGACTGTAACGATGATGCAGTGAGCAAACCTCTTCGATCGGGCAAGTACACCGACTCGCCATCAATGTGGCTTGCTAAAGGTGCCCCTATTGATGCCGTAAGACTGGGACTAGCTATCGAGGCCGAATTGACTAAGATTCTACCCTTGTTTTAGGAAAAAGTAATCGTAAACCGTTCCGAAAGTTCCGAAAATGGTTCCGCGGCTCCGACAATCCATGTCGGGGCCGTTTTTTATACTTACATTTGTATCGCGAAAGCAAATTATTATTTATTTTAATGTATCATTATAAAAAAACAAAACCATTATGAATGCAATTATTTGTAGAGTGGTAAGCCAGACAGAGAAGATGAGCATTACCACAAAGGAAGGCAACAAAATGTCAAAGTGCAACATCCGTTTAAAAGCTATCGGCGGTCTGTATTCAGACGAGTTCTGGTGCTCAGTGTTAGGTCAGCAAGCCGACATAGAGTTCAACAGTGGCGAGCTTGTAGCTGTAGTTTTGAAACACACCATACACGAGAACAACGGCAACATATTTAACGATGTAACCGTTACTGAGATTGTAAAAGTCTAATGCACACAATCCAATACTAAGACCATGTTTACCTATCAACAAAACACATGGGAGGAATGTAAGCCTTGCACACCCGACATCTTTAAACGTATAACCCAGGCACCATCAACCATCGACACCATTAAGAAGGTACGCAATGAGATGGCCTTGGGTCATATTAAAGAGGCCAGAAACATCAAGAGTTCCCTGCCCGGGTTTCTGTATCAGGCCAAGGAGGTGTTGCCAAGCATTGGCGACAAGAAGTATAACTTTGGTAAGAAAGGCCGTTGGCGACTGCAGAACCAGTGTATACTTAACGGACTGGTGATGTGCGACTTTGACCACGTTAAGAACCCGCGCGAGCGCTTTGCTGAAATCACATCACGCGTAAACTTGAAGGAACTTGGCATTTGTCTGATGTTCATCACCCCTGGCGGCGAAGGGCTGAAATCGGTACACAAAGCCCGTACTGACTGGGGACCACTGATTTCCAATCAGAAGCAGATGGCAAAACTGTTGGGTTTTACGCTTAAGATAGACAAAAGCTGCCGCGACAGTTCGCGCCTCTCGTTTGCCCCTAAATGGGATGATATTCTATACATCGACGAAGAAACACTATTTAATTATGACAATCCCCAATACGACGAGGCTTACGGCCGCCAGTATCGCGAAGGCAACTCTCAGGGCACTCTTGATTTCGATAAAGCTGATGCTGGAGCGACTGATAGTGCTGCTACAATAGAAATGCCCGTTGAGCCTGCTCTATCAAAGCCCGAAGACCTTGGTCCGGTAAAACTCAGTGAGAACGATGAGGGTGTGAAGTGCTACCACGGCGTGCCTTACACCGACATTGTAGCCAAATGGGTTGAACTGAAAGGCGGACACCCCGAGATAGGCGACCGACACCAGCGAATGCTTGAACTTGCAGGCGAACTGCGCCGCATAGTAGACAACAAGCCAGCCAACGTGTTCTGGCTGATGCAGCAAACCTGTTTCTATCAGGAGATGATAGGCGAAGGCCGGTTGAAAGAGCTACTCGACCTGGCGCGCGATGTATGCAAATATCGACCGCGTGGTGCTATGACCGACGAGCTGGCGCAGACACTCGACAGCTTCGGCATCAAGTACACCCGCTCTGAACCATCTAAGACAACGCTGCCCTACGACGACTGGGCCGACCGTCTGATGGCAATGCAGCTGGGCTGCTACGAACCTGCGCTGGCCCACATTGACAATCCACTGGTACGCCCGGGCGGCGTGCTGTCGGCATCGGGCATGTACTCAACCTTACTAACCCGCTGCGATTACCAGAACTGGCGTGGCGACATGCAGCGCATCAACTCGCTGGTACTTATAGTGGGCGAACCTGGATCAGGAAAATCGGTGGCCCGTGAGCAAGACGACCACATTATGCTGAACATGCGCCTTAGCGACAAGCCAGCCCGTGATGCCGAGAAAGCATACAAACGCGAGAAACATGCCCGCGAAACCAGCAGCAAAGCACAGAAAGGTGAACCCTTGCAGGAGCCGGGCGGCATTATCCGCTACAACGTGGTAAAGGTGTCAAACAACCGATTCTACCACCACGCCGAGAATAATGTTGAGACAGGTTACAACGGCGAGGAGTGGTTCCTGCATCAGTATATGTTCTCAACCGAGTTGCTGTCGCTGGTAAATGCCAAAGGCGGATTCCAAGAGAAGCGCGACATCATCCTACAGTCATTCCACAACGAGCGCAATGGTGTTGACTATGCTACCACCGACTCGGTAAACAATTCGATGCCGATGATGTTCTCGGGCGTGTTCACCTGTACGCGCACCTCGCTGCAGCAGTTTATCAACGCCCGCAACATAGGTGATGGAATGAGCACCCGTTTCACATCATGGCTGATGCCCGAAGACGACTTCCACACCGATGAGTATCGTTCAACCCGCCGCGACAGCACCGCATTGCGCCAGATGGAAGCCTGGGGAGCCCGCTTCGATGCATTGAAATGCGAGATCAGAGGACTGGAACCACTGGTGCGCCATGTGTATGACCTGTGTGCCGCACTGGCTGAAGAGGCACGCATAAACGAGGACAAGGTATTGAACTTGGAACGCAAACGACTGCAAGACAAGGTGATGGCCGTATGCATACCACAGGTAATCTCTACACAGCCATCGTGGTCGGAGTTTGTGAGCACAGGACTTGTAAAGATTGAGCAGCACCATCTTGATTTTGCCGACCTGATATGCGAGATTATCAACACTTGCGAAGACGCCCTGTTTGGCAAGCTGCTACAGGAGATGTTCGACAACGAGGCTAACCACACCGTGCTACGCCGCATCTACGACAAGTCAGCAAGATTCTACACACTGCTGCCCGACGAGTTTACCACCCAGGACGTGATGCGCATATGGGGTTATACATCAAACACTACAGCATCAAACAAGTGTTCAAAACTTGAGCGCGACCATATTATCAAGAAATTAGGACGCGGAAAATTCCGCAAATTAGCAACAACAATTTAGTAACATTATGGAATTACCAATTCAGTTAAACAGCAAAGCTCAATTATCCGAGCACTTTACGCTGGGCGAGTTCATGATAAGCAGAAGCCACCCAGATATATACAACATTCCCACTCACGAGGCCATTGAAAACCTAAAGCGACTTTGCCAATGGTTAGAAGCCCTCAGGGCAAGGTATAATGAACGTTATGGTAACAATGAGCCCATTGTCATCACCAGCGGCTACCGCAGTCCACAACTCAACCGCAAGGTAGGCGGCGCCCCAACCAGCAACCACCTTACCGGTTGCGCCGCCGACATCCGAGTGTATGGCAAAGAGCAACTCATCCGCTATGCCACTATACTACTCGACTACGCCGACGAGACGCATCAGGACTTCGACGAGCTACTATTAGAGAAGAATCACCACAACAAAATCTGGCTTCACTTCGCCGTCCGCCCCAGCAACAATCGCCGCAAAACCGATTTCCTGGTGGTATAAATTTTAAATCCATCAAAGGCGCTACTCAACACGAGTGGCGCCATTAATAACTGATAGCTTGGCCGTCTTTCGGAATCTGGCTAAGAATAAACTGGCGGATATCTTCATTACCCTGTTTCAAGATTTAACTTACCATACATATGGTATAATAGTCACTATTTTTACAGAATTAGATGATATTCATTATCTTTTCCGAAAAAAAATATTACCTTTGCACGCAGATTCAAAACATAAATTAGATATGGCAAAGATCGTTTTAGTTACAGGTGCCAACAAGGGCATCGGATTTGGAATAGCCAAGCACCTCGGAAAAAGTGGTTGGCAGGTTGTTATCAGCGCACGCGATGAAGAGCGTGCCCAGAAAGCTATCAGCGAGTTGAAGTCGGCTGGTGTCGACGTGCTGGGTTGGGTGAATCTTGAACTTCGCAGTCTTGATAGCATAGAGCAGGCAGCTAAAGAAGTTAAGGCTAAGTATCCTGAGCTAACACTGTTGGTCAACAATGCGGGCATTCCTGGCGATATGAGCGTTAACAGCGAGCATACTGAGCTAAGCGACATTAAGGAGACACTCGACGTTAACTTTATTGGTACCTTCGCCCTGACAAAGGCTTTGATTCCTCTGCTCACCAAGAATCAGGGCCGTATCGCCAATGTAACCGTTCCTTCAGAAATCAGTCCTTACTGGCATCCACTGGCTTATGTTGCCAGCAAGGCAGCCCAGAATGCTATGATGGGTGTAATGGCCATCGAGTTCCAGCAGGCCGGCACCCCAGTTGAGGTCTTCTCTGTTCACCCAGGTCCCACCACTACTGATTTGAACGGCAATATGGCTCTGTCTGGTTTCCACGACATTGAGACCGTTGGTCAGAAGTTTGCTGAGCTGATTAACGACGGTCAGAATCATCAGGGCGAGTTCATAGAGCTCTATCCCATTGTAAAAGAAGACTAAATTATCTGCGATATGAAACAAGTTATCAGTACCCCTAAGGCACCTGCTGCCATCGGCCCTTATAGTCAGGCCATCCGCGTTGGAAACCTCATTTATACCTCTGGTCAGATACCCATCGATCCTGCCACAGGCTCATTTGTAGAAGGTGGCATCAAGGAACAGACACGACAGTCGCTCACTAATGTCAAGGCTATTCTCGAGGAGGCTGGCACCAGCATGGCCAATGTGATTAAGACCACAGTGTTTATGGCTGATATGGCCGACTTTGCCGACATGAACTCTGTTTATGCCGAATTTTTCTCTGAGCCATTCCCGGCCCGCTCTGCCGTAGCAGTAAAGACACTGCCCAAAGGTGCTTTAGTTGAAATTGAGGTGATAGCAGAATCCTGAATAACCAAGCCGGCCAGCATCATACCGAATATTGCAGTGATGTGAACCAATGAGCCCTTGCCTTCGCCTTGAGCCTCAACAAGCTCATCAGAATAAACACATTGAAACTTGCGTTCAGGGTACTGGCCTTCGCGCTTGAATCGCTTGCGGAGCACACGAGCCAAAGGATCACCCTGAACCTTCCAGAACTCGGCAATCTTTATTCGCGTGGGGTCAAGCTTTAAAGCGGCACCCATCGACGAGTAGAGTTTTGCCTCGGTTCTGCAGGCCAAAAGAATAAGCAAAGCCTTATCCTTTAGCGAATCGATAGCATCGATAATATAATCGTAGTTTTCCAAGTGGAAACTCTCGGCAGTCTCAGCAGTAAAGAACTCGTGGATGGCAGTAATCTGTGCTGCAGGATTGATGGTTAGCAGACGCTGACGCAGCACATCTACCTTAACCTGTCCAACCGTCTCGGTGGTAGCCATAAGCTGACGATTGATATTGCTGGCACATACGCTATCGGAATCAACTATGGTGAGTTGTTTGATACCACTTCGCACCAGAGCCTCGGCACACCATGAGCCTACACCGCCCACGCCGAAAACAATCACACGCTTCTGCGCAATGCGCTCCATTGCCTCACCACCTAACAGGAGTTCCGACCTCTGAAAAATATCTTTCTCGTCTACCATATTATTATATTTGGGCACAAAGTTACTGCTTTTTTCTGAATGAATCGGCAGTTATCAAGCTATTTTTATCAAAATACCGCAACATTGGTATTTCGTGATAGAGAAAAACTTCGTACCTTTGCCGCCGGAAACAAAGACAAGATAAGATGAAGAAGACGTTATTATGGATTGCAGCACTCGTGGTGGGTGCGATACTTGGATTATTAGGACAGGACTGGAT
>Ga0265299_10004177_pt1 | contig 13769 bp, 11 predicted proteins | sample AusTroGonzalo_MG_4_FD_193485 | JGI IMG/M metagenome (GOLD analysis project Ga0265299, IMG submission 193485) | Bovine rumen microbial communities from tropical cattle in Woodstock, Queensland, Australia - Gonzalo_02 | ecosystem: Host-associated > Mammals > Digestive system > Stomach > Rumen ...
GTTGATAGGAATCTTCTTCGCGCGGCACGGAGCGATGGATTCGTCGTGGAGCACGCTGGCGCCGGAGTAGGCGAGTTCGCGGATTTCGCGGTAGCTCACGTATTCAATCGGGAGCGGATTTTCCACGATGCGCGGGTCAGCCATGAGCATGCCCGACACGTCGGTCCAGTTTTCGTACTTGGCGGCATCGATACCGTTGGCGAGGATGGCGCCCGTAATGTCGGAACCGCCACGGCTGAAGGTCTTGACTTCGCCACGGAGGTTTGCGCCGTAGAAGCCCGGAAGCACGTAGAGCTGGTTCTCGTCAGCGAGAGTCTTCGCGATGTCTTCGTAGGTCTTCGGGGTGATGCGGTACTTGTCGTCGAACGTGATCAGCGGGAAGGTGTCGACGAAATTCGCGCCCAGGTACTTGGCCATGAGGCGTGCGCACAGGAACTCGCCGCGGCTCACCAAAAAGTCGGTGCTCACGGATTCAGGATGGTTCTTGAGCTTGTCCTCGAGGCTGTCGAGATCTTCGGTGAGCTTGTCGCCCAGGCCGAGATCATTGCAGATCTCGTCATAGCGCTGACGGATCAGGTTCCACGGGGTCGAAAAGTCGAGGCCCTTGGAGGCGAGGTCGTAGGTGCTGTAGAGGAGGTCGGTAAGCTTTGTTTCCTTGGGATTGCGCTTACCGGGGGCGGAAACGACGATGACCTTGCGGTTCTTGTCGGATTCGACGATGGCCTTGATCTTCTTGAACTGGCCGGCATCGGCGACAGAGCTGCCGCCGAACTTGCATACGATTCTTTGACTCATTTTTTCCTTTCGGGCCACCAAACCTCTCGGCTTCGAGCGCGACCGCTTTCCTCACGGTCAATCCCCGTTCGGGGACTTGCCCAAGCCTACCCATCTGGCCAGCCACTTGGTTAAGTTTAGTCTATGTCTGCCGGGGAAAAATCCCCGAGCGGGGCATAAGATAGAAATTTTTCTAGCTTTTTCAAAGATGTAATTGTAGGCTAGGAGGGCCCATTTCATGAAATTTCCCCTGATTGCTATTGCCATGGCGTCCGCTCTGCTCATTTCTGCCTGTGGCGGTGACAGCTCCTCTGATGCAGGTGAATCTTATTTGCAGAAAGAAAACCTGCAAGTTGACGATAAAAATCAGACGATGGTAATTCGCGGTCAGGAATATGAAAAGTCGTGGTGCGTTGTTGAGGACGGGCGATATACCTGGAAAAGTCTCAGGACGCGCCGCAGCGATGACACGACCAAGTACGAATTCTTGGGCGATACGCTGGTCCGTTATCCGATCTATGAAGGTGAATTGCTTGATGGGGATATGTATGTGGGAGGGCGTGCAGGAAACCTTAATGGCACCTGGACTTCACTCTTGTGCATCCGTAATGTGGAGAAGGGCGAGACCCTTTGCGGCGATCCGGAGGATAGGTATAGCACGGAGACATGTGCCATCTCGGGAAACCAGATTGAGTGTTCGACGGTGTATGACTTAGAACGGTATATTTCCAATCGCGAAAACACTATCAACTCTTTGTTTATGAGCCAACTGTTTAATTATTTGCATAAACAATCGGTGGGGGTGGATGGTATGGTTTTGTTCGCTATGGATAGCCTGCGCGTGCAAGATGATATCTTCCGTTACGGTATAAAGGTTGACGAGGCGACTCCGAAGTCTGTGGTTTTTGAAATGTCCGGAAAGACTTTTGTACTGAAGGTAAATACCAAGGAAGTAATGAACGTGTATGATGGCAGTACGTCGTATGAGGGCGCCGTGTCAATGAAGGTGAACCTTGAGTTTACCGATGGCGAGACAACCTGCAACCTTGATTATTACAATACTCCAAACATAAGTTCGCTTTGCAGTGCAGAGAATGAGCCATATTTCATTGTTTATGAGGATGGTGTGCGCGATTTAGATGGCAATGATTATGATGTTGTTGCAACGTATGAAAAATCAAATAATGAAGAATTTGAAAAATGTCTTGATAAAATGGTTGTGACGGACGGTAATTAAGAGAACCAGAAATTTTGGGGTGTAGCGGCAAGGTTTTGTAAAAAATGCACCCCGAATGTAAAATATCGGGGAGGGCATGGCTCAAAATCTCTACGAAACCGTTTTATGGTTAGGAGACCACCATGAAACAACCAAAAGAACTCTTGAACATCGCCGCAAACTCGTCCGTGCCGGTCCTCATCCAGGGGGAATCGGGCGCCGGTAAAGAAGTTGCCGCCCGCTACATACACGAGCACAGCCCGCGCTGCAACGGCCCGTTTATCGCCCTCAACTGCGGGGCGCTCGCCCAGAACATCGTCGAGAGCACGCTCGAAGGCTCGGTACGGGGCGCATACACCGGAGCGTACGCCGACCAGAAGGGAATCGTGCGGGCAGCAAACGGTGGCACGCTGTTCCTCGACGAGATAGGCGAACTCGCGCTCGACGCCCAGAGCAAGCTCCTCCGCATACTACAGGAGAAGGCGGTCCTGCCGGTAGGCGGCACGCGGAGCATCCCAGTAGATTTCCGGCTCATCTGCGCCACCAACAGAAACCTCAAGCAAGAGGTCATCGAAAAGCACTTCCGCGAAGACCTGTTCTTCAGGCTGAACGTCTTCCCGATAGTCATCCCTCCCCTGCGCGCTCGCGAGGATTTCGAGGAACTCACGCACGACCTCTGGGCAGAAATCCGCGAAACGGCGCGCCGCACGCATTTCGATGTCCCGAAAAAAAGCCTCTCCATCCGCGAGACAACCATCCTCAGGCAATTCCGCTGGCCCGGAAACGTACGGCAGCTAAAGAACGTGCTGCAGCGCTACGCCCTGCTGGAATCGCACGGCATAGATCTCGAGGAGCTGCTGTTTGAGGAGTTCGCCACCATGTCGGTCCACGAAGACCCGAAGGCAGCGCAAAAGAAAGAGGTCGCGCTCTGGGGAAGGCGACGGGCAATCGCTCCCAACTGGGACATAATAGAGAGAATGCTCGACCTGTGCCAATGGAACAAGAGCATGGCTTCGAACAAACTAGGAATAAGCAGGGGAAGCCTATGCTATCACGTGCGCAAGCATGCCAAGCCGCAGGACTCCAAGACTCAAGCTAGAATCTGATGCCCAGGCCCAGATAATGGTTTCCGTCGCCGAGAGCGGGGCGGGGCGAATAGCCATAGTCGAGCACCACGCCACCGAAGGTAAAGCCGAGACCCGCGCTAAACCCGTTCTCGGTATGCGGGCGAATCGCATAGCCCGCGCGGAGTAGCAGGAATTCCTGGTACGCGATTTCGGTGCCGAAGCGCCATTCCGGAGCGTCCATGTCGGCACGGCGGTAAATGTCTGCAGAAAGGTGCACATCCCAGAGGCTTTCGAGATTGAAGATACGCGCCACCGGAACGATGCCCGAAACGCCTGCCTGCAAAGCCATCGGGGCGGCCTCGTGCGCGCCGCTGTACTCGCTATCGGTAACATACCCGAAATTCGTGAGGGTAGCGCCGAACGAGAGGTATTTCATCACGCGGTAAACGACACCTGCATCGCCCAATATGGCGAGGTTCGACTCATCGTCGATAGTCTGGTAGGCAAAACGTGCGGAAACGGACCACCCGAACGCACGCCCGCGATTGCCGACACCCGCCTGCAACGCCCACGCATAGGCGCCGTAGTCCGAGGTAAGCATGCCTTCCTCGTCGCGGCCCTCGATATCGTCGTATCCGAGAAACTCGAGCCCGAACGAGAGCGCGAGGGATTCAAACAGCGGAAGCCCGTAGTAAAGAGAAACAAAGTTGTCGGCGCCCACATCGCCAAAGAGAGTCTGGTTCAACCCGAATTCGGGCACCTCCATGCGGGTCACGGCCAGCGGGTTGCGCGAAAGTTCGGAAAGGCGGGCAGGGTCGGCGACGCCCGCACCCGAAAGCGCGGCACTGCGTGGCGAAACCTGCATCGAAAGGAACTGCATGGTCACCCCGCCAAGCCCCGTATTCCAATAGCGGCCACTCGCGGCAAACGCAGCGACACCTAGAATCAGGAGGATGAGCATCAGTCTCTTGAACATACCCCCAAAAGATACAAAAAATCACGCTGCTAATACAAGCATGATCTCCTCATGGAGCTTCGCATCCGCACCATCCTGCAGGTACTTCCGAGACGCCTTGTTACGGTTATAGACCGTCGCGCGGGTACAGCCGAGCCTGTCGGAGACTTCCACAATCTCGCCCTTCTCCATGTAGCCGCAGACCTTCCGGTGTTCCTCGAAGTTCTGGCTGAGCACCTTGTTCGACTTAAGCGCCTTCCCGGCCCTCTTGACTAAAGTCCTGTAGTCGGCCACCCTCTCGTAATCGTCCTGCGGGGCGGCCGTCTCGGGAATCTCCACGCCATAGACTTCACGGGTGTAGAGCTTCGCGTTGTTGCGCTTTTCGGTCAGAGTGAGCCACTTGACGTGCTGGTACACGAAGCCCAAAAAGTCGTCGTTGCGGTCCGGGTCGAACGCATAGACCAGATCGGCGAAGTTCTCGTAGACCTGACCCGAGATGTGGCGGATACGGGCATCGTTCGCCTTCCCGCGGAGCGAGAAGTCGGGCTTCCAGATGTGCGACTGGATGAGAGCAGCCCTCATGATTTCGTCGCCGTGGATATTCCAGATTCTCGCGACGGCATTGCGATAGCCCTGATGGGCGGCGCGGATAAGGATTTCGGTTTCTTTGAGCATGCGTTACTCCTAAATTTTTTAGACGACAGGTGAAAACCCCCGGAGCGCACGGTCCGGATGCACAGGGGAAACCACCAGATGGCGATAATTCGTCAAGCGGCGGTGTAGCCAGTTTTTATTTGATAAGCCCCATACTCGGGTTCAAACAACAAGTTACCATTAAACATCACTCCTTCGCATCATCTCTATAAATATAGCAACCGTATGTGACAAATAGTGTCACTTATGAAACTTCTTGAAAAAAGTTGAAAAAAGAAGAATCCAGATGTAATGGGGAACAGGGAAACAAGGTCACACCCACTTTCCCAAAAGTGGGATACACAAATATAGCAAAAAAGTAGTTGCCGGCAACTATAATTTCTCATTTTACTGGCAAAAAAAATTTTATAAAATCTTGTTTGACAAAACGCTTTTATATAACGATAACTATAGTGGACTACATATATTATGTCGTTCCGTTTTTTCAACTTGGGGTCAAATGCTTTCCACCACAACTTTCCTGCGCAGGCGCTTCCCCGCAGCCCTTCTCTTTCTCGCAGCGAGTATTCTTGCCGGTTGCGACCTGCCGCGAAACGCTCCGGCCTACCGCTACGGGGTGCCGCATGTGGAATTTGTGAAACTGCTTGAAATGTTCTCCGTCGCAGAATCGCATTGCAAAAACGAGGGCGACCTGTATTGCGTGCCCTCCATGCGCGTAGGGGCGGAACCCTGGTCTAGAATCAAATGGAAAACTGCCTATGCGGAAAACTACCACTTCGATTTCGACGTGATGAAAAAGTCGGGCTACGGCAGAAGAGGGGAAGTCTATCTCAGCGTAGACGGCAAGCCCACCAACCTAGAACTGGATACAATCCTAAAGCCGGTCCCGTGGAGCATTTTACTGAGAGGGCCGACAACCAAGATGGTCTACCATGTGTTCCTGGAATCGGGGTATTCTATGGAAGACTATATAGATTACGGCGAATACCTGGTAAACAAGGGCTTGGCAACCCGCATAGAGCTCCTCCCCCACGACGACAGCGAGGGCGTGTGCACCACGGAATGGTACCAAGTCAAACTGAAGGGGCGAAACCCGGTATGGCTAGGAATTATGAACGACCACGGGAACGCAGTCGGCACCTTACAGATGCGACTGGATTACGAAAAGCCCGCCGAGAACGAGTTCTGGTGCAAAAAAACCGAAGAACTGATGGGAATCTAGCCTACTTGCGCAAACAACTGCGCTTAAGACCGCCAGCCTTCCATAATCTTCATGCAGCCCGCAAGCAAGGCCTCGCTGCGGTCCTTCGCCTCTGTTTCCACATAGCAGCGGAATTCGGGAGCATTGCCGCTCGGGCGCAGGTGCACAATGTCGCCGGAATCGAATTCCATGCGGTAGCCGTCGGTCTCGTCGATGGAGACGATCTTGCCCTGGAACGGAGCAGGCATGTTGCCCGCGGCATCGGGCTTCGCAAACTTGGAGGGGACCGCGGTAAGCGCGCCGAAAAGTTTTTCGCCCAGTTTCTGTTCGCGGATCTCGGCGAGTTTCGCCTTCGAGGTCGCAGTGGGGAATTCCTTGAGGCGGTCGCTCAGGGTAAAGCGCTTGGGGAGTTTCTTGAGCAGGTCCACAACGCACATGCGTTCCTCGCGCACGCGCACCATCACGGCAAGCATCGGGAGCAGCGCATCGCGGGTCGGGAGTGCGGGCAGCGTGCGGGTCGCGCGCGTCTCGCCGCCGCGGCCATCGCTATCCACAAATTCACGCGTGAGGTCGGTCTGCAGCAAAAAGCCGCCGTTCGCCTCGTAACCCGCGACGGAGACGCCCTTGTCTGCAGCGTCCACAAGGCTTTCCATGCCGGCAATCACATACGGGCTCCCGATGCGGGTGCGGCAAATCTTCTCGAAGGAATTAGACTTCTCGAGCGACGTATTGCAACTCACCGGAGTTGCAATGCGCTTGACGCCAAGCGCCTGGGCAGCGAGGATGCCCAGCACGTCGCCACGCAGCCACATGCCGGTATCGTCTGCCAACAGCGGGCGGTCACTGTCACCATCCGTGCTGAAAATCGCATCCACAAAATCCTTGTGCGCAAATTCGCGTGCCAGTTCCTCGTCTTCCTTGCGGATAGCCTCGGTATCGACCGGAATAAACGTCTCGCTGCGGGCAAAGGGCTTCACGGTAGCGCCCAGGCTCTCAAGCACCTTCACCACAATATCGCGGCCCACGGCGGAATGCTGGTACACGCCGATGGTAAGGCCAGAGAGCGCACGAGTGCCGAAGAATTTCGGGTAGCGCTTCAGGTAGTTCTCCTCGGCTTCCATTTCAACAGCGGGGAGTTCCGGGGCATTCTTCAGCATGCCCTGCGTATCAAAAATGTTCTCGTCAAAATCCACCGCCTGCGAAACAATCCCCTGTTCATCCTTCTTGGAAATCTCTCCCTGCGGGTGGTTGAACTTGATGCCGTTGCGGTCGGCGGGAATGTGGCTACCCGTCACCATGATGGTCGGGAGCGTCTTGTCGATACCGTACAGTGCAATCGCCGGAGAAGGGATGCGACCGCAGTACACGACCTTCCATGCACTGTCCTCGCCCGCCTTCACGAGCGCCTTCAAAATGCGTTCCGTACTCGGGCGCAGGTCACCCGCAATCGCAATCGTCTTCTCGCACTTGTAGCTCTGTTCGCAGTACTTGATGAACGAGCGCGCATACACGTAGCACACGCGGTCCGTCATCGCGGTCACCAGCCCGCGGGCACCGCTCGTACCGAATGCCACGCCGGACTGCTTCATCACATCTTGCATCGAAACGCTCATAGAAACCTCTATTCCTTGAAAAACTTTTTATTACGCAAAGATAAAAAAATCTCCCCCCGCACAATACGATAAACCCCAGGCGCATTGCCCGGGGTTCAACTTTACGCCTGTATGCAACTAGTCAGAGCAGCCGCCACCGAGGGTACCTTCGAGCACCGACACGCAAGAAGAAAGGTAGAACCTCGCCTGGTCTGTACCGGCGGGCGCCTCTTCGCAGCCGCCCAGAACACCCGGAACAGTGCAAGAGACAATATCGCCAACAGTCTCGTGCGGCGGCGTCTCGCCATAATCAATGACGGTCTCGCCCGTATCGGCGGGAGTGTTGCCGGCATCCGCAGGCCCGCCAGCGTCGTGTTCCACCGGAGTAATCTGCGGATCTTCGTTATTCACCTTCACGCAGCCTTTCACATCTTTGCCCAGAACCATCATTTCCCACGAAGTGCCGTTGCACTGGACAGTGTCCTTCAAATCTTCCTCGATATAAATCTTGGCGCAGAAGTTCTCGGTAGTGGAACAGACGACATCCTTTGTATCCACATAGTTTTTGAGAGTCGCCGGAACGCCCTTAGAATCGGCGCTAGACGAGTTGTCGTCACCGCAGGCGACAAACGCAGCCATGGCAATGGCAGCCGCAGGGAAAAGAATCTTTCTGGAAAGCATTGTTCCTCCTTTAATTTGCTTGTATTGCACTTAAAATACATTAAACTATTCCGATATGCAACACTTTTTTTCGCGCTTCCCCTTTTTGTTGTATGTAATGGTATAAAAACCCCGTACGGGATTTCCGTACGGGGCAAATTTTACAGATTAACGAATAATCCTAGAAAAACACAGGCGGCCAACGCGGGTTCTTGGAACTCATATCGATCTTGTAGAAGTCCTTCTCGAAGCGGCCATCGTCCATGCCGTACATCTGCATCACGTGACGAGCAATCCACTTACCGAGCTTGAGCACGGTGAGCTTCTTGCGCAGACGGCCCTGGCAGTCACGGTTCATGATGTCGGGGAGCGTGGAAGTCGTGAGGATTTCGTCGATGGCCGGGCTGTTGAGCTTTTCGCGAGCTTCGGCACTGGTGTGGAAGTGCGTCACGCCAAAGCAAACGCGGTTCGGCTTGCCCTTCTTGATGTGTTCGCAGCACTGCACAATCGTCGTACCCGTGCGCACCATGTCATCGAACACAATCACGTCCTTACCTTCGATTTCTTCAATGCTGATGTCGGAGAGTTCCGGGTTGAACGTCATGCTGATTTCGCGTTCGCCGGTACGGACCTTGTCCATCACCACGCGCTTGCACTCGGGCAGCTGCAGGGCATCGAACACGGCGTTCATGAACGGGCGCGCACCCTTATCCGGAGAGACGATCACGAGGTTGTTGCCGTCCTTGCCGGTCTGCACAAAGTTGCTGCTCTTGATGTAGTGGGCATACACATCCGTCGGAATGAGGTTGTGGAAGTTGCCCTCGAAAATTTCGGTGAACAGGTTCTGCACCTTCACGCTGTGGTTGTGGCAGGTAACGACCGCATCCACACCGGAGGTCTTCAGAAGTTCTGCATAGAGGTGGCTCGTGAAGGCCTGACCATCGAATTTCTTGAGATCCACGTCAGAGCGGTCCTTCTCGAGCGGGCCCACGCGGTGCGGGCCACGGTCCTGGGCGCTGTAGAACAGGTCGGGTTCAACGAGCACCACCTGCTCGGCACCGTTGTCCTTGGCGGCGCGGGCCAGAATGCAGTTGCGCATGGCGTAGTCGTTACGGCTGCGTTCGTGGTTCGAGACCGAGCAAATCAACACGATCTTGCCTTCCAGACGGCGGCCGATATGTTCCATATCGTCCACGTCCAGCATGTAGCGGGGGCAGAATTCTGAGTTGGCGAAGGTCTTCAAGGAGACCACGTCGGAAATATCTTCACGAAGCCCGATGTACTGCGCCATGTCGATGGCGAACGGATCATCGGTGAAGTTACCGGTCACGATAAAACGATCTGACATTTTTTTGCCTTGGCTTGAGGTTGAACCTTTGGGTAGGCACAAATATAGCTAAAAAGAGCCAACCTCTTGATTCAGTTCCGCTTTTTCCGCCAGTTTTTCACCTTTTCCCAAAAGCCAGATTTCCGCTGAGCCCCTTCAGGAGCAACCGACTCGTTCTTCATAAAAGCGACAAGGTTCTTTTTCGCCGTTTCACAGAAATCCCTATTATTCTCCATTTGTTTTAGAGTATTCTGGGCGCCATCGATCTGTTTTTTTATTTCATAAATCTGCGGCGCAAAAGTGTCGAAGAATACCCTATCATCAAACTGTTTATAGATGTCCTTAAAGACAGCCTGGACACCTTCTTTTAATGCTTTTTGCGCTTTATCAAATGCATCTTGCCGCTCACTAGCCTGGAACATTTCAAAGCCGTCCATAGCCAGGGAAATCGCCGTACCAGCTATTGGAACAGCTTTATTAATTAAGCCAGTCAGTTTAGCAGCCTCCCAAGGCTTAAACTTAATAGCGATGCCGACTTTTCCTAGAATGTCTCTGCCAGCAAATACGGTTGCCTTCCCAATGCCATCAAAACCCTTCATGCCCTCAGCACCGGCTTTTACAAAATGTTTTAGTGCAGAGTCAAGATTTTCATTAAGCTGATCAAAATTGGATTTAATGTTTTGGCAAGATACGCTGATTATATGTTCAAAATGGTCTCGCAAAATATCCTGGATATGGGCTTCTAACCTATAAGCACCATCCTTATCACCAATCTCATCTTCAAAAACCTCGCGAAGGGACGTCATGGTGGCATTCCTTATTTTTGACACGATGGATTTTTCCAGAGATTCCAATTCTTCACGGCAAGGGCGTATTTCCTGCCTCAAGTCTTTCTTTGCATTTTCAAGGTCACGTTCTAGAACATCTATCGCCTCTTTTGTTTCAGGAATAATTACCTCGCTCAATTCTTCCTGTTCCTCATCCAAGGCATTGAAATTTTTTTCCGCCTCTTCCAAGATAGCCTGGAGAGCGGTGTCCTTAATCAGCTTCAAGGGCAAGGTTTGCCCAACAACTTCATTGACACAGTCCCTTAAACACTGCATACGAGAATACAATTCATATTTTTCTCTTCTTTCGGGCGTCAACCAGTAGTTTTGCTTTTCGTCAAGGTCCTGCAATCCCTTGCCTCCCGGGTCCGACGCAATACAGACAATATTCAATTTCTTTATTCTTTCGTCATCCTTGTCCAGTTCACAAAAACGGGCAATGTTTTCTATCAAGAATTCCCTTTTTTGTTCAGCCATTTCCTTGAAGTCATCTGGATTGGTATAGTCACATACATCGTCCATCCTGTTAATGACAAAGATGGTGTTGTCAAATTTATTCAGTTTATTCATCAACCATGAGACCGTTTCCTTATGGCTGTCTTTAAGCGGATTCGTCGCTGCAACGATATACAAGATGATATGGGCCTCGGACACAAATTTTTCCGTTTTGCTCGAGAACTTTTGCCCAAACAGCCCCGGAGTATCAACAAATAAACAAGGGGGAAGATTCTCATCAATGTTTTCTGGCTTGTAATCGATAATCTCGTCAGAGGATTCCTCTTCCGCTATTTTCATATTGCTACAGGCATGTCCCAGGAACCCAGCGACAGTACTGGTTTTCCCATCAGAGAAGGCTCCCACAAGAGCGATTCTCAATTTTTCATCTTGCATGCTCTTTCTAAGCGATATGACTTTTTCTAGGGAAGAATCAAAGGACTTTTCCAAATCTTCAGAAAAAGTTCTTTTCTTCGCTTCCGTAAGGAGATACGAAAACTTATCCAGTTTTACGATGAATTTCTGGATTTCCGCCTTGAATGAATTCTGTTCCATAGTTATACCCCTATCATTTCAATTTCTTTGTCTAGCCGTTTAACTTGTTTTTTTATTTTTGACTCTAAATCTGAAATTAGCCCAAGCGATTGATTCGCAGATTCAAGTTGCTTAACAGCGAACGCTATACATTCGTCTGTTTTTGATGCAAGCTGGCTGATGATGCTTTCTATATCGTCCGACATTTCATCCCATGTTTCATCAGCGCACTTTTCAACCTTTTCGCTTGCTTTATTTTTGTATCCTTGAAGGACTTTCTCTTTATTGAAAAGTTTCTTTAAGCCCTCTATTACTGCACCTACAAGCGTACCTATTATTGCCCCAACAGCGGTCCCCACTGGACCAAATCCGGAGCCTATCATACCCCCGGAAAAGGCATACCCCCCAATTGTCAAGAGAATACTCCCCAATTGCTTGAAATCAAAGGATTCCACATCGAATTCCGGCAACTCAATAGAAATATTTTTTTTATCCAATTCTATCCCTGTCTGATATTCATTCACATAGCCCTTTATCCGTTCCGTATAATCATTTATTGTTGATGATATGACGTCCCTTATGTCACTTCCCATCTTTTGACCGAGCTGAGATTTCTTCGATTTAAGCTCTCTTTCCAAGATGTCCTTATCAATCTTTTCATAATCATCAATATGCTTCCAGATTATATCCTCCAGGATATCCTTTCTGAAAAAATCATAAACCACATTTTTTACGGAGTGTCTCATATTCCGCTTCATCTGGTCACGCGCACTCCCTAATTTAGACACGAACCTGTCCGTCCTATTGCAAATGCTATTGCGAAACTCTCCAATAGATTTCTTTTGCGTGCTAATATCCGCCAAATAATCATCTTGAAGCAATCGCGACAGGCGAATCAATGATGCCTTTTTAATTCTTTTAGGTGCATCGCTGCAACTTTCAATTATCACATTCCTGAGTTTATTCAAACGACTCGCCTTAAGCAGTTCCACATCTGAAGTTCGACTTAGAAAAGTCCTCTGCCGGTCTCGTAAACGCCCCAGTGATTTGACCACAGCAGGATTATCGCAATTCTTTTCGGGAGGTGCGATAGTCGTCCGTCCATCATGAATAGCCAGGGCACACAAGCCAGGCAATGCGGAAATTCCTACGGTCTCCCTATACATGCCATCGGGAATGGCTCTTTGGAGTTGTACCTCGATATTCTTGTTCTTCCTATTTTTTAATTCAATTTCTCTTGAAACATCCCCGATATAGTCATCGCCATCGTATTTCGATTTGGGTTGTAAGAAAATGTTGTGAATGCCAACCATCTCAGTAACATTCTTTTGCATGTACCCCTTGATTTTTTTCAAGGTGTTTTCTTCGATACCCTTTGATTCATTTGCAACATAACAGACAAGGTGAGCCTTCTTCAAGGCACTCTTTATTATTTCTGTAAACTTTTCCTCATCACCTTCGATACCCGGGATGTCAATTAACTGCGCACTGTCGCCATTTATGCTTAGCGCAAAACTTGAATACGTTCGCGTAAAGTCCTGACTACCATCACCAATGATACAGCCATCCACCTGAAAATATCTTCTATTATTCTCATAATCCTGTTTCGCCTTGATGCATCTTATCAAGGCGTCTATGAGAACAACCTGTCTGGGCTTAAAGGGATTTATCAAATCAGGCCTCCCATTCCAAGACCGATTGCGATTCCAACTAGGAGCGTAATAACGGGAATTATTATACTGGATATCGAGACTTTGTATTTTGATTTTAGACTTTCAAGCTGACGGATGAGTTTGGAACACTGTTCATTGTAGTCGGTCAACGCAGCAATATCGTCTTCCTGATTCTCTGCCATCCGTCTTCTCCGCGATTCCTCGTCAAAGAGAATCCTTAGTGCTTCAATAACCGTACTTTTTCCAGCATTGGTCGCACCCAAAAAAGCAACAGTGAACTTTTCGAATTCACTATCTTTTTCAAGGTCATCAACAAGCCTTTTGAATTTTTCATTGTTGCTTTCAACTTTTGAAATCAGAGAACTCACTTTACCCTGCAGTTCTTCGTCATTCTCCTCATTCCTCTCTTTTAAATCGGCAAGAATCTTCTCGACTGAAGCGATTGTATTATGGTAATACTGCCGCATCTCTTCTTGTGTGTTTGCATCTTGCATAAATGACCTTTTCCTAGTTATGCTCGTTTTATACTAGGAATATATACGCTTGTTACGAAAAGTGGTATGATGATAGATACAAAATAGCCGAAAATAAAGGGAAAACGGAATATTCCGCTTTTCCCCATAAAAGATTTCGCTTTGAAAATTTAAGGGAATAAGGTTTTTTCGACTAGAGTCTCGCCTTCACGAGCCTGTACAAGTCCGCAAAGACTTCGTCGGGAGCGCGGTCCGCATCGATAGCCGCAACGCAATCGGGGTATTCGCGAGCCGCGGCCAGGTACCCCTGGCGCACCCGTT
>Ga0265299_10004178_pt1 | contig 13764 bp, 10 predicted proteins | sample AusTroGonzalo_MG_4_FD_193485 | JGI IMG/M metagenome (GOLD analysis project Ga0265299, IMG submission 193485) | Bovine rumen microbial communities from tropical cattle in Woodstock, Queensland, Australia - Gonzalo_02 | ecosystem: Host-associated > Mammals > Digestive system > Stomach > Rumen ...
TTTAGAGATAAGGTAGTAGATAAGGAACGCCGCGCCCATGGCCACCATCATTCCGCCGGTGTAGATTCCAGCAGGTTTAGTGCCGAAGAAGGTGAGTCCACAGAGGTGCGGAATCAGGATGGCAAGCCCCATCAGCAGCATCATACCGCCAGTGAAGACGTTATCCAACAGTTTCTGTTTGAGGGTTTTATGCGATTTGCTCGACACGTTCAGCTTCTTCATCACCTCGGCGGGGTCAAGGTCGGGGTGTTTCTCCAACATCGCCATCAGAATTTCCGTCTGTTTGTCGATTTCGTGCTGTTTCCGTCTGTTCGTAAGCCACACAATCATGATTGGGAGCACCACGCATAATCCAATGACCACAATAATAACCATAATGATTCCTAAAATATCTTCGTCCATTTTTTTAAATTTTAAGGTTTGACATTTCTTGTTATCGAATCGATTCAATGGTTAAACGTAAGAGAGGTGTAAAAGGTGACAGGGGCGGTGGAAAAAAAATTAGTGGATATAACGAGGTGTGAGTCATTGATTTATGAGAGAGGACGATAGGTTATGACGCATTAGTAGTTTTCCCGCAACCATTCACTGAAAAAGAAGTCGTTAATACGGTATTGTCCCTCTGTATGCGAAACTATCTCCTTGTCCATCAACCCTTTAATAGCAGACTGAACTGAACTCGCAGACTCCAAAGCGTGTTGTCGCACAAAACGACCAGAGGTTACCGCATCCACTACTCCTTCTTTCGCAATGGCCTGCAACACCCGTTTCTGTCTGTCTGACAAATTGTTAAGCTGGGATTTATAACTTCCTTCCTGGACTTCTGTAATATTGTGTTTCGCTCTTTCCACATAATCTATCGTACAAGTTTCACCCACATCGGTCATAGCAAACAATTCATTCATCATCATTTGCATATACCATGTGACTCCTGCATATTCTTCATACACCTGCTTAACTATAGCTATGTCTATCGATTTCCCGTAATCTCCGAACAATCGCGACACAAATTCCGAATAGACTTCTTGATCCAAAGGGCGCAAATCCATCAAATGCGCACTCTGATAAAACGGTCTGGCCTTTGACTGGAACATCTGGGCAATGGTATGCTGTTTACTACCACTGAAAATAAAAGATGTGCGGGTACATTGCTGAATCATACCACGCAACAATGCCTCAATCCGTTTCTCGCGGAATTCCGCAATTTGTTGAAATTCATCAAAAGCAATCACACATGGTTTTTCCGATGCTTCCAAATATGCAAACACCTCCTCAAGAGTAGCTGAAGGATTCTCCACAGCACCTATTCCCATCTCAAATTTAGGCTCACCCGTGAGCGCATCTATCTTAAAACCAGCACGTAACGATTTGATAATCTGAAAAAAAGATTCCAAATACTTTTCTTTTCGAGATTTCAGGCGATCAAAGACAGACTTGCCCATGAAATAGCACATTTCCTGCAAAGATGTTGCAGAATATAGGTCAATAAAAAAAGTTTCATAGTTGTCCGCCAACTGCTGTTGCCGAAATAAATGCCTAATCAGTCCCGTCTTTCCCATCCTACGAGGCGACACCATCACCGTATTTCTCCCATTCTCAATCTGCTTGATAAGGTAGTTCGTTTCCGAAATTCTGTCGCAGAACAAATCCTCCGGAATGTTTTTTGAAACCACAAAAGGATTGACTATCTCTCTGTTTTTCATAACGTTACAAAATTATTATCAAAACAATTATTGAAATTATAATAATTGCAAAAGTAATATAATTTTCGAAGGTGGAAACAATCATAATATTTTTTATTTTCGCCGAAAATTCCCATGTTGAAATAATAAATCGACAAAAACAATGGATACGACCCCTTCCCGAATCATCCGACCCGCCACCACAGCGGACATTCCCGACATCATGCCGGTCTTTGACGAGGCGCGGCAGAAGATGCAGGCGTCGGGCAACTGGAAACAGTGGATCAACGGCTACCCGTCGGTGGAGGTCGTTGAGCGCGACATTGAGCTGCAGGGCGGTTTCGTAATTGAAGACGACGAGCAAATTGTGGGCTATTTTGCATTCCTGCCATCACCGGAGCCCACCTACAAGGAGATTTACAACGGTCAGTGGCTCGACGACACCCTCCCCTACCATGTCATCCACCGCATGGGCGGCAAACATGGCACGCACGGCATTTTCATTAGCGTCATGGAGTTCGCCTTTGCCCGCGACCGCAACATCCGTATCGACACGCATCGCGACAACGTCATCATGCAGCACAACCTCGCCAAGCACGGGTTTGCGTATTGTGGGATTATTTATTTGGTGTCGGGGGATGAGAGGTTAGCGTTTCAGGAGGTAAGAGGTTAGAGGGAAGAAGGTTATTCAAGTATTTCTTTCAGTTGCGACATATTTTGACTATTTTCAACTTATTTCACGGAAAAAAATTGAGAGGCGTTGGGCACCGCACTCCATGCGCTGTGCAGCCCTACGCCTCTTAATTTTGCCGTTGCCCGTCGCCCGTTTTGGGGAACGGGACAAGGATTAGTTCTGACTTGCACGCACTGCACGCACAGAGAACCCGTAGTAGCGGCCGTAGTCGCCACACAGGTTCTGGATGGCCGAACTGAAGCCGAAGGACCACGCGGAGTCCGGGTGTTCCGTGTCCAACGAACTCGACCAGTAGAAGCTGTATTTACCGTCGAAGTAGATATCCCTACCGAGGCGGTAACCTGGGGTGGGCAGGAAGATACTCTTGCCATTGGGAGCAGTCAGCAGGCGGCCATTAACTCCATTGCGGGTGATCCAAGTGCTGGTAGTGTTGTCCATCAGCTCTTGCCACTCGTCTTTCGTCGGCGTGCGGGCACCTCCGCCAATATTAACCGTGGCGGCGTCGTCGGAAGCCTCCAAGGTGGTCAGGTTGTCCGTGTAGCCGTCTATACCGTATTCGGGATCGTTGCAATATTTGTTCATTTCTCCATTTCGACTGCCGTATTTGTAGGTATCCCATTCAAAGTTCATCTTCGGATTGGTCTCGCCCCAGGCGTAGTAGTTGCCGGAGCCTTCGGGTCTTACGGCGCCCACGTTGCGGTCGGCCCACAGCAGGCCACTCGGCAACCCGAGGTCCACCCAGGTCACAGATGTGGTAACGGTTCCGTCGCCATCAGTGCTGTTGTTGTCTACGACATATGGTAGGGGTCTTTCTTTTCCACAAGAGCACAGTCCAGCCACCAGCAGAGTGGCTGTCAAAAGGAATAAAAATGTTCTTTTCATCGCAATTAAATTTAGGGGACCTCCGATTACTCTATTTCCGTGGAGTTCTCCCTATGCCCCACGAGGTCCTTTATACAGGAAATAGTTAGAAACTCCGAAGCAATAATACAATTTTTTTATGTATAAAGTACATTATCATATTATTTTCAGGGGGGGGGGTAAACCACTAATATTCAATATTTTACATATATTTTCGCTCTTGTTCGAGATGTTCTTCAAGAGCTGTTCAGAGTTTAATCCTAATAATTTAAGGCAAATTTCAGGCGTATTTCACGCAAAAACGGAATTCTTAATTATTACTGTCGCGTTTCTTTATGCTAAAGAAAGTGGAAAACAGACTTCGCGTGCTGAAAGCACGACATCCTAATAACCCCACATCAGCGAAACGAAGTGGAGCGCAGTGTGGGGTGGTGGCGAATGCGGTACGCAGATAGCGTGTTGAAGACACGCAACTATATGCCAATCAATTAAGTAGCGTGCCTCTGGCACGCAGCCTCGCACGCGCATCGTCACCCCCACACTGCGGCCTATCGGCCTTAGTATGGGGTTACTAGAATTGCGTGCCTACAGCACGCCTAGTTCCTCAAACATCAAAAAATAATATCAACAAACTGCAACCTTTTGGATTTTTTGCATCCTATAAATGATAAAAGAATTAATTTTGCAGCGTTGTTAGCTTATCTTGATGTTAAACGGACTTTGCACCAAGGTCGGCCACGACGTGAAGAAGTAAATAATAGAAGTCCCATACAATGTAAGTCCCTATCAACTGATATGAAGAGAACATCAATACTATGCATAACGGTAATTGCCATTATCGCCACATTCTTAGCCTCTTGCAGGAATCATAAGAATCCAAATCCGGAGCAGGAACAGACCGCGGCGATGGACACATTTGATTACGAGGACAACATATCGAAATTTGCCAACACCGTCTTCGTCCCGACGATGGAACACCGGATTTCCGCTGAAACCAACGCGGTGTATTGCGTCACGTTGCTATACGCCTGGGACGAAATCCGGAAAACCATTCAGACCCCGTTGACGATTCCCAGCCGACACCACGATCTGACATTGCTGAATGCCGATCTATGGTTCCGTAACACGCTGAATCCCAACGAATACACAGCAGAAGGCCTCGTAGAGGGTGACAAAATCATCACACGCGCCACCTTTAAGAAAAATTTGCCTTTCGACCACCAATTCGAAAGTTACGACAATCGTCTGAAATTCACAGGAACGAAAGTGGCTTCTTTCGGATTCATTGGCAACCATGGTCATGAATGCAATGACCAAGCACGCATCCTTTATTATCAAAACGACCGCCATTTTCTGGTGAAACTCGTTCCCGAAGACACGGCTCATGAAATTCTCCTATATATGCCTGACCACACGTTCAGCACTATCTCCGAAATGCTTCCAGAGGTGAAACAACTTATGGAAAAAGGGAATATGGAGAGGAAACAAGCGAGCCAAAAGTGGAAATACAACATCTTGGAGGAGGATGAATTGATCATCCCGAAATTCGACTTCGACATCAGCACAGTTTACAACTCTCTGGCAGGCAATCGGTTCAGCGCAGCCAATACGGACTACTCAATCGAAACCGCATGGCAACGGACTGCATTTCACCTGGACGAGAGCGGTGCAGCAGTGGAAAGCGAAGCCACCATCATCTGCACTTATGGCATTGTAGAAGAAAATCCAAATAAGCCTCAACCCAAGAAGATGGTTTTCAACCGTCCCTTCTACATATTGCTCAAGCGCACCGACGCCGCCAACCCGTACTTCGTGCTTTGGGTGGCCAATCCAGAGCTGATGGTCACAGAGTAAATAATTCTTTTTGCAGATGGATAATCCAAATTATTGTATTTTTGCATTTTAATTTTTCAAGACAATATTAAAAAATGATGAAAAAGACCTTCACAACTATTATGTTTGTTTGCGCCACGCTAGCTGGAACATTGCGGGCACAAACTCCCAGTGATATCGAAAACCTTTTGTCACAGATTAATGCGGACAGTTTGCTGCGCACGGTGATGGATCTGCAGAACTTCGGGAGCCGCTTTGCGCTGCGCGAAGGCGGCAACATCGAGGTGGCGGAATATCTGGTACAACGTCTTAACAACTACGGCATTACAGCCGAAATCGACTCATTCTATAAGACGGGTCAGAATTGGATAGCAGGAAATTACAGCCAGTGGTTTTACAACGTGAAGGGCATTTTGCCTGCCTCGAATCCCAAAGATGACTCTTTAGTGCTGATCGGCGCCCATCTCGATGCCATCTCCTATAATCAATATTACCAGCTGCAGGCATTCGCGCCCGGTGCCGACGACAACGCATCCGGTGTGGCCGTGATGATCGAGCTGGCCCGAATCTGTCACGAGAACAACCTCCAGTTCCGCCGCGACATCCACTTTATGGCGTATGACGGCGAAGAACTCGGCCTTTACGGTTCGTATTTCGATGCGCAGAAACGCACTCAAGATGGAGATAAAATCGCCATTATGCTGAACAATGACATGGTGAGCTACCAACCCGATGACAACTGGCGGGTGAAGCTGCACTGGTACGACAACGCGCTCGATATTGTCAGCCGCGCCGCCGACCTCTGCGCCCAGTACACGGACATTGATCCGGTTATCCCTTCCGCTTCCGGCAACGAGGATTCGCAATACAGCGACAGTTACGCCTACTATCAGTTCGGGTTTCGTGCCGTTTTCGCCATCGAATACACCTTCTCAACCTCCTATCATTCCGTACACGACGTGTGGGATTCCAACAATTACGCCTATCACGCGGACATTGCCCGCTACAACATGGCGATGCTGATGGACTACGCAGAATCCACCAACATAGGCATCGACGAACATCCCGCCGTCGCCACCACGCATGTATATCCGAACCCCGTCACCAACACGCTGAACGTGCAGTATCGTTTAGACGAAGACAGTCCTGTCAGCATCACGGTCTTGGATTTGACCGGTCGCATAGTATTTTGCCAACCGGAAGCATTGCAATCCGCCGGCATTAACCACGCCGCGCTTGATTTCACGCCTCTGCCCGCGGGCATCTACCTATGCCAGATCCGCACAAATAATGGCGTGGAAACCGTGAAGGTTATACGGCGGTAGAGACGCAAAATTTTGCGTCTCTACGTCGCACGGAATTCATAATTCTTAATTCATAATTCTTAATTCTTAATTATCACCAGCACCGCCGCCAAAATCAGCACGATGCCGCACACAAGACGTGCGGTGAAAAGGCCGTCAAAGACGAGGACGGAGATGCAGACCGCGGTGACGGGCTCCAGCGCGCCCAAGATGGCCGTGGGGGTGGAGCCGGCGTGCAGGATGCCGATGTTGAGCATGGTCATGGCGATGATGGTCGGCACGATGGCCACCATGCAGATCCAGCCGAAGGCCGTCAAGCTCGGGATAGGCATGATGCGGCTGCCGGGCACGCAGAACGAATAGACTCCGATGATGATCGCCGCGAACATCATGATGTAGAAGGTCATCTTGAAGGGCGGCATCGAGATTTGTGTGCGGTTCACCACCACGATATAGACAGCGTAGGTGAGTGAGGAAATCAGCACCAAAACGACACCCCAGAGCGACATTTTTGCTTCACCTTCTCCTTGATATAACAGCAGTATCCCAATGATACTCAACACGATGGAGATTATCATCAGCGCCGATGCCCGTTCCTTGAAGAAGACCGCCATGATGACCGCCACCATCACGGGATAGGCGAACAGGATGGTGGAGGCGACCCCGGAATCGAGATGTTTGAACGAGGTGTAGAGCGACAGCGCGGAGGCCGCAAACAGCACTCCCAACGACAGTAGTACCTTGAACTCGAACTTCGTGATTTTGAACGGCACTTTCTGCACCAACAAAATGATGGCCAGAATGATAACCGCAAACGTGAAACGGTAGAATATCACGCTCGGCGGGTTGAACCCCTCCTGATAGAGGAACAAAGCCCCCAACGGATTGGTTCCGTACGCCACCGCCGCGACAATCCCGGCGATGTAGCCTTTTATCTTTGATTGTTCGGCCATAATTATCGTACCCTAAACCATTTGTCGTTTATTTGTCATTCATCATTAACCCATTAACCCGTTAACCCATTAACCCGTTAACCCATTAACCCATTAACCCATTAACCCATTAACCGATCTACGGTGCCATATTGTAATATTCCTCCAGCATGTCATCCTCCATCTGCGCGAGCGTGGCGTTGACGTAGTGCTTCAGCAAGTACTTGTCGCCGTAGGTGTTGCAGATGCGGCGCAGGGCTTCGTTGACCTCGCGGACCGTGCCCACACACTCGAACGGCTTGATCTTGGAGAGGCCCGTCAGCTCGTCGAAGGTCTGCTCCAAGGTCGCGTCGTCGAGCAGGTCGTGACCAAAAATCTCCTGCAATGTCGCGTCGGGGATGAACGGCGAGAGGATGATGTAGGCGAAAAGACACTTGGGGCAGTGTCCGCACCATTTGTTCTCCTTGCTGCCGACGTTGCAGCTCTTGAAGACGGGGAAATACTGCGGATACTGCGCGAAACGCTCGGCAATCTGCAGCTCGTTGAGCGGACGTAAGTGGCTGTAGTAGTGGTTGCAGTCGCCCATCCAGTCGTGGACGTAGTCGCGGAAGTCGGTTTCGAACTCCAAGGACTTGGAGTACTGGTGGTTGATGTAGGTGCCGGGGATGGTTGGCTCGTTCGCGCTTGACTCATTCGAGAGGGCCACATCGCGAATGCCAGTAACAGCACTCAGCAGCACCGAGTAGAATGCGAGCATGGCGGAGAAGGGCGTGTGTCCGTTGAGGTATCCGTTCGCGTTGAGTTCCAACAGTTTGCGGTCGATCTCGCGATGGAGAATCAGGATTTGTTCCTCGCGGTCGAAACCAGCCACTCGGGCGCAGTCGAGGGTCGCACCGCGCGGGTTAATGATGAACGGCACCACCTTGCGCGTGCGACGGAGATCCTCCAACGTCACCACGGAATCCTTGCCTCCGCCAATGGGAACAATCACGGAATCAGTGTCTTGGGCCTTCGGATAAGTCAGCGCAGAAGAGGGCCTTGCATCCACTGGGAACACAAAGTTCAGGAACTGCAGATGGTCGGTCTCGATACTGTTCTTGTACATGAACTCTCCCAGCCCGTACCAGTAGAGTTTGCGCCACCACCATTGCTGGTCCTCGTTCAGCGAATAGGGCTTGATGAGGATGGTGAGACAGCAGGCGCACTTCCAGTAGCTGATCAGCTCGATCATGCCAATATGGAAGACAATGCCTTCCAACTGCTTGAGGTCGAAACTGTTCCAGTCGGGGGTATGCTCCCCTGCGGACAGCACCATCTTCGGGGAGAAATGGATTTCCTCCCCTATCGAAAAATGGAAAACGATGTTCAACTCGCCGTTTTCCACACCATAATCATACCCTTCGTATGTAAAAACGGGATATTTCTCCCGCAAATCGTCAAATTTCGCGTTCATAATATTTCCAATGAGCTATAATCCGTTTTGGGAATCTGCGGCAAAAGTACTATTTTTTCGTATTCTCTGCACCTTTTATCCCATTTCCTGCGAAAATCCATTTAAAAAATTAACTATTCAGCCACGAATAGTTAAGCCAAAAACCACAATCAATTGATATTCAGATAAAAAAAAAATTCAAAAAAGACTTGACAAACACTGTATTTTGATGTATATTTGTAACCCGAAAAATCATTTAAACCTCAAACTAAATATTAAACGTTATGGAAATAAAAAGATTCGGTTACTACTGGTTGGACACTTGTGTGCTGGCGAATGTGATACAGCTTGCCACGCAAGAGTTCTGTATGAGACACCTTAACCACAAAAACGATCCCTGCGGTCGTCAATACGACCAAATGACACAGGCAGCGCGCTCCGTGCCCGCCAACATTGCTGAAGGAGGCTCCCGACATTATACCTCCCGGGAAACCGAGATGAAGCTCACCGACGTGGCTCGCGCAAGCCTTGCAGAACTGGGCAATGACTACCTGAACTGGCTTCTATTAGGGAATAATGTGCCTTGGTCTGTAAAATCGGAAGAGCACATGGCTGTTACAGCAATTCAGCTTGACAGACCCACATACAAAGATGACGTGGAACATCTGAGCTGCATCCACATCTTGGCGCAAAAGCGGAAATTCGACAAATGGCTTCGTTCGGGGAATTCAATAACGGAAGCAAACTGCTTGCTGGTCCTTTGCCACCGTCTAATCCTGATGTTAAACAAGCAACTGGCGAACCAACTGACCGCATTCAAGGAAGAAGGTGGTTTTGCTGAGACCCTGACTGCTGAACGGCTCGCCTACCGCACGGCGCAAAGTGTCAAAGCGGATGCGCCAAAATGCCCGAAATGCGGCAAGCCCATGATCAAGCGCGTCGCCAAGAGGGGGCTTAACGCCGGAAACGAATTCTGGAGCTGCAGCGGATACCCAGGTTGCAATGGAACGAGGACTATGTAAGGTCAGGGGAGGGCTATGTCAACGTATTGACACATCGCATGTCAACATGTTGGCAAAAACGCAACGACCGCTGATGACTAGCCTTGGGGAAAAAGGCTCGTCACATCTTCTCCGGCACCTCAATTCCTAAAAGTTTCATGCCGCTGCGCAGCACCAGCGACACCCAACGGGAGAGTTTGAGACGCAGCAGACGTTTTGCAGCGTCCTCCTCTTTGAAAATCGGGGTGTCCTGATAGAAGTGGTTGAACTGCTTAGCCAAGTCGTAGCAATAGTTGGCGATGAGCGCGGGACTGAGATTGCCACCGGCCGACAGCACCGTCTTGGGGTATTGGTAAAGCATGTTCACCAATGTCTTTTCCTCCTCATTCAGAGAGAGTTGCGGGAGTTTGGCGGACAAATCGACGCCGTTTTCCGCACCTTTGCGCAGCATTGAGCGGATACGGGCGTGCGTGTATTGGATGAAGGGGGCCGTGTTGCCATTAAAGTCGATGGATTCCGCCGGGTTGAAGAGCATGTTCTTGGCCGGATCCACCTTGAGGATAAAGTACTTGAGCGCGCCCTGACCAATCATCTCGTACAGTTTGTCGGCCTCTTCGGGAGTGAACTGGAACTTGCCCAAGGCCTCGGTGCTCTCCTTAGCCTCCTGGTACATGTCGTCCATCAGATCGTCGGCATCCACCACCGTGCCCTCGCGGGACTTCATCTTGCCCGAAGGCAGCTCCACCATACCGTAAGAGAGATGGTAGATGTACTCGCCGAATTCTTTCTCCAACTTCTTGGACAACACCAGCTTAAGCACATCGAAGTGGTAGTTCTGCTCGTTGCCGACCACGTAAATCATCTTCTGCGGCTCATACTCCTCGTAACGCAGCTGCGCGGTGCCCAGATCCTGCGTCATATAGACGGAAGTGCCGTCTTTACGCAGCAAGACTTTCTCGTCCAAGCCCTCTCCCGTGAGGTCCACGCGCACGGAACCATCCTCGTGACGGTAAAATGCCCCCTTGTCCAAACCCTCTTGCACGAGACTCTTGCCAAGCAAGTAAGTGTTTGACTCATAATACGTTTTATCGAAATGAATACCCAAACGCTCGTAAGTCTGGTCGAAGCCGGCATAGACCCAGCCGTTCATCTTCGCCCACAACGCGCGCACCTCGGGATCGTTGTCCTCCCACTTGCGCAGCATCTCTCTCGCCTCCAAAATCAGCGGAGCCTTATCCTTTGCTTCATCTTCCGTATATCCTTGATAGACAAGCTCTTTCTGCTCTTGCTTGTAGTGTTGATCGAAGACAACATAATACTTCCCAACGAGATGGTCGCCCTTCATGCCGGAGCTTTCCGGGGTCTCGCCATCGCCGTATTTCAGCCATGCCAACATAGATTTGCAGATGTGGATACCGCGGTCGTTGACGAGATTGACCTGCACCACGGGGTGACCGCACGCCTTGAGGATCTGCGACACCGAATGACCGAGAAGGTTGTTGCGGATGTGTCCAAGGTGGAGCGGCTTGTTGGTGTTAGGCGAGGAGTACTCAATCAACACGGGAGCCTCATCTTGAGTCGGTTGCAGACCATAACTTTCATTATCAGACTCTTGCTCCAACAATTCCATCCAAAACGACTCTTTGACCTGCAGATTCAGGTAGCCCTTCACCACGTTGAAATCTTCGATTACATCCACCGTATCTTTCAGTTGCTGACCGATTTCAGCACCGAGCGCGTCGGGGGATTTTCGGGCAATCTTCACCCACGGGAACACCACCACGGTGAGATCACCAGTGAATCCTTTGCGGGTGGGTTGCACGAGGTTCGTATCGGCCTCGATGTCGATGTTGTAGAGTTGTTTCAGCGCGGTTTGCAGCGCGGTGGCGATTTGTTTCTCTAATGTCATTTTTGTTGGTTATTGATTATGGGTGGCCCCACATCATGCTCCTTCACCGCTTGTATAGGGTTAATTGCACTGTTGTCGGGTTGTTTCTCTTGCGAGGCCCCACATTGCGGCTTCGCCTTATGTAGGGTTAATTGTAGAGACGCAAAATTTTGCGTCTCTACGATGCGCGTTTTGTCCCTCCGGGACTGCTTAAGGAATATGTTTCTTTTAATAAATGTAGAGACGATGTATACATCGTCTCTACGATATAATAATGGGAAAGGCCTATGCCTATTGCCTGTTCCCTATTGCCTTTTGCCTAATATTATTCAAAGGAAATCAATTCCACGTCGAAGATCAGGGTGGCGCCGCCGGGGATCATAGCGCCTGCGCCCTGTTCGCCGTATGCGAGGTTGTAGGGGATGAAGAGGCGGTATTTGGAGCCGGGGGTCATCAGCTGCAGACCTTCGGTCCAGCCGGGAATCACCTGGTTGAGGCCGAAAGTGATGGGCTCTCCACGATCAACGGAAGAGTCAAAAACTGTGCCGTCGAGAAGTTTGCCGGTGTAATGCACAGTAACTCTGCTTGTGGCGGCCGGATGCTCGCCCTTGCCCTCCTGCAGCACCATGTACTGCAATCCGGAAGCGGTTTCCTTCACATCGGGGTTCTTTTTGTTCTCTTCGAGGAACTTGGCACCCTTGGCGATTTCAGCGGCTGTACCGCTCTGTTTCTTGGCCTGAAGGTCCTGCTGGAGCTCCATGAAAATCTCCTGCATCTGCTCGTCTGTGAACTTGTTCGTACCAGCGTATGCATCCTTGATGCCTTGCACAAATGCTTCGTAATCGAGTTCCACGCCGTCATGGCTCATGCCGTTGCCAACGTTATAGCCGATGGCGTAGCTGCTTTTCTGTTGTTTCGTCATTTCTGTCTGTGATTTTGCGGAAAAGCCCATGATTACAAGAGCCAGGGCCATCCCGAAGGTGATCATTTTCTTCATTTTTCTATGTTTTTATTATTTTTCAACGATGCAATGACGGTTTTGACCGCCGGAAGTTTAGCTTTTTTGAAAAGCGGCTGCAAAGATACATTTTTTTTGCGAACCGTGATTTGTGAACTTTGAACAGAAATCAACCTGCCTGAATTCATTCAGGAATATCACACAATAATCCCACAAATCCGACGTTACAAGCAAAACTCATAAAACAGAAAAAAATCATCATGCAAACAGAAGAACCATTCGCAGAAGCTCCCATTTCTGATTTCGTCGGTCTCATCCTTGACGGAGGCGAGCAGGCGGACGAGGCAATGTATTACGTGTTGCGGCACCGCCTATATCTGCCGTTTAAGAGACAGTACAACATCTTTCAGCACCTGTTGTCTGACGATTTCGATGATGTTCTTGATGACTTCTTCCTTTATCTGCGTGACGGGAGCGATCTGTCCAGCGGGCATGACCAATCCGACAAAGACGACCAATCCGGCCGGAGCAACCAATCTGGCAAAAACCACCAATCCGGAGGGGATGACGAAGTAGTCGCATATCAAGTTTATTCCGAACCCTGCAGCGGGAACCGAGCCCATTACCCTGCGCTACGGCGCATCCGAAACTGCGATACCTTCGTTCAGTGGCTGCTCCGCACCTTCCGCAACTACCTCATCACGCGGGCCGACAGAGAGGGACCGCTTTCCACCATCGAACTCGACCCCGACTGCGTTACCAATGCCGATGTCCCGGTCTCCATCATGACCGACGAGGAAAAGCTCTCCTTCGCCTCCGACCTGCTCGCCTACGCCCTACAGGAAATGTCCCCGCGTGACGGTTTCATCCTGCTCCGCACCCTGCTCACGATGCTAAACAAGCGGCAGTCGCTGCCCAACGAAGAGTTGGCGGCAGCCCTCGGGATGACCGAAGTCTCCTACCGGGTGGCCGTCCACCGTGTGAAAGACCACCTCGCGCAATACCGGACCCGCCTGCTCCAAGGCGAGTCCCTCCGTCTTGACACCCCGCACCGACGGATGTCGCAACGCATCAACGAGGGCTTCCTCCATCTCTATCCCACCTTATTGTTCTATTACAACCAGTGCGTCAACTCTCTGTCTCCCAATCTCGCCGCCGCCGTCAATCGCCTCCGCCAGA
>Ga0265299_10004181_pt1 | contig 13758 bp, 12 predicted proteins | sample AusTroGonzalo_MG_4_FD_193485 | JGI IMG/M metagenome (GOLD analysis project Ga0265299, IMG submission 193485) | Bovine rumen microbial communities from tropical cattle in Woodstock, Queensland, Australia - Gonzalo_02 | ecosystem: Host-associated > Mammals > Digestive system > Stomach > Rumen ...
CTGCTCCAGGGAAGCGAGGTTTTCGGCGCCGATCTTGGCGATGATTTCACGGGCCTGCTGGGCCTGCTCGGGGGTGAGCCAGCCCTTGGCGGTGTTGGACTCGATGTGGTCTTCGCTGTCTACGTGGGCGGGGTTGATGCCAGCCTTCTTGAGAGCGTTGTCCACAGACTTCTGCACTTGCTCGTCCTTGGTCTTCTGGATGGCAACGGTCTTTTCAGACTCGATTACCTCTGCAGGGACGGAAGCGGCGTCCACGGCCACAGGGTTCATGGAAGCAACCTGCATGGCGATACCACGGGCGATCTCGGCGGGAACCTGCTTGGAGAAAGCCACGATGGCACCCAGCTTGCCGTTGAAGTGCACATATTCGCTCACGAACGGGGCCTCGAGGGCGCCGTAGAAAGCCAGCACGTGCTTCTCACCGGTTTTGCCGGCCTGGTTGGTGATGTCTTCCTCGATGGTATAACCGTCGGCAAGTTTCACGGCCTTCAGGGCCTCTTTGTCGGCCGGGAAAGCGGCGATGGCAGCATCGGCGATGTTGCCGGAGAGGGCTTTGAAGTCCGGGGTGGCGGCCACGAAGTCGGTCTCACAACCGAGGCAGACGAGGATGGCCTTGCCGCCGTCGATACGGCTGAGCACGGCACCCTGGGTGGTCTCGTTGTCACCGCGCTTGGCCAGGGTGGATTTGCCTTTTTCGCGGAGGATTTCCACAGCGCGCTTGAAGTCGCCGGCGGCCTCTTCGAGGGCCTTCTTGCAGTCCATCATGCCTGCGCTGGTCATGTCACGGAGTTTCTTGATATCTGCTAAAGAGATAGCCATAATTCCTTGCTTTTTAAACGGTTAATTACTCTTCGGTGGCAGCCTCTACGGGTTCTGCCTTGGGGGCGCGGCGGGAGCGGAGCTTGCGCTCGGGTGCGGGGGCCTCGGCTTCCTGAACGGGAGCGGCATCGGCTTCCTTTTCCTTCTCCAGTTTGCGCTCTTCCAGACCTTCGTTGATGGCCTGGCACATCACATCCATGATGAGTTCGATGGACTTCGTAGCGTCGTCGTTCGCCGGAATCACATAATCAATCGGGGTGGGATCGCAACATGTGTCAACCATAGCGATAACCGGGATATTCAGACGGACAGCCTCCTTAACGGCATTGGCTTCTTTCTGAACGTCGATCACGAAGAGGGCGCTGGGCAGACGGGACATGTCGCGGATGGAACCGAGGTTCTTCTCCAGCTTGGCCCGCTGGCGCTCCACCTGGAGGCGCTCACGCTTGGCGAGTTTCTCGAAGGTGCCATCTTCCTTCATCTTGTCGATGGTGTTCATTTTCTTGACGGCCTTGCGAATGGTGGGGAAGTTGGTAAGCATACCGCCCGGCCAACGCTCGGTCACGGAAGGCATATTGACGGAGGCAGCTTTTTCGGCCACTACGTCCTTAGCCTGTTTCTTGGTGGCAACGAAGAGGACCTTGCGACCGCTGCGGGCCATTTCCTTGAGGACCTCGGCTGCCTCGTCGATTTTCACGACGGTCTTGTGCAGGTCGATGATGTGGATACCGTTGCGCTCTACGAAGATATACGGTGCCATCTTGGGGTTCCACTTGCGGGCCAGGTGGCCGAAGTGGGTGCCTGCATCAAGCAACTGTTCGAAATTTGTTCTAGACATGGGTTTGTTTTTGTCTTTGTTGTTAACTCTTTCATCAATCCGGAGTAGCAATCCTTGATTGGTCTCCGAAATTTTTTCGCGGCCCGGCAATCCTTTTTGTAGCTCGGGAAGATTCGCATCCTCACCGGGATCTCAGGATTTGATGAATACCTAAGCCGTGCTGACGTAAATTCCAGGGTAAGCCGATTAACGCTTGCTGAACTGGAAGCGACGACGTGCGCCAGGCTGACCGGGTTTCTTGCGCTCCACTTCGCGGGCGTCGCGGGTGAGGAAACCGGCGGCCTTGAGGGCAGGACGATAGGCCTCTTTGTCTACCTCGCACAGGGCGCGGGAGATGCCGAGACGAACGGCTTCTGCCTGACCTTTGGTACCACCCCCAACGAGGGTAACCTTGATGTCAAACTGACCTGTTGTACCGGTAAGCTCCAGGGGCTGGTTTACGATGTACTGGAGGGTGCCCTCCTTGAAGTACTCTTCCATGGGGCGGTCATTGATCACAATGTTGCCGCTACCGGGTGCAACATAAACACGAGCGACAGCTGATTTACGTCTTCCAAGGGCGTGTTTCTGTTCCATGTGCTCTGTTTAGATTTCGTTAAACTTAATGGTTTTAGGATTCTGGGCCTGGTGCGGGTGCTCGGGACCTGCATACACATACAGGTTGTTGATGAGCTTGTCACCAAGACGGGTCTTGGGCAGCATGCCCTTCACAGACCGACGGATGAGTTCGGCGGGTCTTTTTGCGAGGATCTCGCGGGGCGTGGTGAAGCGCTGGCCACCGGGATAGCCGGTGTAGCGGGTGTATACGCGGTCGGTCATCTTCTTGCCGGTAAGACGAACTTTGTCGGCGTTGACGATGATGACGTTGTCACCACAGTCCACGTGCGGGGTGAAACCGGGCTTGTTCTTACCACGAAGCACCAGGGCTACGCGGGAAGCCAGGCGACCGAGCACGAGATCGGTTGCATCAATGACGAGCCACTCCTTGTTCACAGTTGCCGCATTCAGGGAAACTGTTTTGTAGCTAAGTGTGTCCACTGTCTTGATAATTAATGGTTTAACATAAAAGTTGCGATCCCCCTATACTCAGAGGGACCGCAAAGGTACGCATTTTCCGGGAAATTACCAAAAAATACTCAATTCACTTCCACGTCCTGATACGAATTCGGATAGTTGTCGCGCAGGACTACCGGGCGGATGCTACTGTCGCCCAAACCGTTTACACCCTTGACCACCATCCGGTAAAAATTGTTCCGGACAATGCCGTACTGCATCGGCCCCAACGGGTCCTCGCCTTTACGGTGCTGAATCCAGTAGGTGTAGTAAGTTTCATACACACCCATGTTGAAATGGCTCTGCTTGATGCCATAAGCCTTCAGTTGGGCGTCCGTGTAGGTCTCCATCTCGTCGAGGGCCAGTCCTGCGGCCACATTGATCGCCTGGATGGAACCGTAGAAGTTATAATTGTAAAGATAGATGGTCTTGGGCCAATATTCCGGGCGGTATTCTTCCTTCAGGCCCGACAGGCTATAATCGTACAGATAGACGAAAACCGGGCTCACGGCAGCCTTGAAGACGATTCCCGGCGAATAGCCGTTCTTCTGGCTGGTCTTGAACGCAGTGTTTTCAAGAACGTAGGCATAACCATAATTCTCGGCCGACGGCATGGACGCGAAATCGGCTGTCGTGAATTCGCCGAACCAGGTCTTATAGTAATTAGACCAGAGGTAGGAATCCACTGAATCCGGGGTTTTCAGGTAAAAGAGCGGATCCACCACATACTGGTTACCCCTGTCTTCATATTCGGTAAAATTATCCGGCATGACAAACTGGGGAGCCGGTCCGAATTGCGTCATCTCGGCCTTATGCTGGAACAGGTAATACTGCTGGTTCAAGTTGACCAGTTTGTAGTTCGTGATATTGATATCGGCGTATTTCCTGTTTTTATGAACCAACTGAAACGAGTTCTGTGCCACACCGATCTGGAGTTTGGCCATAACGCGTTCCACCTCTACCCCCAATACATACTTCTTGTTGATCCAGGGAACCAGGTCCACAGACAGCAGCGAAGTGGCCCGGTTTGTCATCACCGGTCCTGAGTCGGGAATATTGGCCTCAATGCCCTCCCTAAACGTGATTTCATCAATCATGTTCAGGAAATCGCACTCGCTATTCACCTCTTCCGGAGCATTTTCGTAATTGGTGATGGTAAAGATGTCATATACGCCAGCCCGGATCTTGATATCGTTGTACACATAAGTGACGTCGTATCTGGGGTCGTCAATAGTAGATTCCTCCGGGCTAAAATCGGTGATGCTCACCCTGGAATAGAACTGCTTGGTCTCGGCATCGAACAGATACATGTCCAGCCGGCTGATGGTATATTCGTTGTGGAAATAGTATTCGTCTACCACGTTGAGCGCAGGGACCTTCACACGCACGGACATACTCACCACATTATTCTTTTCCACCAATTTGCCCAGCAGATTGTCCAGCGTCTCGAAATCGGCCGGCGGATTATCCGAAAACTCGGCATAGAGATTTCCGTCCGCATCCACCAAATAGGTACGGGGAATCGTCCGGTTGGCGAACTGATAATAGAGATCCTTGTCGTGGGGAATGTAGTAAGGCATGCTGAAGCCTGCCTCCTTCCAATAGGCCCGGATGGCATCCTCCGACTGGCTGCGGGGGACATTCAGCACGGGCACTACATCACCGTAGGCATTGTGGATGCGCTGCAGGACACGCAGTTCCTCACGACAGTCCGGACAGCCGGTGTCGAAAAAGTTCAGGATATAGGCCTGACCGTCCAGGGCCGAAGAAGAAAAATCTTTTCCGTCGGCCGATGTGAGGACGAATTCAGGAATAGGGTCACCGATATGGATCAGCGACGCAGGACTATCCGGCCCGTCATATTTGTTCAGGCAGGAGGGTATTACAGCCCATATCAGAGCCAGGAGGAGATATGCTTTCCGGCGCTGCTTCAAAACGCTATAGCTTTAAATGATTATAAGCCCTAAGCCGCCAGCTGTTAACCTGAAGCTGGACAAGATGAGTCATGTCTTCCGAGAGGAAGAATACAACAGTATAGAAATCCTGACGGTCAAGATATTCCTGCACGGACAAGGGACGACCCAAATTGGTGTACAGCGCGCCTATCATGCCGATATAGTCCGAGAACGAGATATTGAAAACGGTCTGTCCGCCGTCCTTCCGTTCCAAGATAATCCGGCTCTTCCCATCTGCCATAAGCCGCAAAGTGGAAAGATTGAAAGCAGCCCCGTGAAGTTCACCGTATTCTTGATCCTCCAGGGTGATGGGTTCCTCAGAGAAAGGAGTGTACTCCGTGCTTTTCGTGGTAACGATCTTGTTGCCGGCATCCATGACAGAGTTCACAGCCGTCACTTTCAGGGTGAAATCGCCCGGCTTTATCTCGGCTGAATCGTCCACTGACACCACAAGGCAAGCCAACTGGTTGGTATCCTTCATCAGGTTCACTTCGTGCACCGCATAGGACTCGTCGTAATGGACCACCGGAAGGCTGCCATAGAAAAGGGCGGGTAACGCAGAACTGCTGCTGGCCCCGGTTCCGGCGAGCGAAACGCGGAAATCCTCCATAAACTCGGATTCATCGGAAACCACATACTGCTTGTCGGAAATACCGCTCCAGACCACGAACTGATAGTCTCCCTCTTCAAGATCTTCGATCTGCACCTTGTAATCGTTGTCCTTAAGGTATTCCCCCGACACGTCCATGTGCTTGACGAACACTCCGCCAGCATCATAGATATCGATATATGCATCCTTCACGAAATTGGGTGCAGCATCGACATCCAGGATGTTATAGGAGTAGCGCAACTGAAGCCAAAAGCCGAAGTTACACCCTTCGAGGTCGTCCTTGACCCATTTGCAGGACGACAACGGCAGGAGGCTCACGGCAAGGAGCAGGAGCTGCCTCAGAGCACGATATTGGTGAGGTCTCTTACAATCCATGGCTTAACGTTCAGCACCACTTTCAGATAGGTTTGTCCTTCATCGGGAAGGTCGGGATCCACGTCTACGTTTGCATCGCCGAGAGCCGACACATCGGAAATGAGAATCCGGTAAAGGTTGTTACGGACAACGGCGAACTCCATGACACCCATGACCGTATTCTTGTAATTGTCCTGATGCCGGATCCAATAGGTGTAATAGCAGCGATAACCTTCGTCGCTCATCATGTAAGTACGGACCTGATACTGGTCCAGATCAACGCCGGAGATAGAAGAAATGCCGATGGCTGCGGCCAGAGCTTCCGGAGAATCGTAGAAATTGTAATTGAAATAGTAGATAACCTCCGGATATTTGCTCTTGTCGGTAATCAGTTCCAGGCTTCCGTCCGCATTCAGATGATAAACGTTGTTATAGGGCTCCAGGATTGCCTTGAAGACAATACCCGTGGAGTAACCGTTCTTCTGGGCGGGGGCCAGAGTACAGTTGTCCAGGCAATAGATGGTATTGTATTGCGGAGTATCTGAAATCGGTTTGAACGGGGTCCAGGGAGCGGCTTCCGTACCATTGTAATCGCCGAAGAAATGCTCATAGTATTTGTCGGCGTTGGTGAAGTTGGTGGCATCGATCTTCTTGTTAAAGAAGTAGGGATCCACAACGTAACCATCTATGTCACTGACATTCCCGAAATTAGTCGGAAGGCTCCACTCGGGTTCCTCAAGACTGTTGAGGACGGCCGTATGACGGAACGAATAATAATGCCTGGCCAGGTTGACCACATAATATCCGTCGGGCGTTACCCTTGCATACAGCTTACTGTTTTTGTCGGTGAGCGAGAAGGTTTCTTCACGTTTTCCTATATCCAGACGGGCCAGCACGCGCTCCAGGACGATCTTGATAACAACATCGTCATTACTGTTTCCGCTCTTCTTCGCGATGACCGTTCCCAAATTGTCTATGGCACGGTTGGTCATGACGACGCCGGCGGAAATATCGTCGATGGCACCCTTGGCATAGGTGTTCTTGTCCACATCGGCAAGAAAATCGGCCTCGTTTTCCTGGCTGATCACACGGTCCGAATTGGCGACGACAAAGATGTCATAGGTACCCTGGGGCACCTGTACATGCTCGGCCTCATAGACGATGTTGCCGCTTGCATCACTACCGGAACGTTTCAAGCCGGAAAGCAGGAAACTTTTGGCGAAAAGCTTGGTGGACGAGTCGTAAAAATAGACCCGGGCCTTGTTCACCTGATATTCGTCGGCCGTTCCCTGTACATGGCTGTAGCTGTCCTCCACGCTACGCGTAAGCGGATCCACGGGGTTTGCCTGAAGGCAGAAGGTCACACTGACACCGTCGGCCAATGTTTCTCCCGTCCCGTTTTCGCCTCCGGGTTCAATCCGGGCGCAAGCGCAGATCAAGGCTGCGGAAAAGAGCAGCACACAGAAGTTTCTGTTCAAACTGATCATGGTTATCGTATTAGTTTCCTGCTAATTTATTAAATTCTTCCAATTGGTCGACGGCCTCCACCAAACCCTTATTCCTCGCTTCTTCCGCCAGTTTAACAGCCGTTTCCACATCTCCCTTCAGATAGGCCACCAGACCTTCGTTCAATGTCTTTTCGGGGCAGTCGTTCACCTTGCTCAGATATTCCTCTGCGTCTTCCACATCACCCTTCCGGATGGCCAGATATGCCATGGTCAGATTGATATAGGAGTCGTTGGGATAGAGCATATAGGCCTTGCGGATAATGCTGTAATATTTTTCTTCGTCCTGGGAGTATTTGTCGGCCAGGCGGTAAATCTCGTTCAGGCTCAGATTGATGGGACGCGTTCTGAATACTTCCTCGGATTCCTCAAGGGTAAAGGACCTGACGGTGTATTCGACGGTATAATTAGTGCAGCGCAAAGCGGGGAACGCGTTCTCCAAAACATAGGCGAATCCCTCCGGAGCCGTTTTACGCATTTGCTGTTCTTTCTCGTCCGGAGAAAGACCCCGCATCTTGCTGATAGCAAGTATCCTGATCTGCTGCGGGAAGTCCGGATTCTCCTCCAGGAATTTCATGAATCCGTCCCAGTTCTCTCCCATACCCTGAGCCTCTAACCGGATACCCCTGGTCATTCCAGTCATCTCCAGATACCGCTTAAGGGCTTCGGTACGATTGATACTGAGTTCCATGTTGTGCTCATAGGACCCTTCGGGCGAAGCGTAGCCTTCAAGCGTCATCTTGGTGATGGTGACGGCTGCGTCGTCTCTAACCAGATTCACCGAATTGTGGATTTTCTGCAACTCGGCAGGGTTATTCATGTAATCCGGCTTGATATCCCATTTATTCACCTCAAAGGTTAGATAGGCCGATCCCTTTTCCTGGCGGACCTTGATGGATTGGTCGGCCGGCGGCGGTAGATAAACCGGTAGGAGCCTGATTACCGGTGCCTCTTCTTTTTCCTTGGGGAATTGCGCAACCACCATTTCGCTGGCGTTTTTGGGACGGCTGCAGACGCAGTCCTGCTGGCGAAGCATTACCACGGCTTTTTTCATCCAAGGCTCGTAGGGTACCGAGTGGGAATAGTCAAGATTCAGATTGGTCCCTCTAATTTTTTCCCGGACGATGGCCTCGGGATAAATCTCATGCAAATAACGGTCGTAATAAATTTGCTGGTTACGACTGTTGATAAGCACCATGGGGAATGCGACTTTGCGCAATGAAACCGTATCCACCAGTTCGGGGACAAGGATAATGGACTGCCTGCGTGGAACATCTTCCACCACCGTCATCTGGAGCGACACTCTCAAAATGCTATCGGCCACTTCCAGCACCGAGCGGTTGACCTTTACGCATTCGTCCACTTTTTTGGATGCCCGCTTGGGTCCGGCGGAGGCGGCGACAGACAGCCCGGTCAACAAGATCAGGAGCAGGACTTTTCTGATATTCGCGAGTCGGAATCGGTTCATAATGAAACGGAATGCTATGGTCAAAAGACGTAAATGATACTAAGGCCCAGCTTGGAAAGACCCCAATGATGATACACATCGTGATCCTTCAGCGCGCCACACACTTCACAATTAAATTGCTTGTAATCGATGTAGGTATAGCCAACGCCGGCATCCAAGCCCAGATTCCAATGCTTTGCAAGGACAAATTCATATCCGATGCCGAAACCCGCGCCTAAAAACCAACCTTCGTAGCGATAGGGCTTCAATTCCGGGAGCATACCGAAAATCAGGCCCCTGTTGCCGATGTTGAATTCTCCTCCGTGGATGTAAGGTCCAAGGAAGAATCCGTTCATCACCTGGCAGGGCCAGAAACGGTACTGCGTCTGCACCAGCCAGTGCTTGTGCACGCCGGTCTCCGTCCTTTTCCAAGGCCGGATGCTTCCGTAAACCTCGAAGGATGACCTTTTTGCAAAAGGAATTTCGACGCCAGCAGACAAGGCGCCCATGGCATCGAATACGACATTATTACTAATGGCGACATGTTGCGCCCTGGATGGTAGACATCCAAAACACAACAAAAATAATAAGACTAATATGGCTGCCTTGCATTTCATGTTACAAAAATAATAAAATTTTTAATATTATCAATAAATGAAATGATTTTTATTTAAAATTTTTTTATTACATCTCATATACCCCCTTTATTTCGGGGGATTCGGCCCCCCAACGGTCGGCAATATAGTCCAAAGTGGCGAAAATTTCGGCTATATCCTTGGATGTTACCAGTTTAATACGGGTGTCCTTGAAGTCCCGCAGGCCTTTGAAATAACAGGAAAAGTGACGGCGCATCTCGTACACGCCCGTAACGGGCCCTTTGAGATCCAGAGACAGCTGGAAATGGCGTTTTGCCAGGACCACCCTGTCGGCCACGGACATGGGCGGCAGCTCTTCCCCAGTGTCCAGCAGGTGGCGGATTTCAGTGAAAATCCAAGGGTGGCCGAAGGAAGCGCGGCCCACCATGATGCCGTCCACCCCCCAGCGGTCAAAAGCATCCTTCGCCTTTTGGGCGCTGTTAATGTCGCCGTTCCCGATGATGGGAATGTACATCCGGGGATTATTCTTCACGGCCCCTATCAAGGTCCAGTCGGCCTCTCCCTTATACATTTGACAGCGCGTGCGCGCGTGTATAGTAAGGGCCGATATCCCTACGTCCTGCAGCCTTTCGGCCAGTTCCACGATGATTTTGGAGTTGTCGTCCCAGCCCAGGCGGGTCTTGACGGTGACGGGTTTCTGGACGGCCTCCACGATGGCTTTGGTAATGGCCACAATCTTGTCGGGCTCGCGCATCATGCCGCTGCCGGCACCCCGGCCGGCGATTTTGCTCACAGGGCAGCCGAAGTTGATATCCACAATATCGGCCCCGTGTCCGCCGGCCAGTTCGGCGGCTTTATCGGCCATCTTGGCGGCATTCACCATGGCCTCCGGAATGCTGCCGTAGATTTGTACGGCCACCGGAGCTTCTTCCTCCAGGGTGTGCATTTTGGCGATGGTCTTGGAAACATCGCGCACCAGCCCGTCCGAACTCACGAACTCGGTGGTGACCATGGCCGCCCCCGCCTCCCTGCACAGAATGCGGAAGCTGGCGTCGGTGACGTCCTCCATGGGAGCCAGGGTCACCGGGCGCTCGCCCAAGTCGATATTTCCGATTTTCATAGATGCAAAGATAGGCAAAAATTGCTAACTTTGCCTTGAAATGATTTACGGACTGGTTCTCAGAGTTAGGCATTTTTTGTACGATAAAGGCTGGAAAAAGCATTTTTCAGCTTCGGTGCCCACCATCTGCCTGGGTAACATTACGGCGGGCGGAACGGGGAAAACGCCCCATACGGAACTGATTCTCCGGATCCTGCAGGAGGCCCAGAAGGCCGCCGTGCTGTCCCGGGGCTACAAACGCAAATCCCGCGGCTTCCAGACCGTGACGCCCGAAGACTCGGCCCGCTGGGTGGGCGACGAACCCCTGCAGATAGCAGCCAAGTTCCCCGACATAAATGTGGCCGTAGACAAGGACCGCGTGCGGGGCTGTGAAAAACTGGCCCTCTCCGGAGCCCGTGTCGTTGTCCTGGACGACGCCTTCCAGTACCGGCGTCTCCAGGCCGATCTGAACATTGTGCTGGTAGACTATGCCAAACCCATTTTCAAGGACCGGCTGCTTCCCTGGGGCCAGCTCAGGGACCTGCCTTCCCGCATCCGGGAAGCCCAGGTGGTCATCGTGACCAAATGCCCGTCGGAACTCTCAGAGGAAGAGAGGGACTATTGGCGCAAACGCCTGAAAATCAACCCCTCCCAGCAACTGTATTTCACCACCCTCCGGTACTGCACCCCCAAGCCCGTGTTCCCGGAAGGAGACCCTCATTATCTGTACGCCAAGCGCCTCATCCTCATCACAGGCATAGCCAACGACATTCCGCTGCGCAAATACCTGTCCGACAGTTACACCATTATCCATCGCCTGGCTTTCCCGGACCATCATCGCTTCTCCCGGAAGGATATCCGGGCTCTTTCTGCCGAAGCGAAGCAGACTCCCACCGCCTGCCTTATGACCACAGAAAAAGACGCCCAACGGTTTCGGGACTGCACCGATGTGCCCCAGAACGTCCGTGAGCGTCTCTTCTATGTACCCATTGAGGCATGCTTCCTCACCGAAGAGGAAACGGAAGCCTTTACATGGACAGTACGTTCAGTACTGAAATAAGTTCCTGGTTGATGGGCTTGTTCATCTTGACGGCCCGGGAAATGGGCACGTACACAATCTCATCGTTCTTAATGCCGATCATTACATTGCGCTGACCTTCCAGCAGGGCCTCGATGGCCGCATAGCCCAGGCGGGAAGCCAGGATACGGTCGTAGGCGCTGGGGGTACCGCCGCGCTGCAGGTGACCCAGGATGGTTACGTGAGAGCTAAGCTGCGGATACTCTTTCTTCACGCGTTCGGCATAGTAATTGGCGCCGCCCTTGCCGTCCTTCTGGGATTCACTCACCAGCACGATGGCACTGTTCTTACTCTTGCGCTTGCCTCGCTCGATGAATTCGGCCAGCTGGTCCACATCCGTCTTGCCTTCGGGAATGATGGCAGCCTCTGCACCGGAAGCGATGGCACTGTTCTGCGCCAGGAAACCGGCATCGCGGCCCATTACCTCGATGAAGAAGATTCTGTCGTGGCTGTTGGCGGTGTCGCGGATCTTGTCCACGCATTCCACGATGGTGTTCAGGGCACTGTCGTAGCCGATGGTAGAGTCCGTACCGTAAAGGTCGTTGTCAATGGTACCGGGCAGGCCGATGATGGGAATATCGTACTCCCGGGCAAAGAGCTGGGCGCCGGTGAGGGAGCCGTTGCCGCCGATGACGACGAGGGCGTCGATGCCGGCCTCCACCATGTTGTCATAGGCCTTCTTCCGGCCTTCGGGGGTCATGAATTCCATGCAACGGGCCGTCTTGAGGATGGTACCGCCGCGCTGGATGGTGTTGGATACGCTGGACGAGGTGAATTTCACGAATTCACGCTCGATCAGGCCCTGATAGCCGCGCATAATTCCAATCACATTCATGTCGTGGTAACGGGCCGTACGGGTGACGGCACGGATGGCTGCATTCATACCCGGGGAGTCGCCGCCGGAAGTGAGAACGCCAATAGTTTTAATGTTTCTTTCCATATCTTATTCCAGACTTTTCAGAGTGATGCCGGGTATGGCAGAAATTTGATCCAGGATTTCGGACAACGAGACACTTTTCCTGAAGCGCAAGGTTGCGCTCACCTTGTAAATATCGCCATCCTTGGCTATGGAGAAGCCTTTTATCTTGCCTTTGAAACCATCCAGCGCCTTTGTGATGGCTTTCTGGTCACCTGTGCACACCACAATACTATACTCCTTCTCTCCCAGATGAATAGTATAATAATTAAGGGCTTCCAGGCAGATCAGCAGCACTATGGAGGCCAGGATGGACAGTTCATACATGCCGGCGCCCATACCCAGGCCGATAGCACCGGTAACCCAGACACCCACCGCCGTGGTGAGACCGCTTACGTGGTTGCCGGTTTTCATGATAATACCGCCGCAGACGAAACCCAGACCGCCCACCACACCGGCGGCAATACGGGCTGCATCGAACTTCACGGCATCCGGAAAACCATATTGGGAAATGAGCATGAGCAGGGAGGCGCCGATAGCTACAAGGACGTGGGTACGGATACCGGCACCCTTGGCGCGAAGTTCCCGTTCATAGCCAATCACCGCTCCCAGCAGTCCGGCACCCACCAAACGGATGGTCAATTCCAATGCAAGTGACATATTCTTAAAGCTTTATTTTGTAAAGTTAGTAATTATTCCGCTTCTTCCAATATTTGATTCTGTACGCGGACGGATTCGTCGTGGATGGCCGTCATGATGGCGCTGACGGCCGCTTCGGAAAGACCCAGCTCCTGGCCGCGGGCGACAGTCTCGGCCAGCACCTGTTCCCAACGGACCGCCTGCAGGATGGCCACGTTGTGCTCCTTTTTGTATCGGCCGATACTGCGGCTCACGTCCATACGGTCTTTCAGGAGCTTGAGGAGGCTCTCGTCAATTACGTCGATGCGGGCGCGCAAGGTGTCGATCCTCTCCTTATAAGCGGTATCGTCCGAGGTGCTGTCGCGGATGACCAGGCTTTCCAGCAGGGTCTGGAGGTCACGCGGGGTAAGCTGTTGCCTGGCATCGGACAAGGCGCACGAAGGGTCGCAGTGGCTTTCCACCATAAGGCCGTCCAGGCCCAGGTCCATGGCCCGCTGCGACAGTTCCAACAGGTATTTGCGATCTCCCGCCATATGGGAGGGATCGGCAAAGAAAGCCATCTGCGGATAGCGGGTACGCATTTCAATGGCAATCTTCCAGCCGGGGTCGTTGCGGTACGCGATGGGGGCCGATGTGGAAAAGCCGCGGTGAATCACGCCCAGTTTCCGGATGCCCGCCCGGTTCAGGCGCTCCAGGGCGCCGATCCACAGGTCCAGGTCCGGGTTCACGGGGTTCTTCACCAGCACGGGGATGTCGGTGCCTTCCAGGGCATCGGCAATCTCCTGCATCAGGAAAGGATTGGCCGATGTACGGGCGCCGATCCAAATCATGTCCACCCCGTATTTGATG
>Ga0265299_10004184_pt1 | contig 13756 bp, 7 predicted proteins | sample AusTroGonzalo_MG_4_FD_193485 | JGI IMG/M metagenome (GOLD analysis project Ga0265299, IMG submission 193485) | Bovine rumen microbial communities from tropical cattle in Woodstock, Queensland, Australia - Gonzalo_02 | ecosystem: Host-associated > Mammals > Digestive system > Stomach > Rumen ...
AAACTCCTCATTCTCATACACCACTTTCTTAGTAAGCCCATAAGTGTTGAGGGGTTTACCGCGTAGCGAGAACACCGCCTGTGTCTCTACATCGCGGCTTTTGGTGATGCTACCACTGGCCGAATCGCCCTCAGTGATAAAGATACAACTATCTTCTTTCTTATCACCCTTTGCATCATTGAGATGAATTCGGCAGTCACGCAACTTACGATTATGTAGGTTAGCTTTTTTGGCCCGCTCCCTTGCCAATTTAGTTACACCAGCAATGGCTTTACGATCACGCTCGTTTTCCTGTACTTTCTGTTGAATCACCTCAGCTACATCCAGGTTTTTATGCAGATAGTTGTCGACCTCTGTCTTGATGAAATCACCGATAAACTTATTGACACTAATGCCGCCATTTGGTTCCATCGTGAGTGAGCCAAGTTTGATTTTCGTTTGGCTCTCAAATTGTGGTTCCTGAATGTTGATGGCAATGGCTGCTACGATACCATTGCGGATGTCAACAAATTCGTAGTTTTTGTTGAAGAACTCTTTGATGGTACGGGCAATGTGTTCCTTGAATGCACTCTGGTGGGTACCTCCTTGAATGGTGTGCTGACCGTTAACAAAAGAATGGTATTCTTCACCATATTGTTGATTGGTATGCGTAAAGGCAATCTCAATGTCTTCGCCTTTCAAGTGTACAATGTCATATAACGGTTTGGTGTCCATCGTATCCTCCAGCAAGTCTTTCAGTCCGTTGCGGCTAACGATACGACGGTTGTTATAGTAGATCTCCAATCCTGTGTTCAGGTAGGTGTAGTTGCGGAGCATTGTTTCCACGAACTCCGTCTGGAACTTATAATTCAAGAAAAGGGTTGCATCGGGTTCAAAATAGATGTAGGTACCCGTTTCTTCATTAGTGTCTTCAGTGACATCAGTTTGAAGGATTCCACGTTGGAACTTGGCAATACGAACCTTTCCTTCACGATAACTTCTCACTTCGAAGTTGGCACTCAACGCATTTACGGCCTTCGTACCCACACCGTTCAGTCCCACACTTTTCTTAAATGCCTTTGAATCGTATTTACCGCCCGTATTCAGCATGCTAACAGCCTCAATCATCTTGCCCTGTGGGATACCACGACCGAAGTCACGTACGCTTACAGCCAATCCGTCGATGATCTCTATCTCAATACGTTTTCCTGCATTCATCTTGAACTCGTCAATGGAGTTGTCAATGATTTCCTTCAGTAACACATAGATGCCATCTTCTGCATGAGACCCGTCACCCAACCGACCAATATACATACCAGGACGGGTACGTACATGATCCATATCGCTCAAATGGCGGATATTATCATCGTTATATTCAACCGTTTCTAACGTCTTATCTTTGATTTCTTCCATTTTCTCTCTAACACTACACTCTTTACTCTAAACTTTTCTTATAGCACCTTCTGCGCTTGTGCTGCCGACGTTCGAAATAAATCCACTGCGACTGTACCTTTGAGTTTACTTCCAGCTCGGGGTTCGTCTCAACGTATTTATAGCCTTCAGAAATATAAAAAGGGAGCAAATCGTAGAACAACACTGCATTGATTCCCTTACCCTGGTATTCTGGCAATAAACCCACCAACATCAAGTCCAAAGTATCGGGTTTTTTCCATTTCAACGCCTTTAGCAGATGGAACCATCCGAAAGGTAACAATCGACCATGTGCCTTCTGCAAGGCTTTCGAGAGTGAAGGCATTGATATACCTACACAGATTAGTTTGCCATTCGCATCGGTTATGAGAGAAATCAATTTGAGGTCGATAAACGGGAGATATTGTTTGATGTACTGTTCTATCTGACGTTCTGTCATTTCTGAATAGCCAAACAACGGCTTAAATGCTTCGTTGATTACACGGAAGATTTCATGTCCGTATTCCTTTTTCAGTTTCGAACGTGATGTGTATTTTTTGATTTGTAGTCCGTATTTCTCAATCACAATCTTTGCAATTCGTGTCAGTCGTTCGGGCACGCCAGTCTCACGTGGCACCGTCATCAGCATCTCTATCCAGTCGGCATCTTTCTCAAATCCCAGTGCCTCAATATGCTGTGGATAATAGGCATAGTTGTAAATTGTGGCATTTGTGCTCAGTTCCTCAAATCCTTCTATCAGCATACCTTCAGCATCCATATCAGTGAACCCCAATGGGCCTTGAATGGAGGTCATTCCTTTTGATTTGCCCCATTCGGCAACAGCTTCAATCAATGCTTTACTTACAGTTCTGTCATCGATAAAATCAATGTATCCGAATCGAACCATACGCTGTTCCCACCGTTCGTTCGCACGGCGGTTGATGATACCAGCTACGCGTCCCACAATCTTCCCGTCTTTGTAGGCCAGAAAGTAAATGGCATCGCAGAACTCCATCGCAGGATTCTTGTCCGAGAACGTGTCCATCATGTCCTCATAGATGTCGGGCACAGAATAAGGGTTGTCCTTATACAACTCATAATTGAACCTCACAAACAGCTTCAGTTCCTTACGTGTTTCAACTTTCTTTATCGTAACTTTATCCATATCAAAATATGCGTACGCACACGAATGTGCACAAAGAATGGGCAAAGATACGTGTTTTTTCGCAATCTACCAAATTATTTCGCAAAAAAACAATTTCCCTTTAGGTGCTGATTGTAGTTGAATAACAAAAATGTCATTACAACATTCGATTTGGTGGATTCTATGGGCTTTTCTAAGATGGTACATTAAAAAAACATAAAGTTTTTTTGCTCTTATATAGTTTTTTACTAATTTTGCATTGCATATGCATTGCGCGATATGGAATTGAAGCAAACTCGTTTGGAATGGCTGGATGCATTGCGAGGATTTACGATGATTCTCGTGGTGGCCTATCATGTCAGTACGAACGGGTTCGGAGAGATTGAGAAAAGCTCGATGGCGCTGCCTTTCCTGGTGCTATTTCGCATGCCGTTGTTCTTCTTCATCAGTGGATTCTTGGCTTACAAGTCAGATTTCAACTGGACGGGGAGCCGTCTAGGGATGATGGTGTGGAAGAAGTTTAGGATTCAGGTGATACCTACGCTGGTATTCCTGCTGATTTCGCTGATTATGTATCATCCGAAGTTCTGGAATCATTTCGACCAGTATTTGGCTACACCTTACAAAATGGGGTATTGGTTCACATTGGTGCTGTTGCAGATGTTTATCATCTACTATGTGTTTGCGTTCTTTGAAAGTAAGACGAAGCGGCAATCGTGGATTCCTATCACAGTGTTGTGGGTGGTGGCATTGGTAGCTTACGCTGTGCTGTATATGCCTTCATGGTTCAGGTTCCCCAAGCCAACGGAGGAATCATGGTTGAATTACACGAGTTTCATCCAAACAATGCGCTACTTCCATTTCTTTGTATTTGGAAACATCGTTCATCGCTATTGGCGCGAATGGCAGCGGCTGTTCGACTCGAAGTGGTTCTTCCCGGTGCTGATCTTTATTGTGGTGATTTGCTGCTCTGATATTTTCAAGTGGCACACGCTGAAGTTCCAGTGGACAAACCTGCCTCGCACCACTGCGATGTATGGACTGATGCTGATTGTGTTCATTGCTTTCAGGTACTATCAGGAGCAGTTCACGAAGGTGCATGTCGTGGGTCGATGCCTGCAGTTCATAGGTGTACGCACACTCGATATCTACTTACTCCACTTCCTGTTCCTGCCGAACTTGAAGATGGTGGGCGATTTTATCAATGTGAACAAGAGAAACTTCGTAATCGACATCAGCGAATCAGTAGCTGTAGCGATTTTAGTCATCGCATTCTGCTGCCTCGTCTCCAGTGTACTACGCATCAGTCCGCTGTTCAAGAAATATCTATTTGGTAGGAAAAATTGAAAGGTTGAATAATTTAGAAATAAATATGAAAGTTTATTTTTATCATACGCAGGATCTGAATATGATCCATAAAAAATGGAAGGAGGGACGTTTCCCTGGCCACTTCCTTTACGGAGCCACTCATCTGCCTGAAGAGGGTATCGAAGTGGTCTTGCATAAGTACAAGTCTATCCCAAGCCGTTGTCGCCTAATGTGGTACGTTGCTTGGAGTATCCTGACTTGCCGAGAGCACTTTGATGCCATCTATGCTACTCACTGGGACGGTTTGGAGCTGATTATTTTCCTTAGGGCTTTGCACCTCTATCGTCGCCCTATCATTATCTGGCATCATCAGCCTATCATGGAAGCAGACAGCAAGATGCGCGAAATGACGGCACGCTTGTTCTATAAAGGAATTGACCACATGTTCTTCTTCAGTGAGCGCCTCATCCAAGAGTCGCTGAAAAGTCCGAAAGCCAACCCTGACCGTATGCAGGTATGTCCATGGGGAGCCGACTTGGTCAGCTACGACCGCTTGATGAAGGAATACCCTGTGGAAGAACACGTAGGATTCGTATCTACTGGTAAGGAAAAGCGCGATATGCCGACCTTGATTCGTGCCTTCAGTGCTACAGGTCAGGAACTCAATATCTACATTGCCTACAATGCCTGTGGTGACAACTACGTGGAGATTCTGAACGATCTACGTCCTTCTGCCAATGTGCATATCAACTTTATCAAAGGCTTTATCCCTAACGAACTGGCACAAAAAGTATGGGCAGCGAAGTTTGTCGTAATCTGTTGTCAGGAAACTAATTACACTGTAGGTCTGACCACCCTTGTGGAAGCCCTCGCTTTTGGTCTTCCTGTTATCTCTACACGCAATGAGACTTACCCATTCGACATCGAAGCAGAAGGAGTAGGCATTACAGTACCCTACTACGACTCCGTAGCTTGGGAGAAAGCCATCCGATTCCTCGTCAGCAACCCTGAGGAAGCAGAGGAAATGGGACGCAAAGCACGTGAACTGGCCGAGCGAACCTTCAATCTTGAAAACTGTGCCCACGAAGTGGCAAAAGCACTCAAGGCTTTTGATAAACATATAGTTAAAGAGGAAAAGAAAGAGGTTGCACAAGAGCTTCAAGCAACTCCAGAACCACAGGCTGCTCCAACTCCTCAAACCTCAAACCTCAAACCTCAACCTTCTCCACCTAAAGAACCAACCATCTTCGACCAACCCGCGGAACCCACTTCCCCCAAGATTCCAGAGTTCCGCGTATCGAAGGAAATCGAGGATTTCTATGCTGACATAAAGACCTCTTCACCCTTGAAAGAGGAGGGAGGTAACTCTACAAACGAAAAAGCAACAGCAAAAGTATCCACTACCCTCCCTGTAGGAGAGGGGCAAGGGGGTGGGTCTGCTTCCATCATTAGCATCAACACCGATGCCCTCAAGGAGAAGATGCGTGAAGCACAAAAGCAACTGGTAAGTTGGGGTGAGAATATCAAGGAACAATTGCCAGAGAAAGAGCAAGTGGTACGTTTTGGCAGTAACCTGAAACAATGGGGTATAAAGCAATATGGAAAAATGAAAGAAATGGTCAATAGTAAATTGGCAAATCGAAAATAAGACAACCCTTTTTATTAACAATCAAAACCAAACGATTATGGATTACAAGATTATCGACATCGAAGGCGTAGGTGATGTTTACGCTGAAAAGCTGATTGCAGCTGGTATTAACAAAGTAAGTGAATTGCTCGAGAAGTGTGCTGCACCAAAAGGTCGTAAGGAATTGGCTGACGCAACAGGCATCAGCGAGAAACTGATTCTTCGCTGGACAAACCATGCAGACCTCTTCCGTATCAATGGTGTGGGTCCTCAATTCTCTGAACTGCTTGAGAAAGCTGGTGTAGACACCGTAAAAGAATTCCGTCATCGCGTAGCAGAGAACCTGCAACCAAAGCTTGAGGAAATCAACACACAGTTCCACATTTGCGGACGTGTTCCTGCAGTAAGCGAAGTGCAAAGGATGATTGATCAGGCTAAGGAACTGGAACCAAAGATGACATACTAAAGTAAAAGGCTGCGTTTGCAGCCTTTTCTTTTTAGATTCCTAAAATATTTCTTACGACCCACCACCCCAACGTCAGCACCGCTATGATAATCATCGCAATGCGATTGTTAATCAAGCGATTTGCCCAATCGAACCAGTGGTGGTAGTTGTACCATTCGCCCACAACCATTAGTGTCAGCAAAGGCAGGATGACAACGATGTATGCATTGAATCTCAGAGCACTCATCACATCACCATGAAGCAGACAATGTATGGCACGTTGGAGGCCGCACCCAGGACACTGTAAGCCTGTGAGCAGATGGAAGGGACACTTAAAGAACCAACGATCAGTCGACGGATTGAACACATAGTACAGGATTCCTGCTACCACAAGAATAACAGGAAACAAGATTGGCATGATACGACGCTGCTGGTTCTCTTTCTTCTCCACGTTCAACTCTTCAATAATTCTATTCTTACTCTAACGTCAGTTCATTAATTAGTCGCTTCCCTTTGCCATATTTCTCGATAACAGAGAGCACATAGCGAATATCCACTCCGATACAACGCTGCAACTTCGAATCGAACTTCAAGTCACTACTCATTGCTTCCCAATTGCCATCGAACGCCAAACCAATGAGGCGTCCTTTGCCGTCGAACATACCACTTCCGCTATTTCCTCCTGTGATATCATTATTAGTGAGGAAACAAAGAGGCATCTGTCCCAGAGACTTATCGATATAACGGTCGCCAAACTTGCCTTTCTTCAGCCACTTATAGACAGAAGGAATGAGCTGATAGTCGTAGTTATCAGGATTCTGCTCATTCTTATCAATCAGCGACTGTGGCAGGGTATAGTGTACATAATTCAGATCAGCAGAAGGAGAATATCCTTCTACGATGCCGAAACTCATTCGCATCGTGAAGTTAGCATCTGGATAGTATTCCTTCTCATGATTCATCTCGCGAAGGGCATTACCCAACAAACGCTCGAACTCAGAGATTGAATTCGATTGATAACACTGGTACAACTTGGTGAGGACACTGACAGCCATATAATAGATGGGGTCTTGGTGCAGTTCTTCACTCGACTCTAATTTATTCACCTTCTCAAGGTCTGTTAGGACAGAATTGGCGAACAAATCATCAGTATAAGCATCAATATTACCACCGAACTTCTCGTCGATTTCATCATAAAAGTCCGGCAAATAGTCCTTGCTCAGTACCTGCTGCTTGTAGTTCTTAATCATCGCAGCAAACACTTTCTTGTCCAATTCGATGTCAATGTCGCGATAAGTCTTCCTCACATCGTCCTTGAACCCATCATTCTTTGCATCCGGACGCATATAGCGAATCATACTCTTCATGGCAAACTGCATGATATCGCTTCCGCTATAGAACGACTCTTCGAGCAGGGTAAGTGTATACTCGCCTGGGAAACTCTTTGCATAGAGATACTTGAGCGAATCGAGAATGCCGATATATTGGGTTTTACGATTCTGGGCAGCCCATTCTTTGATTTCATTCTCCAACGCCTGCTTCTCCTCAATCACTTTCAACTCCTTCAAGGCTTTGTTCTGTCCCAAAGAGAACTTCCAATAGTTGGAACTTGCAGCATACTTCGAAGCGTACATGATACGGATGGTATCCTCACGTTTCATCGCCTCATCCAGGATAGCCAGTTTCACCCCACGCACCTGATAGCGCAGGTCATTGGAGGTGCGCATCGTGTTCTCAATACCATAACTGCTGAGATAGCGGTCTGTGCTGCCCGGATAGCCAAAGGTCATGCAGAACGAGCCTGGTTGGTAACCCTGCGTAGAAACATGTGCATAGCTCACAGGATGATATGGCACATTGTCCTCGCTATATTCTGCAGGCTTGTTGTTTTTGTTGGCATAAATACGAAACACACTGAAGTCGCAGGTCTGACGAGGCCACATCCAGTTGTCGGTATCGCCTCCAAACTTACCCAGACTCTGGGGTGGAGCAAACACCAGACGTACATCATCGAAACGCTGATAGACAGACAGATAATACTTACTACCTTTATAATAAGGTGTAATCTCACCATAGATGCAGTTCACGGTATCAAGCACAGCTTCCTCCAGACTGGTGGCTACGCTGTCCATATAGAGGGCTTTAGCCATCTCATCCATTCCAGGCTTTACACCAGCCAATATCTTGTCAGTCACATCGACCGTACTGAGATGAAAAGCTACATATAGTTCAGGATTGGGGAGTTCGTCCTTCAGACGTTTAGCTAAGAAACCATTCTTCAAGTAGTCTTTCTTGACAGTAGAGTGATCCTGAATGGCATCGAAGCCACAGTGATGGTTTGTAAACACCAATCCTTCATTACTGACGACCACACCAGAGCAAAAACCGCCAAACATCACAATAGCATTGTTCAATGAGGGTCCGTTGGGATTATAAATCTGTTCAGGCGTGAGTTCCAGGCCCATTTCCTTCAACACCTTCTGTGTCTTCTCAGACAGATTTCCTACCATCCACATACCCTCGTCGGCCTTGGCAGCCAAGGCCACGATACATAGCATTATAAATGCAATTCTTTTTTTCATTTTCTTTTTATTCTGATTGTTTTCAATTTACTTAATGGCAAGTCATGATGGATAACATGTGCTACGAATAACAGAACAAGTAGAGTATTGATAACCATCCTCAAGATACTGGAATCGATAGCCGATGCCACATACTGCATGGCTGCAAAGAGCACCACAGTAATCAGGATATAGGTGAATATACTCTTCAGGTCATAGTCGATACGATTTTTCTTCTGTCCTACAAAGTAGGAGAACAGCATTACGGTGCCGTAGCCCGCAAAACCTGCCCACGCACATGCGGTGTAGCCTATCTCTGGGATGAAGAAATAGTTCACCAACAGCAACACAATACAGCCTGTAATAGAGAAGATAGCACCCCAGATGGTTTTGTCAATCAATTTGTACCAAAACGACAGGTTAAAATGGATGCCCATCATAATCTCGGCTGCCATTACAATCGGCACAATACCCAGTCCCTCACGATATTTCTCCTCAACGATGAATTGGAACACATCGATATAAGCCATCACACAGAGGAATGCCAGCAAAGTGAACATGATGAAATACTTCATCGCTTGAGCATATAGCTCCTTGCTGTTCTTATCTTTTGCCGAACCAAACACAATCGGCTCATAAGCAAAGCGGAATGCTTGGGTGATGAGTGCCATAATCATTGCAATCTTGATGCAGGCGCCATAGATACCGAGTTGATGACGTCCCTCTTCTGGGTCGAGGATACGTGGCAACATAATCTGTCCGGCCACTTGGTTCAGAATGCCTGCGATACCCAGTACAAGTAGCGGCCAAGAATAGCGCAACATTTCCTTACATTTCTGCCCATCGAACCGCCACTTGAAACCTACCAATTCACCAATCAAACAAAATGAAATGATGGTGGTACAGATGAGGTTGATAGCAAAGGCATAGCCGATATGGATTTCCCACGAAGGGTCGATTTTTGGCATCAGCCAGTAAGCCACTACGTTCAGGCCTACACTGAGGAAGATAAACAGTAGCTTCAGTCCTGCAAACTTATAAGGGCGATGCTTGTAGCGCAAATAGGCAAAGGGGATTGCCTGAAAGGCATCTTGGGCTACGACTAAGAACATCATCCCCACATACCACTTATGGTTGGGATAGTCGAGCAGGGAAGCGATTGGATTAATAAAGGCCAGCACCAGCACCACGAATGTGAGGCATACACCACCAACCATCATCAACGCAGTACTATACACACGCATCTTGTCGCCCTCCTCCTTATTCATAAATCGGAAGAAAGTGGTTTCCATACCGAAAGTCAGGATCACCAGCAACAATGCTGTCTGGGCATAGATATCGTTATAGATGCCGTAATCGGCACAGCTCTTCAACGTATAAGTGTAGAGGGGCACCATCAGGTAGTTCAAGAACCTGCCGATGATACTACTCATCCCATACACCGCTGTGTCCTTCACCAGTCCCTTTATATTTGCCATTCTTCTTGTTGTATATTCAATCAAACAGGTTATTCATTCCTCCTCCATTCGACTCGTAGATGTTACGTCCTAAGTGCTTATAAGCCAACTCTGTGACTTCACGTCCTCGAGGTGTACGCTTCAGGAAACCTTCCTTGATGAGGAATGGTTCGTAAACCTCTTCCACCGTTCCTGCTTCCTCGCCCACTGCTGTAGCTATGGTGTTGATTCCCACAGGTCCACCCTTGAACTTATCGATGATAGTGGTGAGAATCTTGTTGTCGATTTCATCGAGACCATACTTGTCGATGTTAAGCGCCTCGAGTGCCACCTTTGCAATCGCCGTATCGATATTACCGTTTCCCTTCACCTGGGCAAAGTCACGCACACGACGCAACAGTGCATTGGCGATACGTGGAGTACCACGACTACGGCTTGCTATCTCGTAGGCAGACTCTTCGTCGCAAGAGATTTTGAGCAGTCGAGCCGAGCGCATAATGATTCTGGCAAGCACATCGGCATCGTAATACTCCAAGTGGAGGTTGATGCCGAAACGAGCACGAAGTGGGGCTGTAAGCAATCCACTACGGGTGGTAGCTCCTACAAGCGTAAAAGGATTCAAGTCAATCTGGATGCTACGAGCTGAGGGGCCCTTGTCTATCATGATATCGATGCGATAGTCTTCCATTGCGGAATACAGATATTCCTCCACAATAGGGCTGAGACGATGAATCTCATCGATGAACAACACATCGTTCTCCTCAAGCGAGGTGAGGATTCCAGCCAAGTCGCCCGGCTTGTCGAGCACAGGGCCGGAAGTAATCTTGAAGCCTACCCCCAGTTCGTTGGCAATGATTTGCGACAGCGTTGTCTTACCCAGTCCTGGAGGGCCGTGCAATAGGGTATGGTCGAGCGGCTCACCACGATACTTCGCTGCCTCAACAAAGATTTTCAGGTTCTCCACAATCTTCGTTTGGCCGCTGAAGTCCTGAAAGCGAAGCGGGCGCAGTGCGTTCTCAAAATCCTTCTCCTTGCTCCCAGCTACGTATTGCTCTTCGTGTATGTCAAAATCAGCATTCATTACACCTTATTTATTATATAATGTGCAAAATTACAAAAAAGATTTCAAATACAAATGATAAATTAAATATTATTATACAAAAACAAGGTGCTCGAACCTAAGTTCAAGCACCTTTGCATTATTTATCCTTCTTCTCTCCTCCTCAGGGGAGTCGGAGAGGGGCTTTTTACTTCACGAAGTACTTCTTACCATTGATGATGTTGAAGCCCTTCACTGGAGCAGCCAACTTCTGACCTGCAAGGTTGTAGATACCCTTAGCAGCTACAATAGTGTTGTTGTCGAGTTCAACACCCTTGATTGCGCTATCGATAGCTGGATCTGGACCTGCCGTACCAATGTAGTAGAGACGGAAGTTATCGCAGATAAACCAGTCTAAATCAACGTTACCATCCTTCTTCACACCAATGCGGAGCTTACCGTCTTCACCTACCTGTACAGGAAGAACGTGGTTGTAGTAGATCGCACCATTAGTGTACTTGTCCAGAGGAGTAGAATCATCTGAGAACTGATCACACCAAACACCGAATGCTACCATTGTGTTAGGATTAACATAACCGCTACCTACTGCAGAAGTTGCACCAGATACCCAGTCTGTACCACTTGGAACGGCACCTTCGCTACAGAATGCAATTGGCATTTCTGCACTCTCAACGCTTGAAGTAGCATAGAAGTATGCTTCCTTATCACTCTCTTGCTCACCTGTGTACTTAGCATAGTCTGCTTCTGATGAGCCGTGACGATAGAATGCCTGAACGTAAGCTACATAGTAACCTGCTGGCAGACCTGCGATGTCCTGATAAGTATCGAAGCCCATTGAGTAGCGCTCTGCGCTGAGGTCTTTGTCACCACCTGAGCCGAAGCCTGAACCACTCCAACCTGAGTAGTCATCCTGTACATCAAATGAGTTGTTCACAATCATCTCTGTGAGGTCGATTGGGTTGTCAACAGATGCACCTTCAGTGTCAGGAACCTTGAATGCTGCACCATAATACTTAGCTCTGTCAATGAGGTATTCTACCTCTTCGTTGGTCTTATCCTGAGCAGTCAAAGTCTTCTCGATTGTATCATACAACTCGTTAGCCTTAGCCAGAGTTGCTGCTGGAGCGATGTCGCTATATTCTTCGATATCAGCACCAAGCTGGTTATATGCTTCGTCAAGAGCTGCATAGTCAGCAATTGAAGTCTTAGCATATTCGAGCGCCTCATAACCATTGTCGAGAGCTGCAGCACACTGTTCACCATCGTTGCTTGCTACAGCAGCGTTGAGAGCTTCCTTAGCAGCATCAACCTTCGCAACAGCATCCTTGCCATAGTTAACTACATTGTCTCCCTTGAATACACCATTCAGGTCAGCCATCAACTTATCGATAGCCTCTTTGTATGCACTTGCATCAGCACCATTGTAGAAGAGGCGGAAGTTATCAAAGATAACCCAAGTACTAGTTGCAGTATTCTTCAAACCGATGCGGATGGTGTCACCGTCATTCTTCACGTTGAAGTTAACCTCTACAAGATAAGCCTTAGGATCGGAAGCGAAGAAGAAGTTTGCACCGTCCATTGAGTTAGGAACCCACTTATCGTATTCTTCTACATAAGTATCGGTAGGATATTCGTCAGAATCGTTTACACGATACAGACACTCATTCGAAGCATAAGCCATGATGTGTGGCACCTTCTTCTCATAAGAGTTAGCATAGAGCACAGCTGTGATACCTACTTCTGTAGTCTTAACTGGGTTCTGTCCCCATTGTTCAACCCAAACACCATTAGGTGAGTCGTTACGTTCGAATGCCTGAGCAGTAAGTTTGAACGAACCTTCTGGCATGTTGCGAATTACCTGATACATGTCGAATGCTGCGTGCCATTTTTCTGCGTTTCCACTATTGTAGATTCTCTTTTCTTCACCCAAATCGTTATCACCAAGCAGGTTACCACCCCATACAGGTGTAGAACCTGTGCTGCTCCAGCTGTCGAAGTTCTTGTCGAAGTCTGGGTTGAGAATCAACGGAGTCAGCTCAACGCCTGGTCTCAGGTTTTCTGTGATTTCGTCAACGATAATTTTACTAATGGTTGCTTGAACAGAGTCAATTTCTGCAGCGTCAGCAATACGATCGTCGTAATGCTCAGTTAACGTCATATGGTAGTCAGCAAGCTTACCAAACAGATTTGGGAAATCTACATTGCTTTCGAATGCTTCAGCACGTGCCTGAAGGTCTTCCAACATAGCCTCGAGACGTTTGTAGTCGGCAACAGACTTAGCCAATGCATCAACCTTGGTTGCGAGCAGAGAATCCATTTCGATGAAGTCTTCTGTACATTCCTCAGCTTCTGCCAATGTTGCAGAATAGTCATCCTTGATTTCCTGATTAGCAGCTACATCGTCGATATCTGGGTACTGCTTCTTGTATTCAGCAATCTTACTGTCGAGGATTACCTTATATGGGTCATCCTCGATTTCGCCATAGAACCACAGCACGAAGTTGTCGGCTGCCATCCAGTTTGCAGTTGAGTTCTGAGTCATCAGACCGAGTGTGATGTCACCACCACCGCTGACGAAATCGAGTGAGAAGTGTTCTGGCTTTTCGTTATCGGTAGAGATAGACTTCTTTGCGCTTACGCCACCACCTTCAGCGAAGAGGTAAACACCTACGTTATCCTGCTTACCAGCAGACTGACGACATGCGATAGCATCGCACTCGAAGCTGTACTTACCAGCTGGCAGGCCCTTAATGGTCTGGCTGATA
>Ga0265299_10004189_pt1 | contig 13747 bp, 12 predicted proteins | sample AusTroGonzalo_MG_4_FD_193485 | JGI IMG/M metagenome (GOLD analysis project Ga0265299, IMG submission 193485) | Bovine rumen microbial communities from tropical cattle in Woodstock, Queensland, Australia - Gonzalo_02 | ecosystem: Host-associated > Mammals > Digestive system > Stomach > Rumen ...
ATGTTAACGAGGAACTGGTTGCATCTCAGGCGAAGTTCTTCGAGGCTAGCGCTAAATCCGATAATGAGATCCGCGCCATGCGTCACGACATGAGGAATAATATCCAGGTCTTAAAGCTCCTGCTCGAAAACGGTGAATACGACAAGATGGGTGAATACTTAGATGAGATGGGCGACAATCTCGTCAGTGCCGATATCAGTGCACACACAGGCGACACGATCGCAGATACCATCATCGCGGACAAGACCACACTTGCCCAGTCCCATAAGCTGACGCTGAAGAGCTCAGGCACGATTACCGGAATCGAGATATCGCCCGTTGATATGTGCAAGATCCTGGCCAATCTCCTGGACAATGCTATTGAAGCAGCTTCCGTTCCGGAACTTGCAGAACTCGACGATTCCCTGAGGACAATAGAACTGCAGTTCAGGAAGACTGATAACTTCTTCATGATCTCTGTAACGAATCCTTGTTTTGCAGCTCCGAAAATCGAAGACGGCAAGATCGCGACTTCCAAAGCTGACCGCAAGAATCACGGATTCGGAATTCACAATATCGAAACTGCGGCTGAAGGTTATGGAGGCGAACTCACTGTCAGCTGTGAGGAAAAACCTTACGGCAACCTGTTTAGGGCTGAAATACTTTTCCCCATTTCTTCTAATTCTTAAGGTTTTTTTCTCCATTTTATCTAATTAAATTGTTAAGCATTTATGATATGCTTTACCAAGTATAAGGGATATTAGGAGGCATCCATGGGCAGAAGACTCGCAATCATTTTGTTGATGATCGTTCTCGCGTTGTCTGTAACTGCGTGTGGTAGACCCAGAAAAGTCATGCCTATTGATATGGAGAAGGCTCAGATAGACCTCAGCGAGTACTGCAAAAGACTCCCCTCTGCACAGGACGTCGGACAGATGTATCTTTACGATGTCAATAGTGACGGTGTTGAAGAGTTATGCACTTCCGTCGATTTTGGTGTTGAGAATATCCGTACAGCCATTGTTGTTTACGATGTATATAACGGAATCTACTATACTTTGAGCAGTGAATACGTCAGCTACACTATTTCCCGTATTGACAGAGGACGTCTGATCGTTTACGAGGACGAAGAAATCAAGGGTACTATTGTAATTGAGGGCAAGTACCTGGTTTTCGTTGCTGACAAGAAATAATCATCACAATATTGATATAATTAGGCATATTATTTGAGCAGAGGTGGGATAATATGTTAGATATTCTATTGTTGTCAGCGCTCGTTAATAAAATTCGAAAGACTGCTCTTGAAAGAGGCAGAAGACCCGGCGGGTTTGTTGCTGTTGCAGTTGCTCTCTGGTGTCATCTTTATATTATCGGATTTGCGATTGGTGTTTATCTGGAGATGGGATACGGAACGATCTTGCCCATAGCCATACTTGTCGGCCTCGGTGCGCTCGCTTCTTTTCTCCTTGTACGCTTATTTCCTGTAGGCAAGTATATTCCGCCGAATAAGCGCACTATCATGGAATTTACCGAGAACTATGAACCTCTGAGCGTGCCGTGCAAAGTCACGGTAACCCGTGATAAGTCTTTTTACGGTGGCGCCGTAAGATATGAGGTCTTCTTGAATGATCTTTCTATGGGTGATGTAGCTAACGGTTACACTCTCTATTCGACAACTGACCAAAGACAGAATGTTATCTATTGCAAGGCGCCTGACGGAACTGAGTTCCCTCCGTTTGTATTTGAAGTTGCAGACGGCGGCAATGCTGACATTCATTTTGCTACAGGACAATTCCTTCCGAAGCGTTCAACCGGAATCGTTAATTTCGGCAAGAATGTTCATCTTAATCCCGCACTCGCTATTCCGAGACAGCAGGGTCCTTCAGCCTTCAGAAATATCTCAACTGAACCTGCTGTGTCGCCTTATGCTCCGCCTATGACACAGGCAGCGCCCGTTGTTCCTGTTGCAACAGCAATCACTGCATCACCTGTGACGGCTCCGGTTTCAGCCGGAATAATGTACTGTGAACAGTGCGGAACTGCGATTGAGATCGGATCGAAGTTCTGTGAAAACTGCGGGTCACCCGTATTGGATTAAGTAGTACATAATTAAACGGAAACAAATCACAAGAGAGGTAATCCCTATGATATGTCCTAATTGCGGAAACCAGGTAGAGGGCGGCCCGTTCTGCTCTTATTGCGGAACGAGACTTCCTGAAGCAGTTCCCGAAGCAGTAAACCAGCCCGTAGCAGCACCTGTTGTGGAACCTGCACCTGCTGTAGTACCCGAACCTGCACCTGTCGTTGCATCCGCTCCTGTTGCAGAGCCTGTTGTTGAGCAGGCACCGGTTGTTCCTGCGCCCGTTGCTGAACCGGCTCCTGTAGTTGAAACAACACCTGCAGCTCAGACACCTGCACCGGTTCCTGAGGCAAAACCAAAAAAGAAGAAGTCGGCTAAGCCGTTTATCATTATCGGTGCCATCGTCCTCGGCGTAATCATCCTCATCGGCGGCGGTATCGGTGCATTCTTCTTTATCCTGTCAAGCAAGTATAACCAGGGTTTGGAAGCCATAGATGACGGTAACTATGAGGAAGCACTAGAGACATTTACCAGTCTTAAGTCTTATCAGGATTCCGAGTATTGGGCTGAATATGCCCAGAAGGAATTGGACTACCAGACGATCGATGAACTCGTTGAGGCGAAGGATTATGATGCAGTTATCGAGATCTTAAGCGACCGTGCAGATTTCTTCGGAAAAGATGATAAGGGCAAGGATGCTAAGGCATTGCTTGAAGAATATGAGATAGTTAAGGCTGCTTTTGAGGACAAGGATGCAGGCCGCTATCAGGACGCTGCTGATAAGTTTGATTCTCTTGTTCTTCTTCATGACCAGTACAGATATGACGGTCTTATCTGCCAGGCATATGCTTATGAGGAAAAAGACGATTGGATGGAAGCACTGGTATTACTCTATGGTATCCAGATCGATGACCTCGAAATCGCATATCTTGAGAATCCTCAGGATTCTGAACAGCAATTTGTCAGTGATACCTATTATTTCTACGGAAATTTCGTTGAAGATCCTCAGGCAGTAGAAGACGTTATGAGACCCGAGGGCGAAGAAGAAACAGAACTGGTTGATTATGCTGTCAAGGGCCTCTGGTATATCTATGCTAATGATCTGTGGGCAAAATATAGTTTTGAAGAGGCTATCGAAGTCTTTGATAAGCTTGGAGATTTCAAGGATTCTGCCTCTATGTCTGCGATGGTCCAGGCAGATCTTGATTACTACACTGATCTTTATGCCGAAGCCGAGAGATACTATAACAACGGAGAATACTACAAGGCTTTGGTAATCTTTCAATCAATGCCGAGATTCAAGGATTCTGCCGACAGGGCAGAAGCATGTTATCAGCCGCTTCCTGAGACCGGTGATTACAGATATGATGACGGCAGCATCGATCTAACGATCTATGCACCTTCGGGCAACCAGTCACTTTTCATCAGAGTCTACGATTCAGATGGCAATGTTGTGGCTCAGTCCTTCGTAAGACCCGGCGATTATATAACGCTCTGGCTCTGGGCGGGCACATATACCATCAAGGTAGGATACGGAACCGAATGGTTTGGCGAGATCGACCTGTTCGGTGAAGACGGAACATATTCCCAGCTCTATAACGGTTACGATCCTGAATTTACTTTCAGAAGCGGATACTACTACGAGCTCGAACTCCAGGTAGGTTCCGGCGGTAACGTAGGAACCGGCTCGCTCGGCGGTGCTGACGATATGTAATTACAGATAGAATTGACCCAATTGGGCTGTCTCGTAAGCGGGGCAGCCCTATTGTTTTCGGGGTGAAAACATATAGATAAAACTACATATAGACGAGTGTCTATCTATTTGAAAAATGTAATAAAACGGGGTTTTACATATTGACATTTAGATATTAAAATTAGTATCAGGAAAATTAAAAATATAAGCTGAGAGGCATAATATGGATATCTTTTCGTTTGTTACTTTGTTCGGAGGATTGGCGTTCTTCCTGTACGGAATGCGCGTTTTGTCTGAATCATTGAAGAAGACTGCCGGCGGTAAGCTTGAAAAGCTCCTGCGCAAGGCAACAGATAATCCGTTTAAGGGTCTTACGATCGGTGCCGTAATCACTATCGCAATCCAGTCATCTTCCGCGATGACGGTCATGCTCATCGGTTTTGTTAACTCGGGAATCATGGAGCTCCCTCAGACAGTCGGAGTAATCTTCGGTTCTGATATCGGTACGACGCTTACTGCGTGGATCCTGTCCCTGTCCGGTATCGACGGTAATGACAATATCCTTCTCCAGTTCCTGAAGCCTTCATGCTTTGCTCTTATCGTTGCCCTGATCGGTATTATCATGCTTATGGTCTGCAAGCAGCAGAGACATAAGGATATCGGCTCAATGCTTATCGGTTTTTCCATCCTTATGCAGGGAATGACAATGATGTCCACATCAATGGCTCCTCTTCGCGAGATGGAGAGCTTCACAAATATCCTTACAGCATTCCACAATCCGTTCCTCGGTGTTCTTGCAGGTACTGTGGTAACGGGTGTTATCCAGAGTTCTGCGGCAGCAATCGGTATTTTGCAGTCCTTGTCAATGACGGGACAGATCACATACGGTGTTGCTATCCCGATCATCATGGGCGCCAATATCGGTACTTGTATGACGGCGATCCTTTCTTCTATCGGAGTAAGCCGTGCTGCTAAGCGAGTTACCATGATCCACGTGCTTATCAAGCTTATCGGCACATGCATCTGGATGATCGTCTTCTACGGACTTAATGCTATTTTCGACTTCTCATTCATGGACAATACGATCAACATATTCGGAATCGCAGTTTGCCATACATTGTTCAATGTCGGTAATACGATAGTTCTCTTCCCGTTCAGCAAGCTCCTTATTAAGCTCGCGAACCTGATCGTAAAGGATACAGACGAGGAGCAGGAGTTCAAACTCGACGAGAGACTTATGCTTACTCCTCCTATCGCTGTAGCAGAATGCCGTAACTCCATCATTAAGATGATCGGCAAGGCTCAGAACGGTCTTGATAAGTCCATGGCTATGCTCACGAACGGTTATAACAAAGATGACTTTGCATACATCAAGAAGAATGAGGAAGTTATAGACGGATTTGAGGACCACTTGGGTTCTTACCTCATGAAGCTTACTACTACGCAGCATCTTTCTGTTGAAGACAAGAACAAGTCTTCGAGCTTGATGCAGACGATCGGTGAAGTTGAGCGTATCGCAGACCACGCGAACTATCTGTCCAACTCTGCAGAAGAGATCTTCAATAAACGTCTTGAGTTCTCTGATGAAGCCAGACAGGAACTTAACAGGATCTTACCTGCTGTTAAGGAAGTTTATACGATAGCGCTCGAGTGCTATAAGTCCGGCAATGCCGCCAGGGCAGAAGAGGTAGGACCTCTGAGAATAGTTATCAGCGAGATGAGCGACCAGTTCAAGGCAGCACACGTTGAGCGTCTTGCTCAGGGTAAGTGCACAACGATGCAGGGATTTGTATTTAACGACATTCTCTACAGCTGCGTAAGAATCGCAGAGCACAGCCTCAATATTGCGGCTATTGCTTACCGTTTCAAGCATGCGAATGCAACAGATCCCGCAACATACATGCACGACTTTAAGCATCGCCGTACCGCTGCCAGCGAGAAGAAGTACAAGGAATTCTACGAGAAGTACATGGGCGAGAAGATGCCAGACCCCGTGTCCTGATTAACAGAGGAATAATCACATGATAAAAGTAATTGAAGATAAGGCTCTTAAGCCTGTTATTGCACGTAAAGTTTTAGAAGCTCTGACCGAATGGTTCGAGGTTGAAGAATCCCGCGAAGGATACATTAACGACTGCAAAGACTGGATCTTTATCGCTAACGAGGAAGACGGCGAATACGACGGATTCCTGTGCCTTAAGGAGACAGGTAACGCAACGGTTGAACTCGCGGTCATGGGTGTCATGAAGAACCGTCACAGAAGCGGTATCGGCAGAGCATTGGTCGAGAAAGCAAAAGAAATAGCCCATTCGGAAGGCTATTCCTTTATGCAGGTCAAGACCGTCCAAATGGGCATGTATGATGATTACGATATTACGAATCATTTCTATATCAGCTGCGGGTTCAAAGAGTTTGAAGTATTCCCGCTCTATTGGGATGAAGCCAATCCCTGCCAGATCTATGTCATGTCTTTATGACACGATCTTATAGTAAGCATTCGAAGTGAGCTTGTAGGTCAGGGCATAGAACACTCCGCAGATAAGCACGCAGATGCCGGCTGTCATAATGAGCAGCGGAATGTTGTTGTGCCCGAACAGCAGGAGCAGCTTATGTACGATCGGCAGGACTGTTGCAAGGTGGATGCATGCAAATGCAATAGGAATGAGGAATACAGTAAGCATTTGCGAGTTGATGCTCTTTTTGATATTCTCTTTGGTCATTCCGACCTTCTGCATGATCGAGAACCTTGACTGGTCTTCATAACCTTCTGATATCTGCTTGTAGTAGATTATAAGTACGCAGGATACCATGAAGATGATGCTGAGGAGTATTCCGAGGAAGAAGAGGCCGCCGAATGTGCTGACAAAATCATTGCGCTCTGCTTCACGGCTGAAACAGAAATATCTTACGAAGTCAGGATCGTCGATTTCGTTATCGATGTATTCACTGATCTTGCTTCTCATTTCCAGCTGGCTCTCGGTGTCGAGGCCGGTATCGAAATTGTAGTTCCATACCCACGCGAGCATAGGATTGCCAAAGGTGTCGATGTATTCAGAGTAATCAGCAACTGCTTCATTAAGATCATCGACTACCAGTACAAAAGTGGATACTACTGATGTGCCGACAGCATATTTCAGTTTGCCGTCCTTGTAATCGATCGTCTTTTCTACTTCGAACGTTTTCTTTCCGACCGTTAATTCGTTAACTGCCTGAATGTTTCCGTCAATACCGAGCAGAATATGGCCGGGAGAAAGAGTCTCGTTCTTGTTGTTCAGTCTGTTGTATGTCTCTAAATCAAAGAAATAGACCTGCACGACTCTGTCAAAATCCAAAGTGGAAGAGAGCGTTGCATAAGGATCGAGATCAATGTCTACGGTGCCGTTGTTGTCGTAATATCCGCTCAGGCCATAGCTTGCAACAGACATCGGATCAGAGACTTCTGTTCCGAATTCTTCTGCACATTTGGCAACAGCAGTTTCCATCTTGGAAGTGTATTCTTCGTAGTTCTCGAATAATCCGTCTTGCCTTGCAGCAACATTGATCTGGTTAGGATAACGGTTTCTTAAAGTTTCTTCTCTGTTGAAATAAAGAGCAGAAGTAGATGAGATCATTACCAGGATCATGGTAAGGAGAATGCAGATGGATGCAAGTCCCGCACCGTTTCTCTTCATTCTGAATGCCATGGATGATACAGATACAAAGTGATTTGTCTTATAGTAGTATGACTTGTTTTTCTGTAAGATCCTGCAAAGAAGAACTGAACCTGCGATAAGTACGAGATATGTTCCGATAATGATAAGGATTACCGCGATGAAGAACCAGAAAAGTGCTGATAAAGGAGACTCGATCCTGATCGCGATCGTATAACCCGACAAGAGGATGATCAATCCGAGAATGCCGATAACCCAATTAGCCTTCGGCGGCTTCTCGCCGGCCTTATCCGAATGAAGAAGATTGATGGTCCTCGTAAACCAGATCTGTCTTAATGCATTAAGATAAATAAACAGGAAAATGAGGCTGTAGACGGTAATGGTTGCAGCAATGGAATCAGCAGATATCGTGAACTGATAACTTACGCTGGAACCGATCATCTTAGTAAATCCGAGTTCAGCCAATTTGGACATGCCGATTCCGACAAGCAGGCCGCCTGTCATGGATACGATCCAGATTATCGCGGTCTCAAAAAACATAATCCTTCCCAGATTTACTCTGTTCATTCCGAGAACGTTATAAAGACCGAATTCCTTTTTTCTTCCTTTGATCAAAGTGGACTGGGTGTAGAACAAAAAAATAGTTCCAAACACAGCCATTATTACTGTTCCAAGCTGTAAGGTGTCTCTTGCAGTGCCTGATCCGGCAAAGTTTTGCAGCATATCTGAATAACCGAGCAGATGCATGATGTAGAATATTGCGATCATGAGAATACAAGTCGCAATATAAGGCACGTAAAGGCGGCCGTTCTTGCGTATGCCGTCGGCTGCGATCTTAGGGTATAAACCTATTTTCATTTCAGATCACCTCCCTGAGCCAAGAGGTTCAGTGTGTCTGAAATCTTCTGATACATCTCCGTATCTGTGGAGTTGCCTCTGTAGATCTGATGGAATATAATTCCGTCCTTAATGAACATTACGCGTGAAGCGTGGCTTGCGGCCTTGGTGGAGTGAGTAACCATGAGGACAGTCTGTCCCATCTGATTTACCTTGGAGAACAGCTCGAGCAACTCATCTGATGACTTGGAGTCAAGAGCTCCCGTAGGCTCATCTGCAAGAACGATCTTGGGATTTGTGATGAGCGCTCTTGCAACAGCGGCTCTCTGCTTCTGACCACCGGATACTTCATAAGGATATTTCTTAAGAATATCCGTGATGCCAAGTGCGGGAGCAAGCTTATCAAGTCTTGCCTTCATATCAGAATGCTTCTTGCCTGCGAGAACCAGAGGAAGATAGATGTTATCTTCAAGTGTGAATGTATCAAGGAGATTAAAGTCCTGAAATACATAACCCAAGTTATCACGGCGGAACTTTGCCATGGCTGAATCCTTGATCGTTGAGAGATTCATGCCGTCGAGGAGAATGGTTCCGGATGTTGCTTTATCTAATGCAGCGAGGACATTAAGGAGCGTTGTCTTACCGCTTCCTGACTCGCCCATGATAGCGACATACTCACCGTTCTCAACAGTAAAATTGACGTTCTTGAGTGCTTCGACTGAAGCGCCTCCGCGACGTCCCTTGTATATTTTCTTTACACCTGTTACTTCAAGTAAACTCATAAATTTTGCTTCCTTTCGTTTAAGTCAGCCACAGTATAGAAAACATACAAAACTCACTCCATTGAAAGTGCTTACGAATTCCTTACACGTTTGTCACATTTATTCGATGCCGATCTTCTTGGCTCTTAAGTCAAGAAACATCCTGGTTCCTTCACCGACTGTTGACTCTGCATATATCTTATGACCTAAGTTATCAGCGATACGCTTGCACAGATAAAGACCGATACCGCTCGCTCTCTTATCTTCGCGGCCGTTAAATCCGGTGTATCCGTTCTCGAAGATTCTGGGCAGATCTTCAGCGCTTATACCGATGCCCGTATCTTCAATGCAGAGGATGCCGGGTTCATACATGTAAATGCGTACGGAGCCTTCTGACGTGTATTTAACGGCATTTGAAATTACCTGTTCGATAATGAAGGACAGCCACTTTGAATCAGTGATCGTTCTGAATGAGACAGGTTCATATTCGAGCTTCAGTTTTTTCACGATGAACTCGCGAGAGAACTTACGGATTGCAGGGCGGATGATCTCATCTAAATCGTATTCCTTAATAACATAATCTGTATTATTAGAATCAAGTCTTAAGAAAGTTAATACCATCTCAACATATGCTTCGATACGGTAAAGATCACCCATAAGCCTTCTTGCTGATTCCGTATCCTCGGACTGAAGATTCAGCCTCATGGCAGCAATCGGTGTCTTAATCTGGTGAGCCCATACGGTGTAGTACTCAACCATATCCGTATAGTCCGCAGATGCCTTCTGCTCAGCCATTTTTGCTTCTTCTGCCATGAGCTTTATTATCTGCTGATAATCTTCTTCAATAAGATTCTTAGGCTGTGGGAGTTCTTCGTAATTTTGTGTAAGCAGATTATGTTTTCTTATAAAGAAAAAGAAATCAATTCCACAGGTAATTAATCCTATTACGAGTGTGAGGATCAGAGGGTAGAGAAAAGCTATTCTCGGAATGTCGAAAAGAAGATCGGTCGATACAAAAATCGCCACAATAACGAAGCAAGTGATGATTATTTTCGCGCGGTATCTGAGATAACTTCCGAGGAGTTTCATTCCTCATCCTCCAGGATGTAACCGACGCCGAACTTGGTCTTGATAAAATCCGTAAGGCCTGCTGATTCCAGAGTCTTTCTGAGTCTTCCGACATTAACGGTAAGAGTATTCTCGTCGACGAAGCTGTCGGTCTCCCAGAGAGCTTCCATGAGCTTCTCACGGCTTACGACCTTGTTCTTATTCTGCATAAGTGTAAGAAGTATCTTATATTCATTACGTGCAAGCTCGATCTTATTACCGTCATAGGTTAATGAATTGTCGTTTGTATTGAGAACTGCACCCTTTGCCTGGAGAGTGAATGAACTCTGATTGAATGAATATGTCCTGCGAAGGAGTGCCTGGACCTTTGCGATCAGAACGCTCTGGTCAAAAGGCTTCGGGATATAATCGTCTGCTCCCATGTTCATGGCCATGACGATATTCATGTTATCTGTTGCAGAAGAGATGAAGATGATCGGGACATTGCTGGTCTTCCTTATCTGCTGGCACCAATGATAACCGCCCATGTAAGGCAGAGTAATATCCATGATTATCAGATGGGGCTTAAAATCCTCGATCTCCGCTAATACATTGCGGAAATCGGAGACCTCCGAGACCTCCATCTCCCATGCGGAAAGGCATTGTTTAATGCCGTCTGCGATACCTTTGTCATCTTCAACAATATAAATCTTGTACATAGCGTAATTATACACTCAATATCAATGCCATTTGCCAACAAATATATTTGCGAATAATGGTAAACTACTTAAAATGCTAACGGGGAATAAATATGGATTACTGCAAACCTGATTACGATAACTGCCTGGTCAACCTAAGCAATTCCATGCTTAAGGCATTTGGTGCGGAGACGAGCGCGCCGACTCTTAAGATGGCTGATAAGCTGCTTGAGAAAGAATATAAAAACGTTGTAGTCATGCTTTTGGATGCAATGGGAATATCTTTTATCGAACAGCATCTTAAGCCCGACGGTTTTTTCCGTTCCCATCTGGCAGGCTCTTACAGTTCGGTATTCCCGCCGACAACGGTTGCGGCTACGACTTCCATTTTGTCGGGCCTTTATCCGAACGAGCACTGCTGGCTCGGCTGGGATATGTATTTCCCGCAACTCGATAAGAATGTAACCGTCTTTTCCAATACCGATCAGCTGCTTGAAGATGAGGATTCCAATCTCAAGGAATTGGTTCCTGCCGCAGATTATAATGTAGCGGGAAAATACATCCCGTATAAAAACATTATCGACAGGATCAATGAAGCAGGCGGCAAGGCGTATGCTTCATCTCCTTATGCAGAACCTTATCCGCAGGAGTGGGATGCAATTCTTGCACGTATTGAAGAACTCTGCAAACAGCCGGAAAAGAAGTTCATATATTCATATTGGCCTGAGCCTGACCACACGATGCATCTCTATGGTCCGACAAGTAATGAGGCCCGTGATGTGGTGATCGATTTGGAGAATAAACTTGAAGAGTTCACTTCAAAACTGTCAGATACATTGTTCATCATCACGGCAGACCACTCTCAGATCGAGTGCACAAACTACTGCATTCTCGACTATCGGGAGATAATGAAGTGTCTTGTGCGTATGCCTGCAATCGAACCGCGTTCTCTCAGTTTCTTCGTTAAGGAAGAATACAAAGAAGTGTTCCCGCACATTTTCAACGAGACATTCAAGGATAAGTTCTGGCTGCTTACAAGGGATGAGATCATAGAGAACAGACTGTTCGGTATCGGCAAGGATAACGATATGCTCTATGCTTCACTCGGCGATTACATTGCCATATCTGTTGCTGAAGCAGCTGTTTTCGCAACACATAAGGAAGCAGAAATGATGCCGGGCGGACACGCAGGTCTTACGAAGGAAGAGATGGAGATTCCGCTGATCGCAATCGCTAAGTGATATTTCGGTATTTTTCAGTTCTCGAAAAGCATTAATGGGAGTAAAAATGGACACGTTTTCAGAAGCGCTCTTAAGCGGAAAAACAGATAAGATCCCTGAGCCGTTCGACTGGTTTGCGCCGCTCATAGGAGACTGGGACTGCGACTATTACGACGAGCTGATCAAGGGTGAGAAGCGCCATGTAAAAGGCGAGTGGATCTTCAGACGGATACTGGAAGGCACGGGCATTCAGGACATATTCATCTTCCCGTCGCGCGCTACGAAGGATAAAGATCTTCAGCCTGATGCCGAATACGGCACGTCGCTCCGCATGTATAACAAACAGAATGAATGTTATGACGTTGTCTACACATGTGCAGGAACAATGAAGAGGCTGACCTTCAAAAAAGAAGGTGACAAACTGGTCGGCAAAGTCTTGAGTGAAGAGAGCACGTATTGGATCTTCTCTGACATAACGGATAACAGTTTTCGCTGGCAATACGTAACAGACAAACCGGACGGTTCACGCGAACTCGTCTGCGAGATACAGGGAAAAAGAATTGCATAACTATTTGTGAGGAATAAAATGATCAAGGGAATTCACCATATATCGATGAAGTGCGGAACACCTGAAGGGCTTTGCAAAGTCAAGGAGTTCTACATCACGCTGCTTGGATTGAAGATCTGCCGCGAATGGTCCGACGGAATAATGATCGATACCGGCAATGGTTTCATAGAGATTTTTACGAATGCGGAAGGTGTCCGTCAGCTTGGTGCCATAAGGCACATTGCATTACTTACTGATGATGTTGATGAGATTGTCGAGAAGGTCAGAGCAGCTGGTTATGAGATTTTTATCGAACCCAACGACAAGGTCATTGATTCAACACCCGAATATCCGATCAGAATGGCATTCTGTTTCGGTCCTCTCGGTGAACAGGTTGAATTCTTCTGTGAGAGATGATCCCTTTTTAGAGGAGAAGAGGAATGGTAATAGGAAAAGAACACTAATGGATTATTTTGTTTTTTACGTTTTGCCTTATTATCTCGGAGCGGGACTTTTCGCTTTCTATATGGTGATGCTGATCATTACCGGTTCGATGTTTGCCAGACAGAAGAATACGCCTTCTTCACCTAATGAATATCTTTCTGACCGCTTGGTTTTTTATGCCAGCGGATTTACCAAAAAGTTGAAGGTTATGGCATTGATCACTTTCTCCGGATTCTTGGTAATACTTCCGACGGCAATAGCTTACGGGATCGGCAAAGTATATCTCGGTGATCAGGCCTGGATACCTGCAGTGATAGCGTTTGTTATCGGTATCGCTTTAATGATCCTGATTGGAAGAATGCCATTCCAATTTAAAGAAGCTTCTCTTGTCATCGATGGGCGCAAGGTAACCGTTAAATACACTGATGTCGATAATGACGATAAAGTGTTCTATATCGCAGATTACGATCACTACCGCCGAGGAAGCAGAAATATTGCTCCGAGCCTGGTTTTCAAGGGCACTGAGGGAGAAGAGATCTTATCGCTTCATTTTATCCGCATTAACGATGCCGTGACTGTCGGCAAGATAGTCGAATTCATAAAGCAGAATGGAAGGGTTCCTGTTATTCAGCAGGTTGCATCAAAGCAGGAGGCACAGCAGCGCATAGCTGAGCAGCAAAAGGCTGAGGTTACACATATAAAGCAGGCCCCGGTTGAACTTATAAATGACGAACGGAAGTACAAAAAGTATATTGCGGAAGTATATGAAGCGCTTCCGGAAGATCAGAAAG
>Ga0265299_10004190_pt1 | contig 13745 bp, 9 predicted proteins | sample AusTroGonzalo_MG_4_FD_193485 | JGI IMG/M metagenome (GOLD analysis project Ga0265299, IMG submission 193485) | Bovine rumen microbial communities from tropical cattle in Woodstock, Queensland, Australia - Gonzalo_02 | ecosystem: Host-associated > Mammals > Digestive system > Stomach > Rumen ...
GCTGGTAATACTGCTGTAGGTGCTGCTATCGGTACTGCTGTAGGTGCTGGTACTGGTGCTCTGATTGGTAAGCACATGGACAAGGTAAAGGCTGAGGCTGAAGCTGTGAAGAACGCTCAGGTTGAGACCGTGACCGATGCTAACGGTCTGCAGGGTGTAAAGGTTACTTTCGACAGCGGTATCCTCTTTGCTACCAATTCTTCTACGCTGACTGCTGCATCTCAGAACACCATCAAACAGATCGCTGAGGTGTTGAAGAACAACAGCGACGTTGATGTTGCCATCTTCGGTCACACTGACAGCACTGGTACAGACGCTATCAATAATCCTCTTTCTGAGAAGCGCGCCCAGGCTGTTGAGAAGAGCCTGAAGAATCTTGGCGTTACCAACATCAAGCGTGTGGAAGGTCAGGGTTCAAAGAATCCCGTTGCTGATAATTCTACTGCAGAGGGTAAGAAGCAGAATCGTCGTGTAGAGGTTTATATGTATGCTTCTGAGTCTATGGTTAAGGCTGCAGAGAACGGAACTCTGAAATAATCTGAATGAAAAAACTGCTTAATAAAGCACGCAAAATAGCCCAATGGGGCTTAGCATTATTCTTCGGCACTACCATTCTTTCTGTGGTAGTGCTGAAGTTTTTACCTGTCTATTACACTCCGTTAATGTTTATCCGTCTCTTCCAGTTGGACGAGATGAAACTGAAACATACGTGGGTGTCACTCGACGAGATGTCGCCATCTATGCCGCTTGCTGTGATGGCTAGTGAGGATGCAAAATTTCCTGATCATTGGGGCTTTGACTTCGAAGCAATCCAGTATGCTGCCAAGCGGAATAAGGAGCATCCCGAGAAAAACAAGCTGGGTGCGTCGACTATCAGTCAGCAGACGGCCAAGAACGTGTTCCTGTGGCCAGGACGTTCCTGGGTACGCAAGGGTCTTGAGGCCTATTTCACCATATTGATAGAGGTGTTCTGGTCAAAGGAGCGTATCATGGAGGTCTATCTCAATTCAATCGAGATGGGGCCCGGCATCTATGGCGTGCAGGCTGTTGCAGAAGAGCATTTTGGTTGTGATGCCAAAGACCTGACACGCAATCAGTGTGCGCTCATTGCTGCAACGCTCCCCAATCCGCGTCGTTTTAGTAGTAAGGAGCCTAGTCGCTATGTGAAAAAACGCCAGAGACAGATACGTGCCAACATGCGCTACGTAAAACCTCTGGAAAAATAAATACCTCTTTTTTCTTTGTCATTTGGGAAAAGTTTATTAACTTTGCCCCTCAGATGAATTATTAACTTAAAAGACATAAAATGGAAAACAACGCTCAACTCATTGCTCAGTGCGAGGCACAGGCAAAGGTGTGGCTCTCTCCAGCTTTTGACGAGGAGACCCGCAAGGAAGTTCAGGCTATGCTTGACGCAGAGGACAAAACAGCGCTTATCGACGCTTTCTATCAGAATCTGGAATTCGGTACGGGTGGTTTGCGTGGCATTATGGGTGCTGGCACCAACCGCATGAATAAGTATATTGTTGGTATGGCTACTCAGGGTTTTGCCAATTATATCAACAAGGCATTCCCCAATATGCAGCCTGCTGTTGTTGTAGGTCACGACTGTCGTAACAATGGACGTATGTTTGCTGAGACTGTAGCAGATATTTTCTCAGCCAATGGCATCAAGGTTTATCTGTTTGAGAGCCTGCGTCCTACACCTGAGATTTCTTTTGCTATCCGTCAGTTGAAGTGTCAGGCTGGTGTTAATGTCACCGCTTCTCACAACCCCCGCGAGTATAATGGTTACAAGGCTTATTGGGACGATGGTGCTCAGGTGCTGGCTCCTCATGACAAAGGAATCATCGACGAGGTGAACAAGGTGAAGATTGAGGATGTGAAGTTCCAGGGCAACAAAGACCTCATCATTCCTATCGGTGGTGAGATGGATTGGGATTATATCCAGGCCGTGAAAGAGGCTATGGTTGATCAGGATGTTATCCTGCGCCAGAAAGACCTCAATATCGTTTACTCACCTATGCACGGTACTGGACGTGTGATTATCCCTATGGCTCTGCGTTCTTGGGGCTTCCAGAATATTCACGTCGTGCCCGAGCAGATGGTTATCGATGGAAACTTCCCCACTGTTGTTTCTCCTAACCCAGAGAATGCCGAGGCTATGACCTTGGGTATGAAACTGGGTACCAAACTCAATGCCGATTTGGTGATTGCTTCAGACCCTGATGCTGACCGTCTGGCTATTGTTTGCCGCAATGCCAAGGGCGAGTGGGAAATCCTGAATGGTAACCAGACCTGCATGATGTTCTGCTGGTATATTATCGCCAACAAGAAGAAACTGGGTCAGCTCAAGGGTAACGAGTTCCTTGTGAAGACTATTGTGACAACAGAGGTTATTGCCGAGATTGCCAAGAAAAATGGCGTAGAATTGATGGACTGCTACACAGGCTTTAAGTGGATTGCCAACGAGATTCGTGTCAATGAAGGCAAGAAGAAGTATATCGGTGGTGGTGAGGAGAGCTTTGGCTTCCTGCCGTTTGATAAGGTACGTGATAAGGATTCTCCCGCTTCAATCTGCCTCATCTGTGAGATTGCATCATGGGCTCGCGATAATGGAATGACCCTCTACGACCTGCTCATGAATATCTATAAGGAGTACGGTTTCTCTAAGGAGTACACCATCAATGTGGTTCGTCCTGGTAAGACTGGTGCTGATGAGATCAAGCAGATGATGACTGATTTCCGTAATAATCCTCCTCAGACGCTGGGTGGTTCAAAGGTTGTTTTGGTGAAAGACTATAAGACCCTTGAGGCAAAGGATGTTCAGGGTAATGTCACCAAGCTCGATATGCCCGATACCTCTAACGTGCTGCAGTGGTTCTGTGAGGATGGCACGAAGGTTTCCGTTCGTCCTTCAGGTACAGAACCAAAGATAAAGTTCTACACTGAGGTTAAGGACGCAAGCTTCTCAGGTGCAGCTGATTATGAGCGTTGCACAAAGACTGCGGAAGCTAAGATTGAACTCTTGAAGAAAGATTTGAAACTGTGATATTTTTGATGGGCTCCCGAGTAATTCGAGAGCCCTTCTTCTCTTTGCAGAAATGATTAAGAAAACATATCTCGTTGCGTTTGTCGCTTTTTGTCTTTCCTCTGTGGCGAGTGCCCAGTCCGTGTGGAATGCCCGTTATCAGAACTATATCAACCAGTATAAGGATTGTGCTATAGAGCAGATGCTGAAATGGAAGATTCCTGCCAGCATCACCTTGGCTCAGGGATTGCTGGAGAGTGGTGCTGGCGATAGTGATTTGGCTCGTAGGGCCAACAATCACTTTGGCATTAAGTGTCACGGGTGGACGGGGCGTACTATCTATAAGGATGATGATGCACGCAACGAGTGTTTCCGTTCTTACAATTCAGCTTTCGAGTCTTATGAAGACCACTCACGTTTCTTGGCTTCTGGCCAGCGTTATCGTGGCCTCTTTAGCTTGAAGATTACCGACTATAAAAGTTGGGCTCGCGGATTGAAAGCTGCAGGTTATGCAACTAATCCCAAGTATGCTGATCGTTTGATAGACATCATCCAGTTGTATCATCTGTATGAATACGACAAAGCCCGCTCGTATGATAAGACGTTGACTGCCCATACCAAAGACCACACGCTTAATGGCCAGCCCCTTCATCCCATGGGTAAGTATAATAAGAACTACTTTATCTATGCACGTAAGGGAGACACGTTCCGTTCTATAGGTGAGGAGATAGGTATTTCATACAAGAAGATAGCGCGCTATAATGAGCGCGATCGTGATGACCGTCTGCAGGAAGGTGAAGTTATTTGGCTGAAGAAGAAACAGAAACGAGCTCCCAAGGAATACAAGGACCGATTGCATTATATTCGAGAGGGTGAGTCCATGTATTCTATTGCCCAGAAATACGGCATCCGTTTGGAGTCGCTGTATAAGATGAACCATCTGAGTCCCGATTACGAAATCAGGGTAGGCGATGGCTTAAAGCTGAGGTAGGAGGTCTTGTACGTAAGGACGTTCCCAGTCGCGTTGGTGATGATGTACGCCGTCAAACTCTAAGACGTCGATATCAATTCTTACGATACCCAGTTCGCGCTCTTCGGGTGTCCGTCCGTGTCTGATTTCTATCTCTTTGATAGACTTTACCAAAGTCTCAAAATCCAGTTCCGTCTGTGCTTTGACAAGTTGGTTCAGATAAAGATCAGTTCTTTTACTGGCTATCGGTTCTGTCCAGATAGCATCCGTATAATGAGGTGAAAAGAGTATCTGCCCGAGGCTCTTTTGAGCTTCGGGCAGATTCTTTTCTGCTTGATAGTTGGCACCGAGTGAAAGAATTACTTGATGCATCACCATACGTTCGTTCTTATCGTTTATTGATTCTTGTCTTGATCTTATCCACGTAGGCATCGATAACAGCCACAGCCACGATGTTGACCACGTCGCGAACAGAAGCACCGAAGTCGATGAAGTGGATAGGCTTGTTCAGTCCCATCTGGATCGGGCCGATGATTTCCACGTCGGCATCCAGCATCTGCAGCATCTTGTAGCTTGAGCGGGCAGAGGTGAGGTTGGGGAATACCAGCGTATTCACATCCTTACCTTTCAGGCGTGTGAATGGATACTGCTCGTCGCGCAACTCCTTGTTCAGAGCGAAGCTGATTTGCATCTCACCGTCAATAGCCAAATCGGGATAATCCTTCTGCATCTGCTCCACAGCGTCGCGCACCTTGCCGGCACCCTCGCTGTGTGAAGAACCGAAGTTCGAGTGAGAAATCATTGAGATGACAGGCTTCTCGTTGAAGAAGCGTACAGCCGTAGCCGACAGTTTTGCGATGTCAACCAAAGTATCGGTGTCAGGGTTCTCGTTCACCAGTGTATCGCCTACAAACAGCGTGCCCTTGGGTGAGTTGATGATATGCATTGTGCCGAAGTGCTTGTACTCAGGACGGATACCAATCACCTCGTTCACCACCTTGATGGTGTTTGAGTATTTGGTGTACAGACCAGTGATAAAAGCATCAGCATCGCCTGTCTCTACCATCATCATACCAAAGTAGTTACGCTCAAACATCTTGTCGTTAGCCTCCTGGAACGTATATCCGTCGCGCTGACGCTTTTCAGTCAGCACACGTGCATAGCGTTCGCGGCGCTCCTGCTCTTTGGGATGACGCAGGTTCACAATCTCGATGCCCTCCAGATTCAAATCCAGTTCCTTGGCCATCTTCTCGATGACCTCGTCGTTGCCCAGCAGGATAGGCTGACAGATACCCTCGCTCTTAGCCTGTACAGCAGCTTTCAGCATAGTGGGGTGTACAGCCTCTGCGAAGACTACGCGCTGAGGATGGGCAGCAGCTGTAGCATAGAGCTTTTGTGTCAGCTTGGTCTCCTGTCCGAGGAGTACTGACAGCGAAGCCTTGTATTGTTTCCAGTTCTCAATCTTCTTACGAGCCACACCGCTCTTGATGGCAGCCTTTGCCACAGCAGCACTTACCTCAGAGATGAGTCGTGGGTCAACGGGTTTTGGAATGAAGTATTCGCGTCCAAACTTCAGGTTGTTCACCTTATAGACATCGTTCACCACATCGGGTACAGGCTTCTTAGCCAGGTCGGCAATAGCGTGAACGGCAGCCATCTTCATTTCCTCGTTGATAGCTGTAGCGTGTACGTCGAGCGCACCGCGGAAGATATAGGGGAAACCGATAACGTTGTTAATCTGGTTGGGATAGTCCGTACGACCAGTTGACATCAGTACGTCAGGACGTGCAGCCATTGCATCCTCATAAGAAATCTCAGGTACTGGGTTTGCCAGAGCGAAGATCACGGGATCTTTCGCCATAGAGCGAACCATATCCTGTGAGAGCACATTGCCCTTTGACAAACCAACGAATACGTCGGCATCCTTCACGGCCTCGGCCAGCGTGTGAATATCTGTACGGCTGGTAGCAAAGAATTTCTTCTGCTCGTTCAGGTCTGTACGACTGGTGCTGATCACACCCTTTGAGTCGAGCATCACGATATTCTCTTTCTGTGCACCCAGTGCCATGTAGAGTTTTGTACAAGAGATGGCAGCTGCACCAGCGCCATTCACCACGATATGCACTTTCTTGATATCCTTCTTGGCCACCTCCAACGCATTCTTCAAACCGGCAGCGCTGATGATTGCTGTGCCGTGCTGGTCGTCGTGCATCACGGGGATGTCGAGGGTCTTCTTCAGGCGCTCCTCGATGTAGAAGCACTCAGGTGCCTTGATATCCTCTAAGTTGATACCGCCGAAGGTAGGAGCGATACGCTCTACGGCCTCACAGAATTTCTCAGGGTCTTTCTCGTTGACTTCGATATCAAACACGTCAATACCACCGTAAATTTTGAAGAGCAGTCCCTTACCTTCCATTACGGGTTTTCCGCTGAGAGCACCTATATCGCCCAGTCCGAGGACAGCGGTACCGTTTGAGATAACGGCTACAAGGTTACCTTTGTCGGTATACTTGTAGGCGTCGTCTGGGTTATCCTGAATCTCCAGACAGGGATAAGCTACTCCAGGGGAATAAGCCAAGCTTAGATCTGTTTGTGTCCTGTAAGCCTTCGTGGGCTTTACTTCAATTTTTCCTGGACGGCCGCTTTGGTGATATTCCAATGCAGCCTCTTTAGAAATTTTTACCATACGTGTTGTAGAATATTGAGTCAAATTAAAAATGGTATGCAAAAGTACAAAAAAACGACGAAAAATACAAGCGTTTTTTAATCTTTTTAGTAACTTTGCAGCGTAAAACTAATACTTATGCAAGAATTAAAGAGTTTATCGGCATATCGGCAGGGATTGAAGGGAAAAATTCTGGATACCGCAATGGAATTGTTTGCGAAAAACGGCATCAAAGCTGTTAGGATGGACGATATTGCCCGCACGCTGAATATTTCAAAGCGTACGATGTACGAGATATACGACAACAAAGAGGTGATGCTCTTTGAAGGCGTCAAGACATATAATCAGCGACGCGAGAAAGAAATGTCCGAGTTTGTAAAGGGTAACACGAATGTGATGGATATTATCTTGAATGTCTACAAGTCAAAGGTGGAAGAGTTTCGTTTCACCAGTCCCTCGTTCTATGATGACATAGAGAAATATCCCAAGGTGATGGCGTACTTGGAGAAGAGCCGTGAGGAAAACAGGAAGGAGTTGGCTGCTTTCTTGGATAAGGGTGTCAAGGAGGGCTATTTCCGTGAAGACATCCATTATGACCTGGTGACCATTCTGTTTGACTCTATTGGTCAGCTCTTCCTTCAGAAGCGCCTGTATGCACATTTCTCTATTGAGAGTGTCCTGAATAATATTATGTTTATCTCTCTTCGCGGCATCTGTACCACAAAGGGTATTGATGTGCTCGATAAATTCCTGAAAGCACAGGCTGAATGAATCAAGTAGCTCGAACCTTCTTATTAGTAGGGCTGGTTGTGGCTATTCTTTTTGCGATGCGTTTTCTTCCCACTATTTATCTGGGAGATAATGCGCTGCGCCGTGTGAATATCCTCAGTGACCTGTATCCCGAATCTCTTCTCGAAACTGACAGCACGGAGGTGCTTGATATCCCTGAGCCTCCATCTGTTGTGGCTTCGGTGCCCGATTCTGTCTTGGTCTATGATTCTATCGATGGTGTTGATACCGTGATACCCCGTATGGTGCAACCCCAGACGACTCCCGATGGAGTCATGATGATAGCCGACTATGGGCAGGGGCAACCTGGCGGCATGCACCATTTCTATCAGCAGCTGTCGCGTGTCAAAGAACTGAATCGCCCTGTGCGTATCGCTTATTTCGGCGACTCTTTCATTGAAGGCGATATCCTGTCGGCCGACCTGCGTGAACAGCTCCAGACACAGTTTGGTGGCAATGGAGTGGGGTGGGTGGATTGTGCCAGTCCGATTTGCGGATTCCGTCAGACCGTTCGTCATTCTTTCGAGGGCCTGCGTGAGTATGAGGTGGTGAAGCGCCCCTTCAATACACAGGTGCAGAGCATCGCTCAGCGCTATTTCATCATCGATGGCAACAAGGCTACCTTCGTCTATCAGGGTTCCAAATCGCGTAAACATCTGAGCGATTGGCAGAAGGCCACTTTCTTTTTCAGGACACAGGACAGCATAACCATAGCCACGAAGATGAATCGTGATTCCCTTGTCTATGATGTGCTCTGTGGCGACGGACAGCTCCAGACCTTCACCAAGCGCCATCCCTCCATGCGTAAGATCATCTATTCCATCTCTGCTGCCTCGCCCGACACCTATCTTTATGGTGTGGCCTTGGAGAGCAATCAGGGCGTTATCGTGGATAATTTCAGTATGCGAGGTTCCTCGGGCGTCTCTTTGGGAAATATCCCTTCCGGCGTGCTGCGCGAGTTTGCCGCCCAGCGTCCCTACGACCTGATTATCTTCCATTTCGGATTGAATGTAGCCAATGAGAATGTGCGCAACTATAAGCCGTACATCCAGCAGTTGGGCAACGTCATCCGCCGTTTCAAGGCGGCCTATCCGCAAACCAGTATCCTTATTGTCAGTATGACCGATCGCGACCAGCGTTCTATGGAGGGCATCCACACGATGCAAGGCGTAGAGTCGCTTGTTGGCTATCAGCAGATTATGGCAGCCAACCAGCGGGTGGCTTTCTTCAATCTCTTCCAGGCTATGGGCGGACGCGAGAGTATGAAGACGCTGGTGGACAAGGGTCTGGCCAACAAAGACTATACCCATATCTCGCATGCTGGTGGACGTCGACTGGCCACCCACTTGGTAGAGAGTATCTTAGCAGGATTTGATATTTATAAAAACAGCAACAGCCATGAGTGAACGTCTTCTGCATCTTCTGACCTACCAATCAGACGAACCCATGATATTCTCCACGGGCTTGTTTCTGATGGTGTTCCTGTGTTTCACATTTATATATATGCTCCTTCAGCGCACGCTCACCCTGCGTCTGCTGTTTGTGACTGCTTTCTCTTATTATTTCTATTATAAGTCCAGCGGACTCTATTTCGGTCTGTTGGCTGTGGTCACGTTGAGCGACTATCTCCTGGCGCGAGCCATCGCCGTCCGTAAGTCCAGGTGGCTTGTTGCTCTGTCCTTGCTTATCGACTTAGGCCTCCTGGGCTATTTCAAATACACCAATTTCTTTGCCGGCATGTGGGCACAGATGGTGGGCGGCAATTTCCAGCCTTGGGATATCTTCCTGCCTGTAGGCATCTCGTTCTTCACGTTCCAGTCCATGTCTTATGTCATCGACGTGTATCGAGGTGACTTGAAGCCCCTTCCGTCGTTGCTCGACTACGCCTTCTACGTGTCGTTCTTCCCCCAGTTGGTGGCAGGTCCTATTGTGCGAGCCCGTGATTTCGCCCCTCAGATCCGCAAGCCCCTTGAGATTACTAGCCACATGTTTGCCCAAGGCTGCTATTTCATAGCCATCGGACTGTTCAAGAAAGCCGTCATCAGCGATTATATCTCGCTGAATTTCGTTGACCGCATCTTCGACAATCCCTCGCTCTATAGTGGTGTTGAGAATCTTCTGGGTGTCTATGGCTATACCCTTCAGATCTATTGCGACTTCTCTGGCTATAGTGATATGGCTATCGGTATTGCCCTGCTTCTGGGGTTCCGTTTCCCTATGAACTTCAACGCCCCTTATCGCTCTGAGAGCATCACCGATTTCTGGCGCCGCTGGCATATCTCGCTGTCGTCGTGGATTCGCGACTATATCTATATTTCCCTGGGAGGCAACCGTAAGGGCAAGGTGCGCCAGTATGTCAACCTGATTATCACCATGCTTCTGGGCGGACTGTGGCACGGTGCTAGTCTCAACTTCGTGGCGTGGGGTGGTATGCATGGTGTGGCGCTGGCCCTTCATAAGTGGTTGCGCGAACATGTGTTCCATCATGACAAACACTATCACAGCACAGGTCTGCGCTGGCTTTTATCCGTCCTCCTCACCTTCCATTTCGTGGCTTTCTGTTGGATTTTCTTCCGCAACCACACCTTCGAAGCCTCGTGGACGATGATCACGCAGATAGTCACCAATTTCCATCCTGAACTCTTCCAGCAGGTTGTCACCGGCTATTGGATTGTCTTCGCCATGATGCTTTTTGGCTATGTCACCCATTTCGTGCCCGATGCTTTCCAGGAGCGTTGCGTGCGTGTGCTCCAACGGGGCAGCGTGGTGCTGTGTGCCCTCCTCATAGCTGCTGTCATCTATCTGGTCATTCAGGTAAAAAGCAGCGAGATTCAGCCGTTTATCTACTTCCAATTCTGAGGTAAATGATATGAAAGATGCAGCATTAGTGAATATTTTATCATTCTGTATAGCTTGTTTTTCATTTATTTTCGTACCTTTGCAGGCTGATTATGTAAGTGATACACCTCTTTTAATATAATATATATAGAACGTGATTTCCGTAGAAGGATTAAAAGTAGAATTTGGGGTGAAGCCCCTTTTTACCGATGCAACCTTTGTCATCAACGACAAAGATCGTATCGCCCTTGTTGGTAAGAACGGTGCCGGCAAGTCCACTATGCTCAAGATTCTCTGTGGTATGGAGAAACCCACAGCAGGCGTGGTGAGCGTAGCCAGCGACAGCACTATTGGCTATCTGCCACAGGTCATGATTCTGCAAGACGACACCACCGTGCGTCAGGAGGCTCAGAAGGCCTTTTCCGATATCCAGAAGATGGCCGACCGCATTGCCCATATGGAGCAGCAGCTCAGCGAGCGTACCGACTATGAGAGTGAGGATTATATGGCTCTGGTAGAGAAGTTCTCTACTGAGCACGAACGCTATCAGATGTTGGGTGCCGAGGGCTACGAGGCCGAGATAGAGCGCACGCTGATGGGCTTGGGATTCGAGCGTACCGACTTCGACCGTCCCACCTCCGAGTTCTCTGGTGGTTGGCGCATGCGTATCGAGTTGGCAAAGATCCTGTTGCGCCGTCCCGACGTGCTGTTGCTCGACGAGCCTACCAACCACCTTGATATTGAGTCTATCCAGTGGCTCGAACAACTGTTGGCTACGTGGAGTGGGGCAGTGGTGCTGGTCAGCCACGACCGTGCCTTTATCAATAATGTGTCCAACCGTACGCTGGAGATATCCTGCGGACGCATTGTCGACTATCGTGTGAAGTACGACGAGTATGTGGTGCTCAGAAAAGAGCGCCGTGAACAGCAGTTGCGTGCCTACGAGAACCAGCAGAAGGAGATGGCTGATATACGCGACTTCGTAGAGCGTTTCCGCTATAAGCCCACCAAGGCCGTACAGGTGCAGCAGCGTTTGCGCCAGTTGGAGAAGATGGAGATTATCGAGGTCGACGAGGTGGACAATTCCGCTATGCACCTCAAGTTCCCGCCTTGCCTGCGCTCTGGCGACTATCCCGTAATCTGCGACGAGGTGAAGAAAGCATATAATCGTGTCATCTTCGACCACGTGAATCTCACCATTAAGCGAGGCGAGAAGGTGGCCTTCGTGGGTAAGAATGGTGAAGGTAAATCTACGCTGGTGAAATGTATCATGAACGAGATTCCCTTCGAGGGCAACCTGAAGGTGGGTCACAACGTGCAGATTGGCTATTTCGCCCAGAATCAGGCACAGTTGCTCGACGAGAACCTCACCGTGTTCCAGACTATTGATAATGTGGCAAAGGGCGATATCCGCCTGCGCATCAATGATATCCTCGGCGCCTTCATGTTTGGTGGCGAGGCCTCCGACAAGAAAGTCAAGGTGCTCAGTGGTGGCGAGCGCAGTCGTCTGGCTATGATTCGCCTGTTGCTGGAGCCTGTCAACCTTCTGATTCTCGACGAGCCTACCAACCACCTCGACATGCCTTCAAAGGATGTGCTCAAGGAGGCTATCAAAGCCTTCGACGGCACCGCTATCATCGTCTCTCACGACCGTGAGTTCCTCGATGGTCTGGTCACCAAGGTCTATGAGTTTGGTGGGGGCAAGGTGCGCGAGCATATCGGTGGCATCTACGACTTCCTGCAATCCAAGAAAATTGCAGAACTGTCACAGCTTGAGAAGAACAATCATGCTCAAGCCGCTAAAACTGACATTCCCTCACCTGTCACCAATACCCCTTCATCATCTTCGAAGGAAGACTATGCCGAGCGCAAGGAGCAGCAGCGCCGCCAGAAGCGTGCAGAAAAAGCTGTTGAGGAATGTGAGAAGAAAATCTCCAAGATGGAGCAGCGCCTCAAGGAACTCGACGACTTGCTCTGTGATCCCAAGAACGCCTCAGATATGACGCTCGTCACCGAATATACCGACACCAAGCGTCAGATGGATGAAGAGGTGGAGCGCTGGGAGAAACTCTCCGAAGAACTGGATACATTAAGCAATTAAGATTGTATAAATGATAACTATGAAACTAACAAATTTTTTAATGACAATGGCATTGACATCAATGTCGCTCGCTGCATCGGCACAACCAACCTTGCAGTCGGGTATCAATCTGGGCGACCTCGACACCTCTGTTCGCCCTGCTGACGATTTCTATGAGTATGCTTGCGGTGGATGGATGAAGAAGAATCCGCTGCCTGCTGCCTATTCACGCTTCGGCTCGTTCGACCGCCTTGGCGAGGACAACAACAAGCGCATCAACGGTATTCTCACCGAGTTGCTCAATAACACCTATGCCAAGGGCACTACCGAGCAGAAACTCTCCGACCTCTATAAGATGGCGATGGACTCTGTACGCCGTGAGAAGGAGGGACTTCAGCCTGTGATGGGTAAGCTGAAAGCCCTCGAGTCTGCCAAGACCATGAAGCAGCTCTTCGCCATCCAACTGGAGATGGCTCAGTATGGCAACCTTGAGTTCTATGGTGCCGGTCTTGGTGCCGACGAGAAGAACGCTACAGAGAATATCCTCAATGTGAGACAGGGCGGACTGACCCTCGGCATGAAGGACTATTACCTTGAGAATGATGAGGCCACCACGAAGATTCGCAATGAGTATAAGAAGCACATTGTTAGAATGTTCCAGGCTTACGGCTTTAGCAAGTCTGCAGCAACGAAGAAGATGAAGAATATCTTCGCCCTTGAGTTGGAACTGGCTAAAATCTCTAAGAGCCGCACCGAACTGCGCGACCCTCAGGCCAACTATAATAAGATGACCCTGAAGGAGTTTAACGAGAAGTATCCCAACCTGAAGTTGGAGCAGCTGATGAACGCCCAGGGACTGAAGAGCGAGTTCATGCAGGAGATGGTTGTAGGTCAGCCAACCTTCATGGAGGGAGTCAACAAAATCCTGGCTACGATGAAGCCCGCTACCTATCGCGACGTGATGGAGTGGAGCATCATCCTCAGTTCTACGGGTAGCCTGAACGATGCCGTTCGTGAGGCCAACTTCGAGTTCTTTGGCAAGGTGCTCTCAGGTCGTAAGCAGGACCATCCCGCTTGGCGTCGTGCCACCAGTCAGGTAGAGCGCTATATGGGTCAGGCTCTGGGCAAGATCTATGTGGAGAAATATTTCCCCGCTGCTGCCAAGGAGCGCATGACGAAGCTCATCAAGAACCTGCAGATTGCCCTTGGCGAGCGTATCGCCGCACAGGACTGGATGTCAGACTCTACCAAGGTGAACGCCCTGCTGAAGCTCAACACCTTCTATGTGAAGGTGGGCTATCCCGATAAGTGGATCGACATGACGAAGCTCACCATCGACCCCTCAAAGTCTTACTACGAGAACCTGCTGGCA
>Ga0265299_10004191_pt1 | contig 13744 bp, 9 predicted proteins | sample AusTroGonzalo_MG_4_FD_193485 | JGI IMG/M metagenome (GOLD analysis project Ga0265299, IMG submission 193485) | Bovine rumen microbial communities from tropical cattle in Woodstock, Queensland, Australia - Gonzalo_02 | ecosystem: Host-associated > Mammals > Digestive system > Stomach > Rumen ...
CATCCTGAGCCAGGATCGAACTCTCCATAATAATTAATGTCTTTATTCTAAATTGTCTGTCCTGACTTCATCGCTTGCGAATCTCAAATTCCTCTTCTTGAGTATTTGCTACATTCTTTCATTCTTTCAATGAACATTCCCCTGTTGACAACCCCCTCTTTTCGTTCGCCTCATGTCGTCGTCGTTTGGGAGTGCAAAAATAGAATTTTTCTAATACCAAACATCACTGTTGGGTACTTTTTTTATTTTTTTCTGCATTTTTTTCTTATCTTATTGATAATCAATAAAATAAAGTTGCATTTTTTCTGAAAATTTAGGCTCTGAAAGCATGATTTTGACCCGATTTTACCCCTTTTTGGCATGATCGGTCGGACAAATTTCGCAGATTTTTCGAAAATTTCCGCAAAAACCGATTTCTGGACGGCTACAAAACGAGGTGTTTTTTGTGTAATTCTTTTGTAAGTTATTGATTTTCTATGATTTATGTATTTGAAAACTTTGTATCTTGTTGTTTTTATGATAGTTATATCTATCAATGGGTTAAAAATTTGGATGATTAGTTTGTATTATTTTATATATACTATATTAAATTGCCTCAGTATTTATCATTTTCGAATAAACCGTTAGAAATCCCGTTTCTTTTCCTTCATCTTTTCATATTCTTCTAAGAACTGCGGGATATTCGACATCTCAATGCGCTTATTCAGAATAATACTGTGATCCCTATTGTCCATAATGAACATTGCAGGGTTGCTCATAATGTTAAAATATTCAAGATAGTCAAGATTGCCCTTGTTACCTCCCACATTAAGCCACGGGTAGTTGTTCTCTTTTACATACCTCTTCCAGCGGTCGATGTCGCTGCCGTCGGCGATGGCATAGACATCGAAGTTGCGCTTGTCGATGGCCTGTAGCGAATCATACACCCCGCGCAATTTCTTTGACTCTTGCTTGCAGAAATGACAATTGGGATCGTAGAACCAGAGAATCGTATAAGGTTTCTCCATTTTGTAAGACGAATGCCATTGGGTTATGTCCTCCGTCATCGAGGTGTCAGGGATAATCAGCTCGGGAGCAATCCTGCCAATCAGAATGAGTTCAAGCCGTTTTGCGCGCTTCCGGTACAAGTCCAGCACGTCCTCGTCGAGCCAGTAGCACTTGCCGGCTAACTGGTTGGTCTTGGCGATATGGCAGAACACCGCATCGTGCCCAATGACTTTGCTCGTCTCGAACTGGTAGGAAAGCCAGTCGGTGCAATAATGGTACATGAAAGTGTCTTTTTCCGTCTTTTGCAGGAAAATGTCGATGTACTTGTTGATGGTATCGACCTCTTGGTGGTAGAGCACTTTCAGGAAATAGTCCTTCATCTTCGGATCGAAGGAGGGAATGTAGATAAAGCGGTGGTCAGCGAGATCCACATTGTCCCAATAGTGTAGACGGTAATAGGCCGCCTGTCTCTGGTAATCAGGCGTACCGTCCTCATTCTGGTATTCCGGGATGTCTATTGCCTTGTAGGATTTCTGCATCTTAGAGAAAAGGTAATGCGGATTCCTGGCAATCAGGTCATCGATGAACGCCATCATCTCATTGTTGATGCTGGCGATCTTCTCCCTACAGACCTCCGCACTGTCGGTTTTTCCGGCATCCTCGAACAGCTTGCACTTCTCGACCCACTCGTTAGCGCTTGCCGAAGCCTGTGCGGTCTTTTTCTGGAAGCGCAGCATCTCTGCGTTCTCGGGTGAGTTCACCACCGAGAAATTCTCCACATTCGTTGTGGTGTCAAGATTATAAGTGAAATGCTGGTTGTTATCAAGGATGAAGTTCAGATAAAGCTTCTTGTCCATCGAAACCAGCGAATACATGCCGTCGTCGTAGCAGTTCGGTCCCTTGAATACGAACTTACACTTCCCGGCAGGCTTCACCGAGTCCTTCAGTAGCAGTTTGTCATTATAGTGTATGACCAAATAGACCAGCGTATCCTTGGAATCCTTGATATGGAAAATCAGCTCATGGCCATCCGCATCTTGACAACCTGCTGTGTTATTCCTCGACTTCTGCATATTTTTCGACTTAATGCTCTGCGCCGTAGCACTCGCAAACGGCATCGTATAATTGAATATCAAACCTAAAATTATGATGGTCAAAATGTTAATGTTATTACTCATTGCTTTGATTCTTTAAAATGATATTTTCGTTATACAATGATATTTTCGTTATACAAAAGACTTGAGACGAAAGACTTAAAACTTTGGGGGTAATCGAAGTGTTTTAAAGTTAATGGGAGAGTGGAGGAATATCGCAGGTGTTGACGCGGTAGATAACCGGTACATCACCCGTTGTCTTTACGAAATATTGTTCTTCTTGCTTTGAAATGGGTTTTTCTTCATAGATTTCCACAGGATCGCCATATTGGATGGAAAGCCATGACTGGGATTCCCACACATTTTGCGACTCCTTGTCGTCGATGGTTTCCTGTGTAACGATGACCTCTCGGGAAGGTTTCTTTCGGACTTGGCGCAGCTCGGGAATTTCGGATTTCTCAGACACGGTGTTTTTAGGCAATTCAAGGGAAACGGCACTCTCTATCGTTTTCATCATAGGAATGGGGAGCGCCGGCGCGGAGACAAACAGCGCTTTTCCGACAACTAACAATGCGAAAACAGGAACCGCTGAAAGGTAACGCAGCCATCGACGTCGATTAGTAGAAACACAAAATTTTGCGTCTCCACATACACACAACATCATCTGAATCCTTCTTTTGATGGCCCAAGCACTGAATGAATGTACAGGTGCCAACCTGTTTTGTTGACGCACCTGCTTCAAAATCAGATCAAAATAGGCATTTTGCGACACATTGGAGTTGATGACCGCCGCATCCGCAGCATACTCATGCAGGGATTTGAGCGCAGACTTGTACGCCCACACGAAAGGATTGAACCAGCAGAAAACCCCTATAACCTCAACAAAGAGAAGGTCTAACGTGTGCCACTGTCGTGCATGCGCTGTCTCATGACGGAGCACCAAGTCTAGCTCATCTGAGTCAAATGCGGCAGAATCCACTACAACGTAACGGAAAAAGGAGAAGGGTGCTTTTTGTCCAGGATTGTCAATGACTTTCAAGCCATCCCTCTCATTGTAATGCTTTCCTATGATCTGCCGCAAGACCTTAAACAATTTCAAAAGAAACAAGATGAAGAAAAACACAGCCCCTGCCACATATAATATTGTACCAAAAGGAATGGTGGAAGTTTTCGTAACCGTTGTCAGAAAGATTTGAGTGTTCGACATTAGGGGTTGTTCAGGAAGACTGAATCTTATAAAAGGAAGCAGCGAAGAAAACGTCAGAGAAAACAAAAGATAAGCGCGATTAAGCTGATGATACTTCTCTTTACGTAGAAAGAGCAAGTAGCAGAGCAGAAATAGCCCACTCGACAATACTATAACTCCAATATCTACCAGCTTAATCATAAAAGTAAGTTATTTGTTCTGTCGTTTCGCTTCCTTCACCAATCGCTCGAGTTCCTTGAGCTCTTTTTCCGATATTGAATGGTCAGCAGTAAAGGCGGAAACAAGACTTGACAGAGAGTTGTTAAAATAGTTGCTGACCACACGGCCGAGCAGGCTTCGGGAGTAGTCCTCCTTGGACACCAATGGATAGTAGCGGTTCGCCTTTCCGAACGTGTCGTGTCCGACATAGCTCTTGCGTTCCAAGGCTTTTACCACGGAAAGTGTGGTGTTGTAGGGCGGTTTCGGCTCTGGAATTTCGCTCATGATATCTTGTGCGAAACCTTGTCCCAACTTCCAGATTATCTGCATGATAGCCTCCTCCGAGGCCGTGAGTTTCTTCATTGTTACCATACCTGTTATTTTACGGCGGCAAAAATAACGAAATTTTCGTTATAAAACGAGGAATAAGTTATAAGGCTGATTTATTTCTAAAAAACTCTCTACTTGCATTCGGAAAAACTACTCTAAAGTATCTTCCAAATACTCAAATCTTCATTACAAAATGTTCAAATCTATCCTACAAAATGTTCAAATCTGGGTAAAAAATTCCAACACTCTGCAACCATTTGGTTTTCTTGCGTCATATAAATATAATTATAGTATCTTTGCCGCAAATTCACAAACAATGAACGAAAGCACCGCCTCTCAAACAATCCATTGGCTGAACCGTTTCCGGATGGCCTTAGTAGTTTTGTTGCCGCTTTCCGCATTGCTGACACCCAAGGACCCTTCAGTCTATCTGTCAAAATGGGGTATTGCAGCAGTGACGTTATATACTTTGGGATGTTTGAGCATATTTTATGGTGACTTTTTGAGAACAAAATGGAAAATAGTTGACGATAACTCCACTAAGGAGAACAATATAGCCAATTGGTTGTTTGCTGCGGGAATTATCGGCTATCTTGTTGTATGTAGTTTAGTGAAAGACCATTATTTGTCACAGATGGTGCTTTGGGAACCCCTTTTTACAGGGGGACCGATAGCATTCGCTTCCATTTTGCTCATTCGCTATATTACACGAGCCATTTGTGAAACACGATGGGGCAGATTCACCGGAATCCACACCGTGCTGAACAAAATAGCCGGTTACTCTTTACTGCTTTACATCCCACTAAAAACATTGGAAATACGATTGTTTTGGTACAACGGATCCATATCATTTGAGGATTTGTTGTTTTATGACATAGGCCTTATCGGTATCTTCTGGCTCATCTATCTCATCGCTTCCGTCGAAGAGCTGATTATCGCCATTACCATGAAAGAGCGGTTTAATCCATTCAGGAAAAGTATATTCCAGAAAAGACAATAGATTGTTGAGTGTCAACACATTATTATTGAGTTTATGAAAAAAGTCTTTCTCCTGCTGCTATTGTCCTGTTTCATGCAAGTGCCCTTGTCGGCGCAGCAGAAAACGGAATATATCTGCCGAGAGCCGTATAAGGAGTTCGACCTCTTCTATGGCCGATACAATAATGCGAACATCTCGCTGAACGGGGCTGTCATGTCGGTGAAACAGATAAGTGTACTTCCTGCCGTACAGAGACACGATATCTCCAAAGGAAAACGAGCTTACGCCAGACAGCAAACCTGGTTATTCATGAATACAGGACAATTGATACGTTGTTATATCAACAAGATTTATTTAAAGGACTTTCAAGAATACGATTCCATTCCTTCTTCTTTGTTTGAAATCACGTATGATTCGACCGAGTTTGTCACATTATATGACTTTGGTGGACTTGGCCGTATAAGAGGTGTCATAAACCCTTATGGCAATGACATTTATTACAACTATGATGAAAACGGACACTTGACAAATGTGTTCACTTACTACGGAAAAGCAAATGTCATGTCCGAAAAGGCGATTTACTTGAACGAAAATGGAAAACCTGTACGGGTGGAGGATAACACCTATAGGGATAAACGAATGCATAGGGTATGTCCATCGGATTTTGGTCCCCGCGGAAAGAAAAGAGTCGATTTTGTTGACACCTATTGGTACGACGAGCGAGGCAACAAAGTGGCACATCAGATGAACAATGGCAAGATTGTCACCAAGATGTGGAAGTACGTTTACGACAGCCTGAACAACATGATTCTCGAAGGCAGTTGTAACGGCTATAACGGCAACAACAAGACTTGTAAATGCAAAGATTTCAGCGCACACGAAGGATATGAATATGACGACCGGCACCGTCTGATTCGAGATTATTCCATCGGAGAGTGGCAGCCGGAAGGGATGGACAATTATTACCAATATGACAGTGCGGACCGGGTGATTGATTACCGACATTATACTGTCCGCGGGACACAGCGAAGATTTAAGGACCATATTCAAACCACGTATGATTCCACCGGCCGAATGGTGAAACGAGAAGCGTTACTTGGTGAGTTTCCGATTAACGAATCCATTTTCAATTTTACCATGGCCGTTTTAGAGGAATGTGCGTATGACGAACACGGCAATCTGGTGGAACATGTCGTTTATCAAACAAAAATCAAGCCGTTCAAGATTGTCCGTTACCAGTATACCTACGACCAACATGGGAATTGGGTGAAACGCATACGCTATGAAGGAGTAAGCAGGGACTCCACTGCTGTTACGGAAATTCTAGAACGGCGGATTGAATATTACGAGTAGCGTATTTTACACACCACCCCGCGCACCGCACATCGCAGACCCCACACGGTGTAGAGACGCAAAATTTTGCGTCTCTACAAAGGAATACATCCACTGGGTTATTAAAATATCGTGCCCTAGCACGTGTGGTAACTCGAAATTTTGTACCTTTGCACCCTTTTTAAAAGAAACAATGAAGAAAACAGGTTTATACTTCGGCTCGTTCAACCCGATACATGTCGGGCACATGATTATTGCCGAGTATTTGCTGGAACACTCTGACTTGCAGGAACTCTGGTTCGTGGTTTCGCCGCAGAACCCGCTCAAGAAGAAAGCCTCGCTGTTAGACGACCGCCAGCGACTGCATTTCGTGAACCTGGCCATCGGCGACGACCTCCGCTTCCGGGCCTGCGACATCGAATTCTCCCTGCCAAAACCCTCCTACACGAGCTACACGCTGCAGGTGCTGCGCGAACAGTACCCTCAGCGCGAATTCTGCCTCATCATGGGGGAGGACAACCTGCAGACCTTCACCAAATGGTTCAACTACGAGTACATCCTCGAAAACTACCACCTCTACGTCTATCCCCGCCCCGGCTACAACGGCGGCGACTTCCGCAACCACCCCCACGTCCACCTCGTGGATGCCCCCCTCATGGCACTCTCCTCCACCCTCATCCGAGACAACCTGCGTGAGGGAAAGTCTGTGCGGTATATGATGCCTGAGAAGGTGTTCCAATACGTCGATCAAGAGGGGTTTTACCGTTGATAATAACTTTTTCCAAGAGGGCTGCAAGCCCGACACGTGTCAACCCAGGGTGAACACAGTGAGCCCTGGGATATAACCAAACCCTATAATATGTCATTCAAACGCTACAACATAGAAAACCTCGAAATCATCTCCGCAGGAGCGGAGGGAAAAGCCGTCGGCAAGGTCGATGGGCTCACGGTGTTCGTGCCGTACGCAGTGCCCGGCGACATCGTCGATGTGGAAGTCTACAAACGCAAACGCGGCTATGCGGAATGCAACCTGCTGGCCATCAAGCAGCCATCGCCTGACCGGGTAGTGCCACCGTGCGGACACTTCGGCAACTGCGGCGGATGCAAATGGCAGATGCTCTCGTACGAAAAGCAGCTGGAATTCAAGCAGAAGCAGGTCGAAGACAACTTCAAGCACCTCGGCAAATTCGAATTCCCGCCGCTGATGCCCATCATCGGGTCGGAGAAAATCTACTACTACCGCAACAAGTTGGAATACACATTCTCCACGATGCTTTGGCTCACCTACGACGACCTCAAAAAGCAGGCGGAAGGCGAATTCTTCGAGAACCGTTGCCTTGGCTTCCACGTGCCCGGCATGTTCGATAAGATCTTGGATATCAAGCACTGCTGGCTGCAGGCGGCTCCAAGTAACGACATCCGGCTTTTCTGCAAGCAGTACGCCATCGAGCACAATCTTGATTTCTACGACCCGCGCCAACAGCAAGGATTATTGCGCAACCTCATCATCCGTACCGCCTCCACCGGCGACCTCATGGTGGTGCTTATCGTCACGAAATACAACCAGGAGGTGAAGGACATGCTGGCCGCAATGATGGAGCGGTTCCCGGAAATCACCTCGCTGACCTTCGTCATCAACACCAAGCTCAACGACGCCATCTTCGACCTGCCCTTCCACCTCTATGCCGGTCAGGACTACATCACCGAAAAAATGGAGAACCTGCAGTTCAAGGTCGGACCGAAATCGTTCTACCAGACCAACAGCGAGCAGGCTTACAACCTCTACAAGGTGGTACGCGAATTTGCTGACATCCAGAAAGATGAAGTGGTCTATGACCTCTTCACCGGGACAGGCACCATTGCCAATTTCGTGGCGCACCAAGCCAAGCGGGTGGTCGGCATCGAATATGTGGATACCGCTGTGGAAGACGCGAAAATCAACTCCGCGCAGAACAACATCACGAACACCGAGTTCGTGGTGGGCGACATGGCGAAGATCTTCACCGACCAGTTCATCGCACAACACGGCAAGCCGGATGTCATCATCTCCGACCCGCCGCGCGCCGGCATGCACCCGAATGTCATCGAACAGCTGCTGAAATTGGAGGTGCCGCGCATCGTCTATGTGAGCTGCAATCCCGCCACACAGGCCCGCGACCTCACCCTTCTCGACCCGAAGTACCGCGTGGAGAAGGTGCAGCCCGTGGATATGTTCCCGCATACGCAGCACGTCGAGAACGTGGTGCTGCTGAAATTACGACAGTAGAGACGCACGGCCGTGCGTCTCGGGTCTCGGCCGTACGTCTCGGCCGTGCATCTCTACGACGGGGACGTTAACGGTTTTAGAAACATTGGTTACAACATCAAAAAAGGGACGCGACAAATCGCGTCCCTTGGTTTTTCAAGCCGGGCGGGTTTAATTCCCGTACGCCACCTCGAATTCCTCGTAGCCTTCGATGATGTCGCCAATCTTGATGTCGTTGCAGCCGTCGATATTCAGACCGCAATCCTGGCCGGCGGTGACCTCCTTGACGTCGTCCTTGAAACGGCGCAAGGAGCCGAGTTTGCCAGTGTAGATGACGATACCGTCGCGGATGAGGCGGATCTTGGTGTTGCGCTGCAGTTTGCCGTCGAGGACCATACAGCCGGCCACATTGCCGACCTTGGAGATGTGGAACACCTCGCGCACCTCGATGTTGCAGACCACCTTTTCGCGAATCTCCGGCGAATGCATGCCGGCGATAGCGTCCTTGATTTCGTTGATGGCGGTATAGATGATGGAATACGTGCGGATGTCGATTTGTTCGGCTTCGGCCATCTTGCGGGCGTTGGCGGACGGGCGCACCTGGAACGCCACAATGAGGGCGTTTGAGGCGGTGGCCAACAGCACATCGCTCTCCGTCACCTGACCCACCGACTTGTGGATGACATTGACCTGCACCTGCTCGGTACTGAGCTTCAGCAATTCGCCGGCAAGGGCCTCCACAGAGCCGTCCACATCGCCCTTGACGATGATATTGAGCTCCTTGAAGTCGCCAATGGCGATACGGCGGCCAATCTCTTCGAGGGTGACATGCTTCTGCGTACGCAGACCCATCTCACGGGCGAGGCGGGCGCGTTTGGTGGCCACGCTGCGGGCTTCCTGTTCCGACTCACAGACCTTGAACGTGTCACCGGCCTGCGGGGCACCGTTGAGACCCAAAAGCAGCACAGGAGAGGCGGGACCAGCTGTTTTCACAGGCTGGTTACGCTCGTTGAACATGGCCTTGACCTTGCCAAAACAGCTACCGGCCAAGATCGGATCACCCACTTTAAGTGTTCCATTCTGCACCAGCACTTTAGCTACATAACCGCGACCCTTGTCCAAGGCGGACTCGATGACCGCACCCACACCGGGACGGTTCGGATTGGCCTTCAAATCAAGCAATTCAGCCTCCAACAGCACCTTCTCCAACAGCTCGTTGACATGATCACCGTGTTTGGCATCGATTTCCTGGCACTGATATTTGCCGCCCCATTCCTCCACGAGGATGTTCATATTGGCCAATTCCTCGCGAATCTTGTCGGGGTTGGCATTGGGCTTGTCGATTTTGGTAATGGCGAACACCATAGGCACGCCAGCGGCCTGCGCATGGTTGATAGCCTCAATGGTCTGCGGCATCACGGCATCGTCAGCGGCAACCACGATGATACAGAGGTCCGTAATCTTGGCACCGCGGGCACGCATAGCCGTAAAGGCCTCGTGACCCGGCGTATCCAAGAAGGTGATCTTGCGGCCGTCGGAGAGGCTCACCTCGTAAGCACCAATGTGCTGGGTAATACCGCCGGCCTCACCTGCAATGACATTGGTTTTGCGGATGTAGTCCAACAGCGAGGTCTTACCGTGGTCAACGTGACCCATCACCGTGATAATCGGGTGGCGGGGTTGGAGATCCTCTTCAGCATCCGGCTCTTCGCCTTCGTTATCGCTGTCGGCATCGGCATCGATAAATTCTACGTTGAAGCCGAACTCCTCGGCCAGCATGGCGATATTCTCGGCATCCAAACGCTGGTTGATGGAGACGAAAAGACCGATGCTCATGCAGGTGGCGATAATCTTGGTGACATCAACATTCATCAGGGTGGCCAATTCGTTGGCCGTGATGAACTCGGTGACACGCAAGGTCTTCTGATCCTCAATGGCCTGCATCTCCTGCTCCTCGATACGCTCGTGAATCAGCTGGCGTTTCTCTTTTCTGCGCTTGGCAGCCGTGGAAGTCTTCTTGGAGTTGCTTTCGAGACGCATCTTGGTCTCCTTGATGCGGCGGTGGATGTCTTCAGCGGAAATCTCCACCTTCTCGGGCTCCTGCTTCTGCTTCTTGTCCTTCTCTTCCTTGATATTGGGGTTGCTGGAGGATTTTACCGGCTTGGCCACGCGCTTGCGTTTCCGTTTCTTTTTCTCAGTATCGCCGCCGCGATGATCGCTCTTGCCATTGCCGCTACTTTGCTGGATCAGGGAAAGGTCTATAGTACCTAAGATCTTGGGTCCCTTAAGCGGATTGACCACCGTCTTGATATGCTCCACAACAGGCTGTTCAGGCTGTTGGACAACAGGCTGTTCAGGCTCCTCTTTCTTAGTCTCCTTTTTGGGCGTTTCAGCGGCTTTCTGCTGCTTGGACTGCGGTTTTTCCTTCTCTTTCTTTGCTCCCTTTTTATCCTTGGAAGAGGTTTTTTTCTTGGGTTTCAGTGCCTCAAGGTCGATGGTGCCCAAAATTTCGGGTCCAGGCAGATGCGCCACCGTTTCAATATGCTCGGGTTTTTGGACATCTGTATCCTCTTTAACGCTCTCCGTCTCAGCGGTTTGGGCCGAAGTTTCGTCAACGGGCTCTTCCTGCTGAACTGCCGGGGTGTCCTGCAGGACTTTCGCCACTTCTTCCTCTGCCGATTTCTGCTCCTTGTCACCCTCTTCCTTCGCTTTGCCGGAAGATTTTTTGCTGGAAGGTTTGGAAGGTTTCTTCAAGGATTCAGGATCCACAGATCCGATAATCTTCACTTCGGGACCATGACTCACCGAAGCTTCAACCGTTTTAACCTCAGGAAGCTTCGTAGTATGGATAAGAATATGCTCACCCGTACTCTCCTCCTCGGCGGAGGCAGGGGTAGGCGCGGTCGTTGCCTTGGCCTCCTCTTTCTTCGTCTTGGGGGTGATGATCTGGTCCGATTTCTCTTTCACCATCTTGTCTTTAGCCAGCTCTTTCTGCAAACACTGGTACATCTCCTCCGTCAGCTTGGAATTCAACGTCGGGGAGCTAATTTCAAGTCCATTTTTGGCCAGAATGTCAATGATTCGGTCCATTGACACGTTAAATTCTGTCGCCGCCTGGCCTAATCGCGGCTTTTTTACTCTTTCTTCCGGCATATTGATAAATCTGGTTAAAAACTGGGTGATTTTCTCTCTTATTTGGGGCATTACTTCGCCAATTCTTCCTTAACCGCCGCAATCATGGCATCCACGGTCTCCTCTTCAAGGTCAGTGCGGCGAATCAACTCTTCTCTACTTAATTGTAAAATGCTCTCGGCGGTGTCGCAACCGATACCGATGAACGTGTCGATGACCCACTGGTCGAACACGTCGTTGAACTCGGACAACGGGATGACATACTCTTCCTTGATATCGTCTCTGAAAACATCAATCTCGTAACCAGACAACTTGCTGGCTAACTTGATGTTATAGCCGCCCTTACCAATGGCGAGCGACACTTGGTCGGACTTCATATAGACGTTGGCCGTCTTGTTTTCCTCGTCGAGTTCGATGGAGGAAATCTGTGCGGGGTTGAGGGCGCGGGCGATGAGAAGCTCTTTCTTGTTCGTATAGTTGATAATGTCAATGTTCTCATTGCGCAGCTCACGCACGGTATCGTGAATACGGCTGCCCTTCACGCCGACGCAGGCGCCGACGGGATCGATACGGTCGTCGTAAGTCTCGACCAGCACCTTGGCACGTTCGCCGGGCACACGCACGATGTCGCGAATCATGATGACACCCTCCTCGATTTCGGGGATAGAGCGTTCCAACAGGCATTCGAGGAAGCGGGGCGACGTACGGGAAAGGAGGATGCGCGGGGAACCGTTGACCACATCCACAGAAGTGATGACGGCCATCACGCTGTCGCCTTTCTTGTAGTAGTCGCTGGGAATCTGCTCCGACTTGGGAAGCACCATTTCCACACGGTCGTCGTCCATCACCAGCACCTCGCGCTTCCACACCTGGCTCACCTCGCCGGTGATCAGCTCGCCCTTGCGGGGTTCGTATTTGCGGAAGATGACATCCTTTTCGTACTCCAGGATTCTGTTGCTGAGGTTCTGACGCAGCGCCAAAATCTCGCGGCGCTGGAAGTCGGAAAGCTGAATCTGCTCGATAACCTCCTCACCCACCTCGAAGTCGGGTTCAATCTTGATGGCATCGGACAGGGCAATCTGGTTCACGGGGTCCGTCACCTCATCGTCCTCCACCACATCCAAGGAGTGCTGGATCTCAAGGTCGCCGCGGTCGACGTTGACAATGACGTTGAAGCGGGCGTCGGGACCGTATTTCTTACTTAGCGCACTCACGAAAACGTCCTCCAGGATGTGCATGAGCGTCTCACGGTCGATGCTTTTGGACTCCTTGAAATCGGCGAAAGTGCTGATAAGATTGATTTGTTCTTCCATTTTTTTAAGGTTTGTTGTCTATAATTCTGTATTACTAATTGTCTATTTTTGTAAAAAAAACTCCCACCAAATCGGTGAGAGTTTCTTGTTGAGCTAGCAGGACTCGAACCTACACAGGCAGAACCAAAATCTGTAGTGCTACCATTACACCATAGCTCATTCCGTTTCATCAATTCGGCGGCAAAAATACACTTTTTTTCTATACACAGCGTTTATGAATAAAAAAAAATTTTAGTAGTGCTGCGATATTAAAAAAAAATGTATTTTTGCACGCTCTTTTGAGAACGGCCCCTTAGCTCAACTGAATAGAGCATTTGACTACGGATCAAAAGGTTGCAGGTTTGAATCCTGCAGGGGTCACGAAACGAAAAGCGCCCGACTTGCGGAAAGTCGGGCGTTTTTTTTTACCGCATCTGTTCTGGTTCCTGTTGTCGAGACAATTGATTGTACAACTTGAATAATTCGGCAACTATAAGCGATTCTTTGTCGTCGGTATACTCTTTGGAGTCGAAACCATATGCCTGCATCACCGCACGGTCGTTGTTCTGATGGGCTTTGCGAAGTTCGATGGGCATCGTCAGTTCATCGTAGAGGTCGGCGAGGCTGCTGTCGGGATAAAGCGCCCGGGCATCCAAGATGGCCTGCGCAGTTTGCTCGATATTATCCCTTAGAGACTCAAAATTTTGCGTCTCTACAGCCGGCCACGGGAAGTTGTTATAGACAATATTTATGGAATAACTGTAGTCGCTTTTTAACCGTCCACAAACAGCACGTGTCCACGCCATGTGCACATTAGACATGAGAATACCAAAATGAAAAAGAGTGGCGTCTGGGATCATAAAAAGCTTATCGCCCGCAATAACGGATTGGTCCAAATATCCCATTGGTATATACTTCCGGTTTTGTGATGATACTTTTGGTATTGCA
>Ga0265299_10004193_pt1 | contig 13744 bp, 4 predicted proteins | sample AusTroGonzalo_MG_4_FD_193485 | JGI IMG/M metagenome (GOLD analysis project Ga0265299, IMG submission 193485) | Bovine rumen microbial communities from tropical cattle in Woodstock, Queensland, Australia - Gonzalo_02 | ecosystem: Host-associated > Mammals > Digestive system > Stomach > Rumen ...
GACCCGGACTTCCATGTTGTTGATGCAAGTGATCTCACCTTACTTTCTGACCGTATCCATTTCGATGCAGCAGGAGCTGTGAAACTTGGTCGGCGGGTATACCAGGAACTGACGTCGTTGAAAGGTGTCAGCAATGGTGTGTGGCCTGTGACAGACCTAGCGATGAAGAGAAACCTGAATGGCGAATGGCGGCTGAAAGTTGTTGATGGCATAACTGACAATCAAGTTGTTCCTCCCCTAGACGAGACCTGGAGAACGATACCTGTCCCCGGCAGTTGGGAGCCATATGGATTCTCGAAACCTAAGTACGATTATCCAGACTCACTGACAGGCTACTATCGTACAACCTTCTCCTTGCCAAAGGAATGGAAAGGTCAGCAAGTGTGGATACGCCTTGATGGTGTGCTCCGTGGCTACGATCTTTGGCTCAATGATAATTACGTAGGAACTTGGGAGTCGGCATACAACACTCGCCTCTTTGACCTCACTCCTTATCTCACCAAGAAGGCGTTTAAGGGTGAGCCCCAGCAATTGGCCATGCGTGTCTACTCACAGTTTAAGGGTTACGAGTTCGACTGCTTTGATGACTGGGCCACGATGGGCATCTTCCGCGATGTCACGCTAATGACAGTTCCGAAGACGCATCTCAGCGATCTTGCCGTGACCACCAAGATGGACGGTGAGGTAATCGTGAAAACAGAGGTCGCTAATGCTACAGCTAAAACAACCACCGATTTCGAGATATTCGACGCACAAGGCAATTTGGTATCTACTGGTGATAAGATAGTCAATCCTCATCTATGGACTGCTGAAACACCCTATTTATATACGTTGCGTGTACACGTAAAGGAAAAGGGCAAGACCTTTCAGACATTCACGCAGAAGATAGGTATCAGAGAGATTTCCATAGAAGGTAACGTTTTGAAACTGAATGGCAAGTCTATCAAACTGCGTGGAGTCAACGCTCATTCCACTGATCCGTATACTGTGAAGGTTATCTCTGATAGTATCACGCTGAAGGACATGAAAATGATGAAAGAGGCTTCAATCAACTACATACGCCTGTCACACTATCCTCGTGAGCCGCGTTTCTATGAGCTGGCTGACTCATTGGGCTTCTATCTGGTGGATGAGGTGCCGTTCGGTTTTGGTGACAAGCATCTTTCCAATCGCAGTTATCAGGACATTTTGAAGACACGAGCACTGGCCACCGTTACCCGCGACAAGAACCACCCTTCAGTGCTGGTGTGGAGTGTAGGCAACGAGAACCCCCTTCCCCAGACCTGTGTTGAGGTGGGTGACTACGTGGGACAACTGGACCCATCGCGTCCCTATTGCTTTCCACAGGTAGGTTCCTATTTCCGGAAGTTTTTTGAAGGAGAAAAGGCCAAGGGTTTCCCATCGCAGGCTCCTGTATATGCCCCCCATTATCCTACGACTGGACAGATAGGCGGTTTTTATCAGCATCTTGACCGTCCTGTCATTTTTACTGAATACTGCCATACGCTGGGAATCTCGTTTGAAGATCATGACCGTCAGTGGGAGATTATTGAGCGCACGCCTGGTATTGCAGGTGGTTCTGTCTGGGAATGGGCTGATCAGGGAATGCCGTTTGTTTCTTCCCCTAAGTCAGGGGAGCTCAGGAGCGGTCTGAACAAGCGAATGTATGGCTATGAGGAGCGGGTATTCACATCAACAGACGGCGGTTTTGAGATGTACGGCAACAAGGGTACAGATGGCCTACTTTATGCCGACCGCACACCCCTGCCCAACTACTACGAGTTGCAGCATAACTATGCACAAGCCTTCGTCGAAAGTGTAGAGTGTAGAGTGGATAGTATAGAGTTTGCTTCCGCCAATGATGGAAGTACAGATTCTGTGGCGGCGGCAAACTCTACACCCTACACTATCAACTCTATATTAACCAACCGCTTTGATTTTCTCAATCTCAAGGATCATGTCACTTTCCACTGGTCGCTGACAGTCGACCGCGATACTGTGGCTCGTGGTGCCTTCAGCCCCGACTGCGCCCCTCACTCATCAGTTCCCTATGTCCTGTCTGTGCCATATACTGCGACTCTGACGCAGTCAGGAAGTTTGCATATCTTGCATTTCGACATTACCGATGTACAGGGTTACACCTTCCTCCATCAGTCGTTTGTATTGAATAAGCCTCAGATAGAATGGACGGGACACGGCAGTGGTGCTGTGATAGCCCAGGAAACTACCATCCGCACTGGGCGTAAAGCCACGATGGCAGAACGCATCACGCAGAAAGACCGCTTGCCGCAGAAATACCTGTTGCCACTTGAGAACCAGCAGGTGAAAGCCGACATCGTGTCGAAGTGTATTGACGGTGGCGAGGAGATTACCTTTATCCTCACTCCCGATACCGCCGATGTGTTTCGTGCAGAACTAGGACTGGCCTATTTGCTTGACAAAAGTATCGATCGTGTACAATGGATTGGATATGGTCCCTTCGCCTCTTATCCCGGTCGTTATCGTGCCAACCGGTATGGCTTCTGGGCCAAACACATGGACGACCTTTACTTTGAAGGCAATCACATGGATATCGATGCCGCCTTTTTCTCTGACAAAAATGGCAATGGTATCCTAATTACTGCTCCCCTCCTATCTAAGGGCTCAGGGGAGGGCCTCAATCTGAATTTCGAGCAGACCGACCGTGGCATTGTGCTTACCGTCAATGCTGCCGTCAGCGGACAAGGACCGAAGTTTGCCAAGACTGCATTCCCCGATTGGAAGAAGGGAAACATGCCTGTTAGTGCAACTTTCCGCAGTTACTATATCAAGGCCGACGAGATGCCACAGGTACTGAAGCGGCTCTTTTCCCCTGCTGCCGATGTGCCAACTCCATTCCGTCCGTTCCTGACGCAATATGATACCTATCTCATGCGCTATGATCAGATCATAAACAAGTAAAATCTTCCAGAAAATTCGCACTTCCTCGCCCAATGCCTGAAACACTATCCCCACTCTCGTGAGTTTTATCCGCCTTATCGATGAGTAGACATCTAGCTACTTTTCAAAGAAAAAGGCAGGCCTCTGTTGTGGGGCTTGCCTTTTTTCTATGCCATGCGATTTGAAAGTGCAATAGAAAGTTGTCACTCGCTAAATCAGAACTTGTGGTGCACGCCGATGAGACCGATGCCCTGGCCCGAATTTTCTGGATCGGTGGGGACGGTTCTAAATGATCATTTTCAGGTGTAAAAATTTGGACGATGCGGAATAATTGTGTAATTTTGCAGTCATATAGCCAACAGACAATGGCGCGACTTGCACGAAGACAGAGTGGAACAGGCATCTATCATGTGATGCTGCGCGGCAACAACCGTCAGGACATCTTCGAGGATGAAGAAGATTATCGGCGGATGTTGTCATGCCTGCGTGGTCTGTGCGAACGATATGACGACAATGGCACTCGCCTTCCTTCACTTTGCACGATATATGCCTATTGTCTGATGAGCAACCACATTCACCTCCTGATACAGGAGAGGGAGGAGAGTATCGGAGATACCATCAAGCGCCTCGGTGTAGCTTATGCACGATACTACAATAAAAAGTACAACAGGAATGGGCATTTGTTTCAAGACAGATTTCGAAGCGAACCTGTGAACGACATGTCCTATTTCCTTGTTCTGCTAAGATATATTCATCAGAATCCCATCAAGGCTGGTCTGACAGATAATCTGAATGATTATCCTTGGAGCAGCTGGCGTGAGTACAGCCGTCATACAGTCAATGATTTTACTTTGTGTAATGTTGGGACCGTTATAAAAAGAATTCCTTTCGAAGAATTGAAAGAATATGTAGAGGCTCCAGTTGACGATTCTCTTCAAATACTTGATATTGACAACGGCGGACGTTTTCTTGTAAGCGATGAGAATCTTCGTTGTTTGTTAAGAGATTCGTATAACATAGACAGCCCTAGCGAATTGACTATGTTTGATAAGCAGCAGCGTAATGCAATTTTGGAAGACTTGTGCTCAACGGGAGCGGGCATCCGCCAAATCTCCCGTGTCACAGGTGTAAGCTTTGGCATTATTCAAAAAATTAAAAAGACAATGTGCAATGACAAAAACCGATCATTTAGAACCGTCCCCGCCGATCCATTGGCATATCCTTCGACCGCGCGGCCGAGCCTTGGAAGGATGCCGTCAAGTATTTGAAGATGACGTGGCCGCAGCTCTCCGACCTGGGCTATTGGCAGTCGGCAGCTGCCGGCATCTATGGCATCAGCTCCATTCCTTCCAGCGTCCTCATCGACGGTAAGGGTAAAATCATTGCTCTTAACCTTCGTGGCGACAAGCTGGGACAAAAGGTGCAAGAGCTCTACGGGGAGTAATTGCTTCAAAAATAATTGCCGAAAAATTTGTGCGAAAGATATTTATTCTGTATCTTTGTACTTTAAAGAACAATAACTAAAAAACATGACTATAATGAAGAGATCTATTACTATGTTACTGCTGTTGCTACTGGCTGTAGCAGCGCATGCAGTCGCTATCGACGTTACCGTTATCCAAAAAGGAACGCTGGAAAATGCTATCAACCAGAAAGTCAGCGACTTGGAGTCAGTTACCCGTCTTACCGTTCATGGCCCGTTGGGCAGTGGCGATATGGACGTGTGGTCGCAGTTGCCCAATCTGGAGGTGCTTGACCTTAGCGATGCCGAGGTGGAGTTCTTCACAAACTGCTTGGGCCTGATCAACCTGCAGCGCGTGGTACTGCCTGAGAGTACCAAGAAAATCGATTCCTATACCTTTGCCTACTGTCTCGCACTTACCGAGGTGACAATGCCTGGGGTAGAGCAGATTGACATGGGGGCCTTTTTTGGTTGCTCGTCGCTGCCTGCCGTCACCCTGCCGGGCACCTTCGTCAGTTCTGGAGGCGTGCTCTTTATCGGCTGCGATGCCTTGAAGGATGTCTATTGCTATAGTGCCGACTACAGCGGGCAGCTGTTCGACGAGAGTGTGCAAGGCGTCACCATGCATGTGCATACCACGCTGGTCGATTACTTCCGTCAGAAGGAAAACTTCGAGGGCTTAAGCGTCGTAGGCATGACATTCAATTTTGCCAAACTGGTGCTGGGACGTCCCACTACGCTCAGCGATATCAGCTATTATCAGGGTGCTGATGTCAGCTTCAAGCCTACGGAGCAGGTGGACTGGGAAAGCTACACCACCACCTACACCATGGGCTCGCTCACCCTCGACGCGCCTGCACAGCCTAAATGGCAGGTGGGACGCTTCACGTTGCCCGTCAGCTTCTACGATTACGAGACTAACTATAGTGAAGACTATACACAGGAAGAGAAGGTCTATTCCATTGCCACGCTGCTGAACCAACGCACGCCGATGGAAGCACAGCAGATAGAAATCAAGCTGGATGACAGGGGCGACATGAGCTGGACATTCTTTTCTGTGCCCTTCGACGTGAAAGTGAGCGACATCAGGGGCGGCAAAGGCAACTGGGTGATCCGCCGCTACGACCCCACAAGCCGTGCTGCCGTGAAGACAGGTTGGACTACTGTAGGTGCCAGCGAGACGCTGCATGCTGGCGAGGGCTATATTTTCATGCGCGACTATAATAACATAGACGACGAAGACCATAGCGATGACCCCGATTATGTGGAAGAGGACGATGATCCCGACGCCTACCGCATCATCTTGCCGGCTGCCGAGAGCGGGAGCAAGCAACAGATTTTCAATACGGGTGATGTGGTGGTGCCCCTGAAGAAGTCGGCTGCCGAGCTGTCGCACAATGCCGACTGGAACATGGTGGGCAACCCCTATCCCTGCTACTTCGACATCAGCGCCATTAAGGAGCATGTCACCATCTATATCTACGATGATTACAATGAGCAGTATCGTGCCTTCGACACCTCCATAACGAACGGTGTCTATCTGGCTCCCTGCCAGACGTTCTTCGTGCAGGCCACCGACGTGAGCCAGCTCACCTTCCAGGCTACCGGCCGCCGTGCACAGGCCCGATTCGGCCTGCCCGAGCTGAACGAATCTACCGACGATGAGTCGGCCCTTAGCCGTCTTCCTGCCGAGGTCCGTCAGCTGTTAGATGCTAGAAAGCCCGCACCCGCCCGAGCTGCTGTCGGCACCGAATTCAATCCTGATCCACCCCTCGACCCAGGTGCCAACTACTACAATCCTACTACGGGCGAGGCCTATTTCGACCTCTTCCCCATAAACCATTTTTCCCAGGCTGTCAGGGCGCTGCTCGATGAAAGCGTGTTCCTTGTGAAGACTGTCACCGTGACGGCTCCCTTGGGCGAATGGGACATGCTCTTTACAGTCTTCTCCAATGCCGAGAAGGTCGATTTGGGACGCAGCAGCGGCTTCACGACTGTTACCGATGGAACGTTCCAGTATATGATGGAGTTGCGCCATGTGGTGCTGCCATCGTGTGTGACAGCCATCGAAGACGAAGCATTCTACACGCCTAATATCCCCATAGAAATGAAGTTGGATCAGCTCGACCTCTATGCCACCACGCCGCCCGCCGTCACCGAGCAGGTGTTTGCCTTCGTCAAGGACAAGAGCAGCTTCGTGGTGCGCGTACCCCAGGAGGCCGTGGCTGCCTATAAGGCTGCTCCCGTGTGGAAGGACTTTAACATCAAGCCGCTGGAAGGCGGCGAGCAGCTGCAGAGCGTGCGCATCAGCGTGCTGACGCCAGAGGGCGAAGAGCTCAGCAGTCAGTGTAACATTGTCTGGCGCGATGCCGAAGGCAGCATCCTCGGCGTGGGCAATCTGTTGGAGGCACAAGCTGTGGGCACCGTCGTCAATTACAGCGTTTCCCTGCCTGCCTCGATGTCGTTGCTCTATGAGCCCGTTACCGCAGCCACATATACCGTGCAGGCATCGGGCAACCTGATCACCATCAACCTCGTGGCAACAGGCGTGGTGGATCTGGGCGCCCGCAACATGCAAGGCACCTACGGAACGCTCGATTACTCGCTCCAGCCGTCAGATCCCAGCCTACCCGTAGCGATAGAAATTGCCGACGTGCTGCTCACCATCAGGGACAAGCAGACGGATGCAGCGCTTACCGACTTCCTGGTGCAATATCCGGCTCTGCAGTTCGAGCAGACACGCTTGGAAGCAGGACAAGTGATTGTGGTCGGTGCAAGCAGTCGCACAGGACGCTTTGAGGAGACGCAGGTCGAGGCCACAGCCGATGCTGATGGCAATTTTGAGGTTGCTCTTATATTTAAGGAGCGCGGGCATGCGCGCATCACGTGCACACGCGAGGAGGCCTCGGCATCCGTCACCGCCCTTGTTTTCGATGCCCAAGGACGCTATGCGAGCCGCTTCTTTGCCAACGGCAACATCGTCACCGTCAAGGACTTACCCGATGGCAACTATACAGCTGTGGTGATGGAGGAAAGCCCGTTCTTCAGCGTCGTGGCTTCGCTCGATGACCTGCAGCAGACGCAACTCCGCAAGGGTACCGACTATGCTAAGGTGGCCATCCGCCTGACAGCAGGCACTACTACCGACTATGCCGTGAACGTGCCAGCGCTTGACGAGAGCCGCCTCTGCCACACCAGCTCAGAGAGCTATATCGCTACCAACGATCCTATCATCCCCATTGTCAGCACAGCCACGATGAAGGCTAAGGTTGTGTTCAAAGAAGAGTATGCTGCCTCCGTCAGCAACGTGCGCCTTATCGTCAACTTCCCCGAGGGCACGAGCTATGTGGATAACTCGCTGCTGACTACCCAGAGCGACGGCAGCTACCAATATGCCAACCAGCGCCTCATCGTTCCCTGCCTGCCGGGCGAGCAGGTGCGCTTCTGTTTGGAGGCCACCACGTCGGGGGTGAAGGACATCACCGTTATGGTGCAATACAACCTCAACGGACAACTCTACACGCAGCCCTTGGGCGCTACCGTTGTCTTAGTGATGGGTATCGAGCTGAACCTGCTCACAGTTACAAATACACCCGATATTCATATCAAGGGCAACGGCATAGCCAACAGCAGCCTCACCTTCTATGACGGGGAACGTGTCATTGGCACAGCTACCTCGAAGAGTAATGGCGGCTTTGAGGCCGACGTCACCCTGCTGCCAGCCTACGACCATACCTATCATGACGTCTATGCCATCGTGCAGCCTGCAGGTGGCGAGGCCATCAATACGGAGAATACGACGGTGTTCCTCGACCGTGACGGCAGTGTGCTCTCTAAGGTCACGATGATCTATCAGGATCAGCGCATCGTTTGGGACAAGGCGAAAGGCGGTGTCAGCCCTCGTTATTACGATGTGGTGCCAGAGCGCGGAGGCATAACAACTTTCACCGCACAGCTCCAGAATCCCCAGCCCGACAATATTTTCTTCCCCAATTTCCTGGTAACCACCAACGATGGTTTGGGCTATGAGCTGCCAGCCACATGGGACGAAAGCTCGCAGCTTTATACTGCCACCTGGGACTTCCCAGGTATTACTTCCCTGCCTGTAGGTGCAGATTTCAGCTACGAATGGGTTGCCCCCGCTCCAGCAGACCTTGGGGAACTGTTTGACGCTCATGCCAATTCCTTAATGGATTTGTTTAATTCGGCAGCTACGCGCTTAGATGAGAAGATGCAAGTGAAAGAGGTGAAGGAAGCAACTGAAGACCGTGTTATTGTCACCTTTAACATTGATGGCCAACCGCAGACATTCAAGGCGACTGTTCAGCTTGAGGATGTCGATAGAATTCTGGCCATGCGCGATGAATACATTTTTATGCGCTACGAATGCGATACAGATAGTTTTACTTACTATGCAAATAGTGATGATAATGGCCTGAAAATCTATATGGTAAACTTAACCACCAACGAGGCCTGCTCAATGGTCTTTGGTTATGATGATGAAAGCAATGGCTATTCAAATCGGCCAAGGCGAGTTATGGAAGTTCGTATCTTAAGCGTAGTAAACAGCATTAGAAGTGCTGGTGACTTTATGAATAATATGCTTTCTCTTAGTGAATGGCAGGAACTTCTCAATGCTTTTTATGATGTCGTTCCATTGTGCTATATGATTCGCAGATTCAATTATATAGATATGGTTGTAAACAATGGCTATGGGGCTCTCTATGCTTTCTGTCCTGACGGACAGTCGCGAGTACCAGAAAGTTTGATACCGGCATTTGAGAGCCAACTTGAGGCCAAGAGACAAGAAGGATATAAACTGAAAGAGCAAATGTTTGATATCCTGCACCAGTACTTTATGGCTGTTATTTACTCAATTGACCAGCAGATTGGTGTAACGGCTTTTCAAATGATATTCGCCAAGGCCGCCAAAGCTGGGCTTGATAAGAATGGTATTGTTCAAAAAGTATTCGGTAAGATTACTAACAATTTCAAAATTGGGCAAGTAATGGCAAGTGTTGATGATATAACCACTACACTTTCAGGTGCAGTTTCCGACATAACAGGTGAGGCAGTCAATAGTTTCTTTAATCAGGCCTTACCTAAAGACTATAAAGGCATTAGAAAGTATCTCGAAAAATTTGTTGAGGAAAAACAAATTGAATGGTCGGCCAGTGTCCAGCAGATAGTCAGAAGTATCATTGCTTCCTACAAGGATTGCGATGAGCTCAAGCCTCATATTACAAAGATTAAAATTGATGATGAAGTGAGCCCCATCATTGACCCGTCGGGCTTCGTCTATGAGGCCACACCCGAGAACCGTGTGGAAGGCGTGACCGCTACACTCTATTACAAGGAGCATGAGGGTGCTGCCGAAGAGCAGTGGGATGCCGAGGAGTACGGCCAACAGAACCCGTTGGAAACAGATGTCGCCGGCCTCTATATGTGGAACGTGCCGAAGGGACTCTGGCAGGTGCGCTTCGAGAAAGAAGGCTATGAGCCTACGAAGACCGAGTGGCTGCCCGTGCCTCCGCCACAGCTGGAAATCAATGTGCCCCTGACACGTAACAGCGCTCCTGAGGTGAGCCGTGCACAGGCCTTTGCCGACGGCGTGAGCATCGACTTCGACCGCTATATGAAGACCGCTTCGCTGCAGGGCATCACCGTAAGGCAGAACGGTCAGCAGGCGCAGGGCGCCATAGAGCCTGTAGGCGAGACGAACGGCGTGGCCCGCAGCGTGCGCTTCCGTCCTGCTGCCGACTTTACGGCCAGCACCGTCGAGCTGACCATTCCCACTACGGCAAAGAGCTATGCCGATGTGGCACTGGCCAGCGCCTACACAGCTACACTCACCGTGGAGCGCGTCATCGAAGGCCTGCTGGTACAGGAAGATGCAGCCATCCAAGTGGGGCATATAGGCTATGTCAGCGTAACGGCCTATCCTGCTGCGGCTGTCAGCGGCAAGACGCTCAGCATCAGCACCCGTTCGCCGCTTATCAATTTGGATGCTACTGAGGTAAGCTTCGACAGCAACGGACAATGCCTGGTTCCTGTCAGCGGTCTGCTGCCAGGCGTGGCACAGGTGACGTTTGCCATTGGCGATTTGCAGGCAAAGGCCGACGTGGCGGTGAAATACCATCTGAACGAGGTGTGTGCCAATCCTGTGGCCACCGTCATGTCGGGTACTGCCGTCGCTCCTGGCATAGAAGTGGAGCTCTATTGCGCTACTGAGGGCGCCACCATCTACTACACTACCGATGGCAGCTGCCCCTGCGATGAGGATAGACGACAGGTCTATATTGCGCCCATCGTTATCAATGAGCCCGTGACCATCCAGGCCATAGCTGTATGCGATGGGTTGGACGACAGCGATGTAATCACCCTGACCTACAGCATTAGCGATGCTACATTAGTAATGCAGCCGCAGCAGGACATCGTGACGGAGAGCCGCTACTACAACCTGCGTGGCATGCAGGTGCACCAGCCGCTGCCCAGAGGCCTCTACATCCACGTTCAGCGTACCCCGCAAGGCATCACCAGCAAGAAAATCTGGATTGGACAGTAAACTAAAAGCCTCCCCTTCGCGGGAGGGCACTGAAAAAGTCCCGTTAGGTTCTTTTTAACAATTTACTTCTGCACATAGTCACTTAAAGATTTGGCTATGTGCAGATTTTTTTGTACCTTTACAGCATAAAAGGATTAGATTATGCTATCACAACAACAAGAGTTAGTATTGAGTGAGTACAATGCCTTATATGACATAGTTGTCCCACGAGACAATCTGCTGAGACGGGATCGGTGGGGACGGTTCTTGGACAAGCCAAGCGACCAAAGGTCGAGCGCTAAATGATCATTTTCAGGTGTAAAAATTTGGACGATGCGGAATAATTGTGTAATTTTGCAGTCATATAGCCAACAGACAATGGCGCGACTTGCATCTATCAAAAAAGGATACAAATATGAAACGAATCATTCTGAGTTTATTTGCACTGGTGGCTACGGGTGCAGCCACGGCGCAGCAGCAGGAGGAGTATAGCCGCTGGTCGGTGACGCCGAAGGCAGGCCTGACGGTGGCGACAGTCGTGGGTGATGATGCCCAGGAAAACAGCAGCTCGATGGCCTGGGCGGCAGGCTTGGAGGCCTCGCTGCGGCCAGGCCGTCTGCTGAGCTTCGATTTCGGAATGTTCTACACCCGCGACCGCATAAAGGAAGAAGGGCAAATCAACTATCCGAATGGTAATCAGTTCAACTTTACTGCCAGCCACTTTCGTTTAGTGACGGAGCGCCTGGATATGCCCCTGCTGCTGGGCCTGCATGTGATGCCCGGACTGACGCTGAAAGCTGGCGTGCAGCCCAGCCTGCTGATGTCAGCCACATCGAAATATCATTTTGCGGGTTTTTATGTGGAGCCGCCGTTGAATGCAATATATACTGATGCCGACTTGGCGAACCTGCCGAAGATACCGGTGGACAGGGAAGAAAAGGCAGGAATCAAGAGCCAGATGTATGACTTTGATATATGCATCCCTATCGGCGCAAGCTATGAGTGGCACAACATCGTGTTCGACGCCCGCTATCACTTCGGCCTGCTCAGCGTAGCTAAGGATGGCGACAAGAAGCAGGATGTGAACCGTCGCTACCTGCTGCTCACCCTGGGCTACCGCTTCAATCTGTAGATGATTAGGATATCAGGGACTGGCACCTGTCTCACCTCCTAAAGGGAAGAGTTATGCCATATCTACTATGCATGGGGGCATAGAGGTTTTTAATTTTCTACCCTATATCGATTAACGCCTCCATAGCCGAACTCACAATTCGTGATGGTGTATTGGTCCGCTCCTAATTTTTCGAAAAAATGGTCGGACTGATAAAGCTCTGGGAGAAAGTTTCCTATCAGTTGGCGTATGTAGAAATTGATGGGCAGAATAGAATAGGTTGAGAAATCCTTGTCCTTAGAGTATGATATCAGCAATGACCTGTAATAAGGTGAATGGTCTTCTGAGAACGTCCTAACTTCATACTCAGACAGAAAGCCTTCACAGACTCCTGCTTTCATTGCATCCCAATTGAATTCCTCCGGGTAATCGATAATCTTCAGCTCCGAAAGCTCCCCCTTCTTTATCAATACGGTACTATAATCAGACAGGTTTTTCTTGGAATGGGGCGGAATGGCAATGATTCTTTGTGCCGTGCACGTATCGTCTCTGTTGGGGTCGAAGTAACAGAATCTGCTGCCGTCGTGGTAGATTCGGAAGCAATGGCTTTTGTCGATATATAGGGGCTGGTCGGTCTTGTTAGTGATTTCCACGAAATACAAACGGTGTTCATTGTCATCGATAGCAGCATCCTGCACCCATCTTTTTACAACGTTTACTTCAATGTCTTCAGTCGACATGATAGAATTCGACTTCACACCAAAGACGGCGGTATAGCCAAACGCCGGACTCGCCGTACCATAGGCTCTATGGCGATAGCGATTGTATCTCCTGATCACTTTCTGGTTGTTTTGGTCAGGTGTCGCATTGATCATCTCCTGCGCATACAAAGGCATTGACAGGATGATTGTCATGATAAACATGAGGATTCGGTAGTAAGATTTTCTCATGAGAGACAGCTATTAATCAATATTTCTGCAAAAATAATCATTTTTTCCAAATAAGAGAGGAGGGATTCGCCTAAAAAGTAGTAGGAAAATCCCTATTAATTTCTTTTTTCTCTTCATCCTTTGGCCGTTTGCACGATTGTTCGTATCTTTGCTGCATAAATCTTACGGCTATGAATAATAATGAGACGGTAAGGCTGGCGGATGTCAGCATTGGTTACAGGACACGACAGGGCGTGCGGACGGTGATGCAGGGCATCACGGCCGGTATCCGTCAGGGCGAGCTGACCTGCCTGCTGGGCCGTAACGGAGCGGGCAAGTCGACGCTGCTTCGCACGCTGGCTGCCTTTCAGCCCAGTTTGGGTGGAAAGATTAGCGTGGACGGCCGCGAGTTAGAGGAGTACAGCGCAAAGGAATTGGCACAACGCATCGGCATCGTATTGACTGAACGGCCCGATGTGCAGCAGATGACGGTGTGGCAACTGGTGGCGATGGGTCGCTCGCCATATACGGGTTTCTGGGGAAGTCTGAATAGCGACGACGAGCAGGTGGTGAATGAGGCTATCTGTCAGGTGGGTATCACAGCGCTGGCCGACCGACTGGTGACGACGCTGAGCGACGGTGAGCGGCAGAAGGTGATGATAGCCAAGGCGTTGGCACAGCAGACGAGCATTATCTACCTGGACGAGCCGACGGCCTTCCTCGACTATCCCTCGAAGGTGGACACGCTGCTGCTCTTGCGTCGCATCTGCCGCGAACAG
>Ga0265299_10004197_pt1 | contig 13741 bp, 8 predicted proteins | sample AusTroGonzalo_MG_4_FD_193485 | JGI IMG/M metagenome (GOLD analysis project Ga0265299, IMG submission 193485) | Bovine rumen microbial communities from tropical cattle in Woodstock, Queensland, Australia - Gonzalo_02 | ecosystem: Host-associated > Mammals > Digestive system > Stomach > Rumen ...
GGCACGCCCATGAAGAAGGTAGGCTTCTTAAGTTGGACCGACACTTCCACCTCGCGTATCAGGTCTCTCTACGAGAATCTCTTCGGTGAGGCCATTCAGTTCCATCGGCAGCATTTCCTGGGCGACACGCTGGTGTTCCGTCCTGTCTTCGTAAGTTACGACTGGGGTGTCTGCTATGTGATAGAGGGCGTCATCGTGTTGTTGTTCTTGGTAGGACTGTGGGCTGGCAGGCGACAGCGCTTCCTATGGCTCGTGCTGTCGTGTTTCGCTTTCGACATGAGCATTCATCTGGTGTTAGGCTTTGGTCTCAACGAGATCTTCATCATGGCACCCCACTGGCTTTTCACCATTCCGTTTGCCATCGCCTATCTGTTCAGGAACACCTGTGGTATTTGCCACTTCCTGTTACGGGCAACCATCGTGCTGTTATCGTTTTACCTTATATTATATAACGGTATCCCGTTGGTCGACTTCCTATTGTCGCCCATCCAGTCAACCATCTGATTCTAATTAACTAATTAATCAACAATAAGTGACAAGATGAAAAAAACAATGATTCTATCGTCGTTGCTCTTTGTAGTAACGGCTGTTGTGGCTAAAGTGAATCCTCAGAAGGGATACATCATTACGAACCATAATGATACGATCCATGGTGTCATCGACTATCGGGGAGATTCAAAGAATGCATACATCTGTATGTTTCGTGCCGACGAGGAGCAAGCCTTCAAGAAGTACACGCCCCAGGAGATCCAAGGCTATCGACTGGCGGATGGTGGTATCTATTACATCACCCGTACTTTCCCTGTGAACGGAGAGGAAAAGACCTTCTTTGCAGAGTTTCTGTTGGAAGGTGCCATCAGTCTGTTCCATCATATGGAAGAGGGTATCGACTATTTCTATTTCGTGGATGAGGAAGGCAAGGTGTCTGTGGTGAAGGATACGCATGAGAATGATGATAGGAGTAAGTACAGAACACTTGTAGAGATCAATAGGATTAAGCGTGAGGGTATGAATGAGGGCGTCCAGCTCTTTTCTAAAAGTCCCAAGACTGTTGATAAGCTATGGGAGAGCGACTGTGAGCCAAGTCGTCTGATGAAGCTTACCAAGGAGTATGTGGAAGAGTTCTGTCCATCATCTGGCGAGTGCATAGAATACTGGTATAATGAGAAGAAGTCTGCTTTGGTGAAGACGCGCTTCAGAATAGAAGCAGGTATGTTGTCTGGAAAGTTCAAAATAGAGAAAGCGGATAATCGTCCTAACAGTTCAGTGTCGACCCCTCAGATAGGAGTAGGTGTTGATTTCCTCTTTCCTCGTTTTAACAAAAATATCTCTATGCAGGCGCTTGTTCAGTTGAGCCATTGGGATATGAAGGAGCCTCGTACGGGATTAAATGTGACGACGCCCGACTATTATAAAATGAAGTTTACCATGGGAGAGTTGTCCATAGGACCTGCCTATCGTTTCTTCTCGAGATGCAAGGTGTCGCCCATCATTCGTGCCGGTCTGCTTACTTGCTATGAGTTTGGTGGGAAGGAAGAGCATTATAATGTTGATCTTAATAGTGCTTTGTTTGGTTATTATGCCGGTGGCGGTGTCGATATCGATTTGTGGAAATATACGCTACGCCTCTTTGCTAATTACGAATATCGTAAGAATCGTTATAATATAGAGTACACGATGTCATCAGTCACGGTGGGCGCAGGCTTCTGTTTCTGATAATATCATCAAACATGTCTGTCGGTGCCGCACCATTTGCGAAGGCGGCGACCGATGGACTGCCTGATCTTATTGAGGTTGCCGTAACGGAGATTCAGCCATAGTTCTTCGAGGGAGTTTAGGACCTTGATCCATGGGTGATTCCAGGCGTTAGCACGGTAGAGACGGTCAAGATAGGCCGTGTGCTCTACAACCTGCTGGGGATGGGTGAGAGGGAACGTCAGCTCATGGCGCTGCATCGTAAACATCCGACGGAGACGATGGGGCGTGGTCTTCAGGTCTGCCGAGAAATGGGTGGAGTCGGTGGTCAGGCCGATATTATTGATCTGGTTTCTCGCGGGCATGACGGCTAGGCAGTCGTGGAGCAGCATGTCGGCCCAGTAGATGGTCTCGAAGTACTCTTTTCCGCTCTGACTGTGGTCGCAGAACATTTGGAGCATGTCGCTACGTAGCTTCCTTTCCTTGGCAAGGGTCTCCAGTCTCCGTAATGTCTCAGGATTATGCATGAAACTGTAAGTGGAATCCCACCGTAGGGCGACCCGTCGCCATGAGGCCCAGCCCCAGATGCTAAAGGCCGATGTGAAGAAATAACTGTCGCTGCGGCAGTCGGTGGTCGTCTCGTCGATGTTGAAGCCGGCAATCATCGAGATACGCTCGTCGTGCTCGTAGCGGTCGAGCATCTCCTTGCAGAAAGGGAAGAACGACTGTGCCGGAACGACGTCGTCTTCGAGCACGATGACCTTGTCGGCCAAAGAGAAAGCCCACTGATGAGAACGGAAGCCGGAGGGGTCGCAGCCCTCGTTATGGTCAAGATAGCGGCGGTGTACCTCACACTCCCAGTCGATATGCTCGTCGCTGACAATCTGACGGCAGGCTTCGATGCCTGCCATGTCCCGTTCGTCACGAGGACCGTCCTGATAGAGAAACAGTTTTGAGGGACGTGCCTGGCGCACGGCCTCAAAGACCTGAGCGAAGGTGTCGCTCCGGGTGAAGAAGAGTAGCAATACAGCGATATCGGTCTTAGCAGGATATTTCATGATGGGAAATACAAGAAGTTGAGCACAAAGATACGAATAAATAGGAGAAAAGACAAATATATTTGCGCAATTATTTGTATCTTTGCAACAGTTATGGACTATCAGGAACAACTACGGGCTTTTTCTCAGCCCAACCTACGGGCCTGTCAGCTGAGGCAGCTGGAGATTCTGAAGGTGATCGACGGTATCTGTCGGAAGCATGGTATCAGCTATTGGCTCGACGGCGGCACACTGTTGGGAGCGGTGCGTCATGGTGGTTTCATCCCTTGGGATGATGATATCGATATCGCGATGGACTATCAGGATATGAAAGGCTTTGCGAGGATCGCACAAGGTGAGTTGCCCGACGGTCTGTTCCTTCAGACACCGACAACGGATCCGAATGTGAAGGAGCAGATGGTGAAGATCCGTGATCTGAACTCTCTCTACATCGAGAAAGGTGATAGTTTCGTGAACGAATATGTAAAGGGTATCTATGTGGATATCTTCCCTTTCGAGCGGCATCCTGACATCCCGAAGTCGTGGACGAAACGACTGGCCAAGGGCATCACGAAGAGCAACTCTATCCTGCATCATCCCCATACCTATTCGTTGCGTGCCGTGGCAGAGTTCTTCTGGTTCGGTGGCCAACTGTTGGTCTATCAGGCTATATGGAAGATGCTTAGTCTCTGTTGCAGGTCGACACGCTATGCGAATATCCCCACGATGAACGGCTATGGCATCACGCATGACAAAGCGACGGTATTGCCGTTGTCGACGGTCAGGTTCGAGGATGCGGAGTTCCCTGCTCCTCATGATCCCGACCAATATCTGCGAAATATCTATGGAAACTATATGGAGATACCGCCTGTGGAGAAGCGGCATTTCCATTCGGTAGTCATCATCCCGGAGTTAACGAAGTAGGCGCTGGGCTGCCAGCGTGTGAGCCAGTCCTTCGGCTATCGGCGTACGGGACTGCCATCCCAGTCGTGCGAGCTTCTCCGTTGAGAAGACCGCACGGGAGATAGGTGTCGTATTGCCGTTCGTCTCGTCGATGTCGAAGACCACCTGTCTGCCTTCTGCCTCGGCCAGTAGCTCTGCCAACTGACGGATGGTGATGTTCGACCGCTCGTCGGCCACATTGTATGCCTCTCCCTTGCTGCCTCTTAACAGGATGGTGAGCAGGGCAAAGGCACAGTCTACGACGTAGAGCCAGGAGCGGAACTGTTCTCCTCTACTTCTCAGTACGAGATTCTCCCCTGCCAACAGGTTACGGATAAATTGGGCGTAAACCCGGTTGTCGCTCTCCGTGAAATAAGGTCCGTAGGTATGACATGGACGGGCGATGACCACATCGGCGCCGTATTCGGCGGCATAGGCCACACAGAGCGTCTCGGCGGCTCGTTTTGACGAGGGGTAGCAGGCTCGTGGCGTGGCGCAGTCCACATAACCACTGTCGGTCTCTGTAAACACATCCGTGTTGTCAACATCCGCATTTGTCTGTTGTCTCTCACCATAGATCTCACCGGAGGAGATATATAGCATACGTCTCATGCCGTTGGAGAGACCGTATTCCATCAGATTCTCTACCCCCTTGATGTTCGACTTGATCACCTCTACGGGCTTCTCCTTGAAGAAGTTCGGACTGGCATTGCTGGCGGCATGGATGATATAGTCGAAAGTCTGGTTGGTGTCCAAGGGTGTTGTCACGTCGCCTTGGACGAAATGGAAACGACTATCATCCCAGTAAGGTGCGAACCGTTTCTTGGCACGTTCCTCGTTGCGCCCTGACGCATAGACCCGACAGGTGCTGGCGGGACAGTGCATCAGCACGTCGACCAGGCAACCGCCAATCAGTCCGGTGGCTCCTGTGATAAGGATGCTGTGGCCATCAAGGACTGTCAGGTCGAGGGATGTTAGACCTCTTTCAATATCCTGAAGATAGGGATTTCTTTCTGTCATGATGTGGTCTTTTGTTATCGTCTTCTATGAAACAGAAACTGTATGCACTCGTCAAGAATCGTGGCCCGCGCAGCCTTCATGACCAGCAGGTAGAGCAGTGCAGCGATGATGGCACGGCTCACCAGCAATAGCCAGAGGGCGGTGTAGTCGTCGACGGTTAGCAGTCTGTTGACGACATAGTCTGTGAGATAGCCCGTGAACAACATCACTGTCGTGGCGGCAAGGGCGAAGGGTATGATATCCTTCAGGAACAGGAGGAACGAATAATCTGTTAGTCTGTTGGCGAAGAAGAACCATACGAAAAGCCATGCGAGGTTCAAGGCTACATAGGCCAGGATCATCGTCCGGATACCATAGGGATAGAGCACGAGCATGGCTAGGATCTCCAGGACACCTAAGGCAAGTGTGCAGCCCATGAACGTGCCACTCTTCCCTTTGCTGATGATTAGGTCGGCCAATAGGGTTGAGATGGGTAGGACGGCACCGCAGACGCAGAGCCATTGTAGGTAGGTAGCAGAGACCAGCCATTTCTCACCGATGGCCAGGACGATAAACTCCTTAGCCACCAGACCGAACCCTAAAAGTAAGGGGAAAGAGATGAAGGCGGCGAAGCGTACGAGCTTACGGAGTACGGCTAACTGACGCCCTTGATCGTCGCGCACGCTGACCAGCACAGCCTGGTCGACCTGTTTCACCATGCCTTGGATGAGTGATGTGCACTTATTGTTCCACTGGTAGGCCTGGTTATAGTTTCCTGTGTCGTGAGCACTATAGTAGCGACCCAACAGGATATTCATCACATTGTTGTTCACATGGGTGAGGATATCACTGATGAGAATTTTCACACTGAAGGGGAAGGCACGTCGGATGAATGAGAAGTCTACTGTCCATGAAGGACGCCAATCGCTATAGTGCCAGCGTAGCAGTGTCGAGATGAGGATAAAGAGGTTGGTCTGTGTGGCCAGACTCCAATATGAGAAGCCCTGCCAGGCCATGACGACCGCCACACTACTGGATATCACCGTTGCCGTGATGCTCGCCTTGGCCAACTGCTTGGCACGGAGGTTTTTGAAAAGATAGGCCGCCTGTGCCACTCCCGAACAGCTGAAGAGTAGTCCGATGAAGGCATAACGACAAAGGGCAACGAGTCGTGGCTCATGGTAGTAGTCGGCAATCAACGGTGCTGAGAAGAAGAGGATCAGGTAGATGCCTCCTCCCATCAAAATATTGAACCAAAAGACAGCATTATAGTCACTGTCTTTTGGTTCTTTCTGGTTCACAAGAGCCGTGGAGAATCCGCTGTTCTGCAGAGCGGTCGCTATCAGCGAGAAGATCATGATCATCGCAATCAGACCGTAATCCGATGGCGAGAGCAGTCGTCCGAGGATGATGCCAAAGACAAAGCCGAGCAACTGCTGCATGCCATTGTTCATCCCACCCCAGAAGAGGCCCTTCGCTGTTTTCTCCTTCAGACTCTCACTCAAGTTCTTACTTTTAACGTCGGAATGTTCTTTATCCCACCTGACTGCCGGGCTTGACGTCCTTGGTGGCGGTTACCACGCTGAGGCTCTCGTCGGCATCGACGGCACTGAGGATCATGCCCTGACTCTCGATGCCCATCATCGTACGAGGGGCAAAGTTGGCCACAAAGAGGATACGCTTGCCAATGAGTTCTTCGGGGTTCTCGTAGAAGGCTGCGATGCCTGAGCAGATGGTGCGGTCGGTACCAGAGCCGTCGTCGATAGTGAACTGTAGGAGTTTCTTCGACTTCTTCACCTTCTGGCAGTCTTTCACCAGCCCGACACGGATGTCTAGCTTCTCGAAATCCTCGAAACTGACGGTATCCTTGACAGGAGCAGCCTTGTATGCTGCGGCCTCGTTAGCCTTCTTGGTGGCCTCAAGTTTGTCGAGCTGTTTTTGGATGACCTCATCCTCAATCTTCTCGAACAGCAGGGCAGGCTCGCCCAACTGATGACCAGCCTTCAGCAGGTCTGTGCTACCCAACTGCTCCCACTCGAAATTGTCGATGGCAAGCATCTCGCGGAGCTTCTTGCTTGAGAACGGCAGGAACGGCTCGAAGGCGATGGCGAGGTTGGCGGTGAGCTGCAGACAGATATTGAGGATGGTCTCGCAGCGCCTGGGATCGGTCTTCCAGACCTTCCATGGCTCGCACTCAGTAATATAGCGGTTGCCGATGCGGGCGAGGTTCATAGCCTCAAACTGTGCATCGCGGAACTTGAACTGCTCCAGCAGGGCCTCCACTTTCTCCTTCACATCCTTGAATTCCTCGAGGGCGGCCTTATCAACATCGAGCAGTTCGCCACAGGCAGGCACCACACCGTTCCAGTACTTCTTCGTCAGCTGGAGAGCGCGGTTCACGAAATTGCCATAGACGGCTACGAGTTCGTTGTTGTTACGATCCTGGAAGTCCTTCCAGGTGAAGTTGTTATCTTTCGTCTCAGGCGCATTGGCTGTGAGCACATAGCGCAGCACATCTTGCTTGCCCGGCATGTCGACCAGATACTCATGAAGCCATACGGCCCAGTTGCGTGAGGTCGAGATCTTGTCGTTCTCGAGGTTCAGGAACTCGTTGGCCGGCACGTTGTCGGGCATGATATACTTCCCGTGCGCTTTCATCATCACTGGGAAGATGATGCAGTGGAACACGATGTTGTCCTTACCGATGAAGTGCACCAGACGGGTGTCGTCATCCTGCCACCATTTCTCCCAGTTGCCCCATTTCTCGGGTTCGCGGTCACAGAGTTCTTTCGTATTCGACACATAGCCGATGGGTGCGTCGAACCACACGTAGAGCACCTTACCGTCGGCGCCCTCCACGGGCACAGGGATGCCCCAGTCGAGGTCGCGTGTCATGGCACGTGGCTGCAGGTCCATGTCGAGCCAGCTCTTACACTGACCATACACGTTTGGTCGCCACTCCTTGTGCTCTTCGAGGATCCATTTCTTCAACCACTCCTGATACTCGTTCAGGGGCAGGTACCAGTTCTTTGTCTCCTTCAGCACGGGCGTAGAGCCGCTGATGGTCGACTTCGGGTTGATGAGCTCTGTGGGTGAGAGGTCGCGCCCGCACTTCTCGCACTGGTCGCCATAGGCACCCTCGTTATGACAGTGGGGGCACTCGCCCGTCACATAACGATCGGCCAGGAACTGCTTGGCCTCCTCGTCGTAGAGTTGTGCGGTAGTCTCCTCTGTCAGCTTGCCCTCGTCGTAGAGCTTACGGAACCACTCCGCGGCAAACTTATGATGCGTCTCCGAGGTGGTACGACTATAGATGTCGAAAGAGATACCGAACTCCTCGAAGCTCTTCTTGATCATTTCATGGTAACGATCCACCACGTCCTGCGGTGTGATACCCTCTTTACGGGCACGAACAGTGATGGGCACGCCGTGCTCATCTGATCCGCCGATAAAGAGCACCTCGCGTTTCTTCAGGCGCAGGTAGCGCACATAGATGTCTGCCGGCACGTATACACCAGCCAGATGACCGATATGTACACCGCCATTAGCATAGGGTAGCGCCGACGTCACCGTCGTACGCTTAAAGGTCTTGTTTTCCATTCTCTAAATACGTATTTACTATTTTGAGTGCAAAGGTACGAATAAGTGAGAAGAAAACCAAAAATTTTTTTGGCTTTCTCGAGCGTAAGTACCTTCGGGCAAGGTCCAAAGGTCGTGCAAATTGAGTGAATCTTATCAACGAAAGCTTCCAGCGTTGGTACGACAATCGTAAAAAAAACAGATGATTTATAGTATAAATATCCGCAAAGAGTTAAAATATGCTAAATGTCATAGTATTTATAATGTACAATTAAAATAATGTTCGTACTTTTACGCTCCCAATCATAGCATTGGGATAATCAACGATTATTCAAGAACTTAAAAAACTTACAACGATGAAGAATCTTAGCAAGAGCGAACTGAACGCCATTATGGGTGGACCTTCGCGTCGTACGGATGCTGATAAATGTCCGAATTACAGTGTAAACCCAGAGAATAAGAACAAGAAGACCCTGTTCCCTATTATTTCTGGTATCTTAACAAAGTAAACAGAACAATAACTCTGTTTCTTTCACAACTAAGCGACGCTCACAGCTCGCGTATGAACCACCGCCATTAAACGGCGATTTCAATACACGGGTTTTGAGCAGTTTTTTTGCTCTATTACAAAGACCGCCTTTGATACTTCTTGCGTCCCATTGGTAGTGAGCAGAGCTCGCATGGCAGGAGGGCCAAAAGAGCACCGTTACGGTGCTGACGAAGCGTGCAGCAAAGCAGGTGGTGATGTATAAATGTCTCATTTCTATGTAGTTTTACACTAATTGGTGGCAAAATTACACTTATTAACTGAAATAAATGAAGAAATAAAAAAAAATTGATTATCTTTGCCGCCGAATTATTATTACTACCAAATAATGAATAAAATTATGATGCTCGTTGGAAGATTCTCTTTCACGGTGATGATGCTTTTGAGTGTAGGTAGCATCCAAGCACAGAATCGGCTCTATGCCGATGAGTTTCCCTTAGGGGATATCACCCTGTTGGAAGGTCCGTTGAAGGCGGCGCGTGACCTGAATATCAAGACGCTGTTGCAATATGATTGCGACCGTCTGTTGGCGCCATATCTCAAAGAGGCTGGCCTCACTCCGAAGGCGGAGTCCTATCCTAACTGGGATAGTCTTGATGGTCATGTGGGAGGTCACTATCTTACAGCGATGGCCATCAATGCCGCTACGGGTGATGAGGTCTGTCGCGAGCGGATGATGTATTTTATTAGCGAACTGCAACGCTGTGCCGATGCTCATGCCAAGAACCATCCCGATTGGGGAAAGGGCTATGTAGGCGGTGTGCCTGGTAGCGACCGCATCTGGTCGGCTTATAAGAAGGGTGATTTTAATGCTTATAATAGCGCGTGGGTACCTTTTTATAATATCCACAAGATGTATGCGGGTCTGCGCGATGCGTGGGTCTATTGCGGTAATGAACAGGCGAAAAAGCTATTCTTAGGCTTCTGCGATTGGGCGATTGACCTGACAGTCGGACTCTCCGATGCCCAAGTGGAGCAGACACTCCATACAGAGCACGGTGGTATGAATGAGGTACTGGCCGATGCCTATGCCATAACAGGCGATAGGAAATACCTTGATGTGGCCAAGCGGTTCTCCCATCGTCGATTGTTAATCCCGCTGTCGCAGCGTCAGGACTGTCTCGACAATATGCACGCTAATACCCAAGTGCCTAAGGTGGTGGGCTTCGAGCGTATTGCAGAACTCTCGGCCGACGAGGCCTATCACGATGCCAGTATCTATTTCTGGGACATCGTCACAGGTGAGCGTTCGCTGGCCTTCGGAGGCAACAGTCGTCGCGAGCACTTCCCCAGTAAGGAGGCTTGCATGGACTTCATCAACGATATCGACGGGCCGGAAACCTGTAACACCAACAATATGCTGAAGCTGACAGAGGAACTGCATCGCAGGAATCCAGAGGCCCGTTTTGCCGACTATTATGAGTTGGCCACGTTTAACCATATTCTTTCCTCGCAGCATCCGGAGCACGGTGGTTATGTGTACTTTACACCAGCCCGTCCCCGTCATTATCGTAACTACTCGGCTCCTAACGAGGCGATGTGGTGTTGCGTGGGTACGGGTATGGAGAATCACGGCAAATATGGACAGTTCATCTATACCCACGTTGGTGACGCCCTTTACGTGAATCTTTTTGTCAACTCTGAGCTCACTTGGAAGGAGAAAGGTCTGACACTGCGTCAAGAGACCACCTTCCCCTATGCTGAGACCAGTCGTATCACCATTACTGAGGTTGGTCATCATCGCTCGACTTCGTCACTTGGCTCGTCCAAGAACTCTCAGTTTAGTTTATTAGTGCGCTATCCCGGTTGGGTGAAGCCCGGATCATTCGAGGTGAAGGTAAACGGCAAACCCGTGAGCATCATTACAGGTCCTTCTTCTTATGTCGCCATCAACCGGCAGTGGAAGAAGGGCGATGTGGTGGACATTACCTTCCCGATGCACAACAGCGTGAAGTATCTGCCTAACCAACCGCAGTACATTGCCTTGATGCACGGACCTATTATGCTGGCTATGAAGACGGGAACGGAGGACCTGGATCACCTGATTGCTGACGACAGCCGCTTTGGACAGTATGCCAGTGGTAAGAAACTGCCCATCAACGAGGCACCAATCCTTATTAATAATAACTTAGAGGATTTCGCCAACGACTTGGAGCCTATTGTCGGAAAACCTCTCCATTTCACCCTTACTACGAAGATGGAAAACGGAATCCGCAACGAGATACAACCATTCTTCGAGATTCACGATGCCCGTTATATGATGTACTGGCTCGCCCTCTCGGAGGACAGTTATAAGAGTTATCTCGACAACCTAGCCAAGCAGGAGCAGGAACGTCAGGCTTTGGAGGCCCGTACCGTTGATCAGGTGCAGCCTGGTGAACAGCAGCCTGAGTCCGACCATTTTATGGAGACTGATCGCTCGCAGGTGGGCAATACCAACGATATATTTTTTCGTGATGCTAGTGATGGCCACTATTTCAGTTACCTGATGAAGACTGGTGGACAGACCGATCTGAGTCTCCGTCTGAAATACTGGGGTGTAGGCGAGTGGAAGAGTCATGAGTTTGATATCCTCGTTGATGACGTGCTGGTGAAGGAGGTGAACAATACGGGTAAGTACCGTATTTCCGAGTTCAAGTACGAGACCTACCCCGTGCCTGCCGAATTGCTGAAAGACAAGAAACAGGTACGTGTGAAGTTTGTCGCTAAGCCTCACAAGCAAATTGGCGAAATCTATGAAGTACGACTTGTTAAAGGAGAAGAATAATTATAAATCCAAATCTCAATCTTCAAATATGAAACAATCAATAACTATTGCTGCCCTTTTGGCAGTCTCGTTGGGACTCTCTGCCCAGAAGCCTATGACCGCCCCAGCCGGCGGCAAGGCTATCAGTGACGAATTAATCGGTATCTTCTTCGAGGATATCAGTAGCTCGGCCGACGGCGGTCTTTATGCCGAGCTAGTACAGAACGGCTCTTTTGAGTATAACCCCTCTGAGCGTGACGGTTGGGGAGCAGGCACCGCTTGGCGCGTCGTTCGTCCTGGTCACTCCTTGGGTCTGCTCGAGGTACGTATGACGGATGGTCTTAACGACAATAACCCCACTTATATGCGTCTGCACACAGAACGGGCGAAAGAGTATTATGATTATAAAGGCTGGAAAGGCTTTGGTATTGAGAATGGCGGCTTCGATGGCATCTCTGTTAAGGGCGGCGAGAAGTATGATTTCTCTATCTTCATGCGTAACTTCGGTGATGCCAAGCAGGTGCGCGTGGCACTGTTAGAACCTCAGACCCAGCAGGGCTGGATGCCCAAGGATCCGAAGCTCCTGGCCGATGTCGTGATTGACGTGACAGACCAGAACTGGAAGAAGTACAGTGCTGTGCTGACACCCGACACCACTTCTCAGAAGGCAGTCCTTCAGATTCTTGTGCTCAACACGGGCGATCTGGATGTTGACATGGTATCGCTGATGCCTCAGGATACTTATAAGGGACACGGTCTGCGTAAGGACCTGGCCCAGGCACTGGCCGACCTGCAGCCGAAGTTCATGCGCTTCCCCGGCGGTTGCGTAGTGCATGGCGGTGGCGATGGCTTCTGGGATACCTACCGCTGGAAGACCACCATCGGTCCGAAGGAGCAGCGCCGTGGCCTGAAGAACACATGGGGCTATCACCAGTCGATGGGACTGGGCTATTTCGAGTATTTCCAGTTCTGTGAGGATATGGGCATGCAGCCCCTCCCGATCCTGCCTTGTGGCGTGAGTTGCCAAGGTGCCAATGGCGGATGGATGATGAGAGGACAAGCCCAGGATGTGGTTCCTATGAATGAGATGGATGAATGGGTCGACGAGGCTATCGACCTCATCGAGTGGGCCAATGGCGATCCTGCCACCAATAAATGGGCGAAGATGCGTGCCGAGGCCGGTCATCCCGCTCCCTTTAACCTGAAGTACTTAGGTCTGGGCAATGAGGAGAAGATCAGTCCTGAATTCTGCGAACGTTTCAGATATATCTATGAGCGTGTGAAGAAGGCTTATCCTGAGATCGTGATCGTGGGAACCGCGGGCCCTGGCTCACATGCGGGTAATCCTGATCTGGAGAACGGTTGGAAGTTGGCCGACGAGTTGGGTATGCCCATCATCGACGAGCATTACTATGAGCCGCGCGACTATTTCCTGAACAAACGTCAGTACGACAGTTATCCACGTGATCGGAAGACGAAGGTCTATCTGGGCGAGTATGCCGCCAAGGACAAGAAGTTGATCGATGCCCTGGCCGAAGGACTCTATCTGCTTCATGTGGAGCGTAATGGCGACGTGGTGGCCATGACTTCTTATGCACCGCTCTTTGCCAAAAAGACCAATACCAACTGGAACCCCGACCTAATCTATTTCGACAACGAGCGCCCGTTCCTGACTTGCAGCTACTATGTGCAGCAGATGTTCGGACAGAGCGCAGGTCAGTACTACTATGGTGATTGTGTCACGTTCGAGGGCGACGAGCCCAGTGTCTGTCAGCCACAGGAGGGTGTACACTACGGTCAGAGCGTTGTGCTCAATGTTAAGACACGTCAACTCTTTGTGAAACTCTGTAATGCCGGTGCTGAAACCAAGAAGGTCAACGTCGACCTTAGCCGCTTTAAGAGTCTGAAGAAGACTGCAACGAAAACGACGCTCTCGGGCAATGCAAACGACGAGAACAACTATGAGGTACAGCCTATCGCTCCACAGAAAGAGACGGTCAAGGCCGCCAAGAAGTTCAGTCTCGATCTTGCCCCTTATTCGATGGTCATGCTACAGTACTCACTGTAGATGAACATATTACAGTTAACTAAATTAATAACCAAATTTTAAGAACTTATCATTATGAAGAATCTTAGCAAGAACGAGTTGAACGCCATCATGGGCGGTCCTTCTCGTCGCACAGATCTCGACCATGT
>Ga0265299_10004199_pt1 | contig 13737 bp, 10 predicted proteins | sample AusTroGonzalo_MG_4_FD_193485 | JGI IMG/M metagenome (GOLD analysis project Ga0265299, IMG submission 193485) | Bovine rumen microbial communities from tropical cattle in Woodstock, Queensland, Australia - Gonzalo_02 | ecosystem: Host-associated > Mammals > Digestive system > Stomach > Rumen ...
AGCACGCATGTTGGACAACTTTTTGGACTTACAAACGTTGATTACCAAATCTCCCTGACGGATATGCTCGCCAATAATCTGACCAGCATACACTTGGTCGTTAGGTTCGATGAAGAAACGACCGCGGTCTTGCAGCTTGTTCAAGGAATATGCGTATGCTTGACCCGTCTCCATGGCGATAAGAGAACCAGCATGGCGACCCGGGATATCTCCCTTCCAAGGTTGGAATTCGATGAAACGGTGGGAAATGATGGCCTCACCCTCCGTTGCGGTCAGCAATTGGTTCGTCAAACCGATGAGACCACGGGAAGGAATCGTGAAGTTGAGGTGCACGCGGTCATTCACCGTGTCCATAGACATCAGTTCACCCTTTCTTCTTGATACATAATCAATAACACGACTTGACATCTCTTCGGGAACCAGCACGGTGAGTTGCTCAATAGGCTCGCACTTCTGACCGTCAATCTCTTTAATAATCACCTGAGGCTGACCCACTTGCATCTCATAACCCTCACGACGCATGGTCTCAATGAGGATGGAGAGGTGCAGAATGCCGCGTCCGAAGACATTGAGGCGGTCGGGAGAGTCGGTCTCCTCGATACGCATGGCGAGGTTCTTCTCCAATTCAGCGAAAAGACGGTCGCGCAAGTGTCTGGATGTAACGTACTTACCTTCTTTACCAAAGAACGGGGAATTATTGATGGTGAAAAGCATGCTCATGGTCGGTTCATCGACTTTGATGGGCGGAAGTTGCTCGGGATTCTCGGCATCCGCCACAGTGTCGCCAATCTCGAAGTCGTCCAAACCAAGGAGGGCGCAAATCTCGCCAGCCTCCACAGGATTTTTGTATTTTTCTTTGCCAAGTCCCTCAAACACATAAAGTTCCTTAATTTTGGAAGTCTGCACAGTACCATCGCGCTTCACCAAGGAGACCGTTTGTCCCCATTGGATAGTGCCGCGTTTCACACGACCCACGGCGATACGACCCACATAGGAGGAGTAGTCAAGGGATGAAATCATCATCTGCAGGTTGCCCGGCTCCACTTTCGGAGCAGGAATTTGCTCGATGATGGTATCCAACAAGTAAGAAATGTCGGAAGTGGGGTTTTGCCAGTCGGGACCCATCCAACCGTTCTTGGCAGAGCCATAAACGGTGGGGAAATCGAGCTGTTCATCGCTTGCGCCGAGATTGAACATCAATTCAAAGACAGCCTCTTGGGCGAGGTCGGGATGACAGTTCGGTTTGTCAACCTTGTTGATGACAACGATAGGCTTGAGGCCCAGTTCAATAGCTTTCTGTGTCACGAAGCGGGTCTGCGGCATCGGACCTTCGAAGGCATCCACCACGAGAAGAACGCCGTCAGCCATATTGAGGACGCGTTCCACCTCGCCACCGAAGTCACTGTGACCGGGAGTGTCTATCACATTGATTTTCACTCCTTTATATCTTACGGAAACATTCTTGGACAAAATTGTGATACCGCGTTCTCTTTCCAAATCATTATTATCCAGCACCAAATCTTGCACCTGCTGATTTTCACGGAATAGATGTGATTGGTATAAAATTCTATCAACAAGCGTAGTTTTACCGTGGTCAACGTGCGCAATGATGGCGATGTTTCTGATATTCTGCATTTTACGTATTTTTAATAAAAACTTGCAAAGATACACTTTTTTTGACGTAAGACGTATGACGTTTGATATATGACTTTTGATGGGGGGATTTTACTACACCCATTCCATATTTCACGTCCACAGTTCACGTCTCACTCGTCATACGTCCTACGTCTCACGTCATAATTATTTCGAAAAAAAAATCAACTACTACGTGTTAATTATGAATTTTTGTACCTTTGCTAAATCAAATTTCGATTAATAAAATTATCAGTTATGAATATAAAATCTACGCTTTCGATTTTTTCTATAGTACTGTTTTTCAATGTTTTACTATTCGCACAAACAGAAAATCAGTATAGTAAGTTCGATCCAGCATCTTTGAAGGAAAACGCCAAATATGCGCGTAATTTTGCCCCGAACAACTATGACGAGAAAATTTTGTACCAATGTTTCTCGGATATGGTGGACTTAGCGCGCGCCGAATTCCGCTACCTGCCAAAGTTGAAACACGATGTCCGTCTGGATTCAACGGCACAATACCAGGCTGATTTTCAGGCATCGAAAGATGAAAAGACCTTGGAAAACAACGCCCCGTATAAAACCACCTATTTCCGCCTCCGCAAATACGGTCTGGCCGGTAACGGGGACGAGTTGATTGCCAAAGCGAAAGCCTACTTGGGAGAAACCGAGTACTCCTACTATGATCTTTGCCTTTCTCTCATCCAATCCATCTTAAAAAATGTGAAAACCGCGGATGTCATGCTCGACAATAAATACACCTACATGGGCTTCGGCTATTGTACTGACGCAACCATGAAGAGCATGTATATCTCGTTGGTTTTGGGTAACGACCGCACTTTCAACAACTACAAGGCAGACTACGGTGCCAAAGACGTGCCTTACACCAAAATGCAGGCAGGCTTGAAAGGATATGACGAGAAAGTGTGCAAGAAATGCGCCTCGGAACCTGGCTTGGAAGTCCTGTCTGAATATGTCTCCCTCAACAAAAACGGGGAAATTTACATGAACTGCGACAACTACAAAGAGCTGAAACGGTTAATCGGCAAAGAAGGCGATGCCATTGTCATCGACATCATCCAAGAAGGACAATATGACTGCGACAACCATCAAGTGGATTACGACCTTTTCCATCGCGGTACCGTCACGAAACCCATCACCTTTGAGAAATTGTTGGCCGCCAATGAAAACGCCAACCTCAAATCGGGCAAACTCATCGCCAAAATCGCTGATCTGCCTGACGGAGTGGACGACTCCAAAGATATAGAACTCTACATTTTAGTGCTTAAAGAAGGAAATCGCGTCTGCCGTACCGTCATCGGCAAGCATATCGAAAGCAAAGGTGCCGACTATGTGGAGAAAATCAATTTCGTGAAAGATATGGACGGCATCAAAAGTGCCGGTGAATGGGTAATCTCGCCCGAAGACGGCACGGTGACCGCCAGCTTCCCGTATGAAGTCAAAAAGATCGACTACACAGCTGCCGGTTTCAATCTCGACAAAAAAGATCCCAATCTGCCGCCATTCAAAGTCAACAGTGTGGAACTCATCTCCCACATCTCCCCGGATTATTATCAAGATCCGGCTTACAAAACCATTCAGGAAAAACGCACCGCCGCCATCAAGAAGGATTTGCAGAGATACTTCCCTGGCATTGAAATCCAAGTAGTGTACGACTATTGCTGGGATGCTTTCAAAGAGAAAATCACCCAACATCCTGAGTATTATGACCTGAGTTTCAAGTCTTTGGAAGAAGCCGCCAAGGAGCTGCGTCAATATAACCGTTACGCTGCCAAAGAGTTGGATTCCGCTTACCTGGCTCCACTGCGCACCATAGAACTCCGCCAATCTGTGACCTACTACGCGAACACCCCTGCCGATGAAGAGACTTTCGCCCTCTGGAAATTCAACAATGCAGTTAAAAATCCTAAAAACCTTGGCTTTGCCATGTCTGTGGAGAACTACATCCTCCAACAAGTGGAAAAAGGCAAGTTCTCTTCCTCTTCTCTTGAAAAAATGGAGATTCCTTTCAAGAAAGAGTATCAAACGCTGCTCAATAACAAGTTATATGCCCAGTATTACAAGAGTTCGAAGTTAACTCCTGCCATGGCTGAGCAGATGACAAAGATTTATAATCTGAACACTAACAACCAATTACTCATCTACAACACCACAGTTAGCGATGTAATGGCTGCCAAAATCAATTCTACCGCAGACATCACCAAGACACAAGGCGCCATCGACCGCCTCTACTCCCTGCCGGTTATCCCGAAAGACCGTGTGAACAGCCTGAATTTGGAATATCAGTTCAAGGTCATCAACTATCTTGACACGGTGCCCGCCAACACGGAGACAACGGCTCTGCTGAACGCCACCTATCAAAAAATCAAAGAAATACGCAACGAGAAAATGGACAGCTGGAAGAATGCCTTCAAACTGGCTTCCTATTTCAACAAACGTTACGACTATATGTATTCACTGTCGCTGATGACTCCGTTCTTGGATGACCCGACCATTTCCGAGGACTTCATCTTCTCATACGTCACGCTCGCCGCACACCGTGAGGACACCTACCTCAGCGGACTGTTCACCAAAGCCGTGAAGCTGGCTGCTGAAAAGAACGCGAGCCGTCTGTGCGGACTGGTGGACAAATTGCCAAGCTGTATTTTGGAAAACGAAGAAGCGAAAAAGGTGATTTGTAAGGCATGTAATAGATAGGGTCAAGGGTCGAGTCAATAGAAGGGCAGCCAATAGCTAACAGCCAACAAACATGAGTGATACTGTAAAGAATACAGAAGAAAAAGACGAACTATACGAACATTTTAGGTTCGAGGTCACGGCGGGGACGGAAATGCTCCGCATCGACAAATACCTTTTCAATCTGATTGCCAACACGTCGCGCAACAAAGTGCAGCAGGCGGCGAAAGCGGATTGCATTCTGGTGAACGGCAAACCCGTGAAGCAGAACTACAAAGTGCGCCCTGGCGATACTATTTCCGTGCTGATGCCCAATCCGCCCAACGACACGGAAATTCTGCCCGAAAATATCCCGTTGAATATCGTTTACGAAGACAACGACCTTCTGATTGTCAACAAAGAAGCGGGCATGGTGGTGCATCCTGCCTACGGCAACTATACCGGTACGCTCGTCAATGCCCTCTACTATTACCTGCAAGACCAAAAGCTGGAAGACGGCACGCCGATGAAGCCACTGTTGGTACATCGCATCGACAAAAACACTTCTGGACTTTTGGCGGTGACCAAGAACGAGTTAGCACAGATGCGTTTGGCCAAGACCTTCTTCGACCACGACCTGGAACGTCGCTACTGGGCTTTAGTGTGGGGCGATATGGAGGGGGATTCCGGGACGATTGTCGGCAATGTGGGACGCAATCCCAAAGATCGCATGGTAATGACCGTTTTCCCCGAAGGCAGCGACCAAGGCAAGCACGCTGTCACACACTGGCGTGTGGTGGAACGATTCGGCTATGTAACTTTAGTGGAATGCCAATTAGAGACAGGCCGCACACACCAAATCCGTGTCCATATGCAACATATCGGTCATCCGCTTTTCAACGACGAGGCATATGGCGGAAACCGCATCCTCAAAGGCACCACCTTCACCAAATACCAACAGTTTATCCGCAATTGCTTTGCATTGATTCCAAGACAAGCACTACATGCTAAATCATTGGGGTTCAAACACCCTATCACAGGCAAAATGATACAGTTCGAGTCGGAACTGCCCACAGATTTTGCTGCCGTTCTAGACAAATGGCGCGGATACGTCAAGGAAACCAAGCAATAAAAAAGGCTGGCCTTATATCAAATAATATACCACAAAACCTACCACTCCCGATAGCAAAATCAGCAGTATCGGATTGGTTTTCCATTTCAGAGAAGCGAAAAAAGCTATAGCAAAAAGGCCAATACTGAGGAATAGCTGTACGGCATTGTGGTCAAAAGAGCCGAAGGTATCGGTATTGACCAACAGCATTGCAGCAGCGGCAATCAATCCCACCACAGTCAATTTCAGCACCGACATGATGGTTTTCACCACGACATGATTCTTGTTTTTCAGAATAAAGCTGCTTATGAGCAACATTAGGACAAAGGGTAGCAGAATAACGGAGAAAGAGGACAAGAACGCCCCAAGAACACCCCATACAGGATCATATCCGGCATTCACCACGGCAGTGTAACCTGCATATGTGGCCACATTGATACCGATAGGGCCCGGCGTGATCTGGCTGGTGGCCACAATGTCCGTAAATTCGGTAGCGGTCATCCAACCTTGCTTCTCTACCACCTCATCCTCAATGAGTGCGATCATCGCATAACCGCCCCCGAAATTGAAAATGCCTATTTTGCAGAAAATATAGAATAGTTTCCAGAAAATCATGGCTGCACCTCCTTCTTTTCCAGATATTTACCATATACGAATCCGCTAATCCCAGAAACGAGAATCACCCATATCGGAGATACCTTAAGCAACCAAATCAACAAGGCTGCCACGACCGGAATCCAAAAATTATAGCGGGTGATATGCGCTGTTTTAGCCATGCGAAACACTGGTGCGGCGATAAGCGCCACAACCACGGGACGCACGCCTTTGAAAATAGCCTCCACCACTTCATTACCTTGCAAGAAATAAAGTCCTGCAGCCAAGGCAAGAATAATGACGATGGGCATTAAGATATTTCCGAGAACCGAAAATATAGCTCCAGGGATCCCGCGTAGGCGCCAACCGACATGCGTGGCCATATTGGCGGCAAAAATGCCCGGCATCGTTTGCGACAAAGATATGATATCCATGAACTCTTCGTTGGTGAGCCACTGGTGACGATCCACCAATTCCTTTTCCATCAGGGGAATCATGGCATATCCGCCTCCAAGAGTGAAGGTACCTATCTTGAAAAAAGAATAAAACAATTGCCAAAGGGTAACCATGAGTTGAGCGAGCTAAAACTCATCCTTCACCATAATCCAGCGATAAACCTGGTCGCCGCGACGCACTAACTCCTTCACCTTGACGGAGCAATAGATGCCTTTTGAAATAGATTTCACAGGCTTGTCTTCCACGCGGATTTCAGAAATCTTATCCTCATAAACGCCTGTTGTGGGTCCAATAATCAGATAATCGTCCCCAACGGAGAGTACATCTTCCTCAACGCAAATCTCAGCCACGCCAATGTTGCTGAAATAGTTGGTAATCTTGCCGATACGGCGTTTCATGCGTGTAGCTTGGGAACCGTAGCGTTCGGTCCACTCGCCCATGGTGCGACCCAGATAATAGCCGTCCCAAAAGTCGCGATTGTAAACACTGCGCAACCGGGTCATCCAACCTTCGATTTTATCGATATCAAATGTCTGGTTTTGGATGGTTTCCAAAGCCTCGTGATAGCATTCCGTCACCATTTTGACATATTCCGGAGATCGTCCGCGGCCCTCGATTTTCAGCACCGACACGCCCGCTTTCACGATTTTGTCCAAAAAGCCGATGGTGCATAGGTCTTTGGGTGACATAATATACTGATTATCTATCATCAGTTCCAAGCCGTCCTCGATATCGCGCACCTGATATGCCCGGCGGCAAGGCTGCAGACAGGCCCCGCGGTTGGCGGGCGAATTGTAATTGTCGAGGCTCAGGTAACATTTACCCGAAACAGCCATGCACAACGCGCCATGCACGAACATCTCAATCTTCACCAATTCTCCTTTCGGACCTGTAATATTTTGGTTTTTAATCTCTTGACAGATGTCAGCCACTTGTCTCAGCTGGCATTCACGGCCCAGCACAATGACATCGGCGAACTGCGCATAATAGCGTACAGCCTCCACATTAGTGACATTGCACTGTGTGGAGAGATGGATTTCAATGCCTTTCTCCCGTGCGTACTGAATCACCGCCATATCGGAAGCGATAATTGCCGTCACGCCACACGATTTAGCTGCATCCAACAATTCGTGCATCCGTTGGATTTCGTCATTGTAAATAATGGTATTGACGGTAAGATAGCTCTTCACACGATTTTCCTGACAAATCCGCACAATGTTGGCCAAATCCTCGAATGTGAAGTTCGCGGCGGAACGTGACCGCATATTCATGGCTCCGACTCCGAAATAAACAGAACCGGCACCGGCGGCAATGGCGGCGGAAAGCGACTCGTAAGAGCCTACCGGTGACATGATTTCCACTGGTGTCATTCGGCTTTGGGTTTGGAGAGCATTTTCAGGAAACCAACCTCACTCTTGGTGAGGAAACGCCAACGGCCGCGCGGCAAATCTTTTTTCGTAAGACCTGCAAACACCACACGGTCAAGTTTCACCACTTCATATCCAAGAAATTCGAACATGCGGCGAATGATACGGTTCTTGCCGGAATGGATGGTCACGCCGACTTCTCGTTTGCCTTCACCGATATATTCCACCTCGTCTGGGGTGATTTTACCATCGGACAGTTCCACACCGTTGCGCAACATATCCATATCCACTGAAGCGAAAGGCTTGTCGAGTTCCACAGCATAGGTTTTCTCGATGGCGGAACTGGGATGGGTCAGCTTTTTGGTAAGGTCACCATCGTTGGTGAAGAGCAGAAGTCCTGTGGTGTCGCGGTCGAGGCGTCCCACGGGGTAGATACGTTCCTCACATGCACCGCGCACGAGCTCCATCACGTTGGCACGGTCACGCTCGTCATCAGTGGTGGTGATATAGTCTTTGGGTTTGTTGAGCAGCACATAGACAGGTTTCTCGCGCTGCAGCACCTTATCGCCGTAACGCACTTCGTCGGTAGGCATCACTTTGTGTCCCATCTCGGTCACCACTTCACCGTTAACAGTGATGGCACCTGTGGAGATGAGGACATCGGCCTCACGGCGCGAGCAAATGCCCGCATTGGCGATGTACTTATTAAGGCGGATAGGACCATGCAGTTCCTCATATTCCAAAGACAGCACACGCTGCTTGCGCGGCAATGTACGGCCTTCGCTCTTGCGACGCTCGATAATCTCCGTCAAAATCGCGGATTCGGCCACCACATTGCGGCGACGCGGCTTGGAAGAATCTTCCTCCTTGTGGAAATCGCGCTTGAAGGAACGGTCACGTCCCCTACCCTTGCCGCTTTCACGGTCGAACTTGCGTCCGCGACCGAAACCGCGGTCATTGTCACGGTCACGATCACGTTCGAAGCCGCGGTCATCGTCACGACGGCGATCGCGATTGAACTTGCGGTCGCGACCAAATCTCTCTTCTCCATCATTTCCCCGTGAGTAACGTTTCTTGGGGAAACGGCGCTCCGAATCCTCTGAGTCTTCATCGTCAAAGCGTTTCCTTGGCTTTCTGTCCGATGAAAATGAACGTTTTTTGTCATCATTGAAAGAGCGTTTCCTCGGCGCACGTCTCGGGGTAAAATCCTCTTCTGAATTATCTTTGTTAAAATGTCTGCTCATTGATAATGTTCCAATTTGAAAAACCTGCAAAAATACACTTTTTAAGGAATAGAGAGAATGGAAATATCTTTGACACTGAATGTTCCGATACAAAAAAGCACTCACAAACGGATTTGCAAGTGCCTCTTCTCTGTTTGCGCTCCCTCAAGGACTTGAACCTTGGACCCTCTGATTAACAGTCAGATGCTCTAACCAACTGAGCTAAGGAAGCGTTCCTTTTTGATGGCGCAAAAATACACTTTTTTCAATATCCCGCACCACTCTATCATTTTTTTTCAAAAAAAAATTCTTACCTGCAATCAAACCTGCAACAAATTGATTATTAATAATATATAAATTTGAAAAATCAGAGACTCACCTGTTAAGCGCTCTGCCTCTCACAAATTCATCCTTCCAAACGACCATTTTTTCGCAAATATTCTCCCACCTGACGCAAAAAACCGCAACACTTAATTCTTCATTCATCATCCACCATTCATAATTATTAACTATTTTTGCCGCCTCAAATATCAAACAATCGTTATGGCCATACCCTTTACAAGAACCATACTGTCCAACGGTCTGCACGTGCTTGTGCATGAGGACCACACCACCCCTTTGGCGGCTTGCACCATCGTATATCGCGTGGGTTCCCGCGACGAGAACCCCGAATGCACCGGTCTCGCCCATCTGATGGAACATTTCATGTTCAGCGGATCCGAACACGCCCCCAACTTCGACCTCGCTCTTCAGAAAGTGGGCGCCATCAACAACGCCTATACATCTCAAGACTTGACGAACTATTATATCGTACTGCCAGCCAACAACATAGAGACTGCTCTATGGCTCGAATCGGACCGATTGGCAGCCCTGTCTTTCAGCCAACAAGGATTGGACGTACAAAAACAAGTGGTAATGGAAGAGTTCAAAGAGACCTGCCTCAACGTGCCATACGGTGATTTGATGATGCATATTTACGGCCTCAGTTACAAAAAGCACCCATACCAATGGCTGCCCATCGGCAAGGAGCTTTCCCATATTGAACAAGTGGACATGAATATTATCCGGAATTTCCACGATACCTTTTACTGTCCGGCGAATGCTATTCTCGTGGTGGCGGGTAACGTGCATGCGGATGAAATTTTCTCTTTGAGCGACAAATGGTTCGGTGATATCCCGTCAGGACAACGGAACCCCCAATTCTATACACAGGAGTCACCTATGACGGAAAACAGACTGAAAGAGGTTTACAAGCCCGTCCCTGACGACATGCTTTTCAAGAGTTGGCTGATGTGTCCGAGAATCGCCCCTGATTATTGTGCCTACGACTTGCTCTCCGACATTCTCGGTACTGGGCAAAGTTCATACCTCCACCAAAAATTCGTGGTGAAAGAGGGCCTGTTCACCGACATTTCAGCATCCATCGCCGGCACCGCAGACCAAGGATTGTTTTTTGTCAGCGGAAGACCCGCCAACGGCGTCACCATGGAGCAAGCAGACGAAGAACTTTCTCGTTATTTGTCTGATTTCCAATTTGATAAACGATTATCATACGATTTACAGAAAGTGAAGAACAACGCCGAATCCATCATTTTGGAACGTAATCTGAAAGTAGAGGATCGAGCCAACACCTTAGCGGTGGGCGAGTTCTACAGTCAGGCTGAAGACTTCACCAACGAATTCTCAGGATATCAACGTATTACAGAAGAAGACATTCGACGAATCACGAATGAAATGTTTCATGAATCCTATGGAAATACGCTACGATATATGGGAGAAAAGGCTTGATTATCCCAAAGCCCCATTCTTTATCGAAGCAAACTTTTCACCTCTTGCTTAAGGAATCTAAAATCCAACGGCGCGGTAAGCATCTGCAGAAGCTGCTCGGGTGTGTCCTGCGGACGCACCTCAACGCGACGAAGACGATAGGGATTTTCGTGCAGATTATTCCGTTTCCATAGTGTAGTAAAGGCGGCTTTGTAGCCGATTTCCTGCAAGAGCTCAGGTGTGGCGCAGCCAAAATCCTTTCGCTGACCGAAGGGAAAGGCAAAATAGTCCACTGGTTTTTGCAAATGCTCTTCTAACATCTGCTTTGACTCCTTCAGTTCCGTTTCTACCTGATTTCTTGACAATGTTCCAAGCGAAGTGTGATTCATTCCATGTGACCCTAACGTAATGCATGAAAGTTGTGACAATCTCTCAATATTTTCCCACGGGAGAATTTTAATTTCTTTATAATCAGACAGCTGCTGATCCCACTTGTTATATTGTCCAATAAATGCGACAGGTACAAAAATCGTAATGGGTATGTCAAGTTCTTTGATAATAGGCAAAACATGATTAATGATGCCGTAGTAGGCATCGTCGAAGGTGACGGTGGCGAGGTGCGGATTGGTATGGCAATGGCGGACGTAAGTGTCTATATCGGTGAGTTGCCAATGTTGTTGCACATAACGCAGCTGCCGCTCGAAATTCTCGGCGGAGACGGTATTGAAGCCAGGCTTCTCGCCCACATTATGGTACATCAAAATCATAGCGACCTTAATAAAAGAAAAGTCAGGCTTTGAAAACCTGACTTTTTAGCAGGGGAAGAGAGATTCGAACTCCCATCAATGGTTTTGGAGACCACTATTCTGCCCTTAAACTATTCCCCTGTAAAATCGGGGTGCTACATGACACCCCGATTTTTATGGATGTTAGATGGTATCTTAGTCTAAGATTTCGGTAACCTGACCAGCGCCGACTGTACGACCACCCTCACGGATAGCGAAACGGAGGTTTTGGTTCAGAGCGATTTCAGAGAGCAATTCCACTGTGATTTCCACGTTATCACCAGGCATCACCATTTCAACGCCAGCAGGCAGAGTGATAGCACCAGTCACGTCAGTGGTACGGAAGTAGAATTGAGGACGGTAGTTGTTGCCAAACGGAGTGTGACGACCACCTTCTTCTTTCTTCAACACGTACACAGAAGCCTTGAAGTGTTTGTGAGGATGAATTGAACCGGGTTTTGCGATGACCATACCACGACGGATTTCGTCTTTGTCAATACCGCGGAGCAACAAACCAACGTTATCACCAGCTTCACCATCGTCGAGGATCTTGCGGAACATTTCCACACCCGTAACGACTGATTTCAGTTTCTCAGCACCCATACCGATGATATCAACGGGATCGCCAGTGTGAACGATACCAGTCTCGATACGACCAGTAGCAACGGTACCACGACCAGTGATAGAGAAGACGTCCTCAACGGGCATCAGGAAGTCTTTATCAACATCGCGAGGAGGCAGCGGAATCCAAGTGTCAACTGCATCCATCAGTTCAACGATCTTTTCAACCCACTTCGGCTCGAGGTTCAAGCCACCGAGAGCAGAACCGCGGATGACGGGGCTGTTGTCGCCGTCGAAACCGTAGAAAGTGAGGAGGTCACGGATTTCCATTTCAACGAGGTCGAGCAATTCGGGGTCGTCCACCAAGTCAACCTTGTTCATGAAAACAACCATTCTCGGCACACCGACCTGCTTTGCCAACAGGATGTGCTCACGAGTTTGAGGCATAGGACCATCGGTAGCAGCCACAACGAGGATAGCGCCATCCATCTGGGCAGCACCAGTAACCATGTTCTTCACATAGTCGGCGTGACCGGGACAGTCAACGTGTGCATAGTGACGGTTAGCGGTTTGATACTCAATGTGAGCGGTGTTGATGGTGATACCACGCTCTTTTTCCTCAGGAGCATTATCGATAGAATCGAAAGATCTGAGCTCAGAGAGACCTTTTTCAGCCAACACGGTGGTGATGGCAGCGGTAAGAGTAGTTTTACCGTGGTCAATGTGACCGATTGTACCCACATTCACGTGGGGTTTAGTACGTTCAAATTTTTCTTTTGCCATTTTTTATAAATTTTATTGTTTGAATAATCCTTATGTTCATTTCAAAAAAAAAAGAGCCGTTGACGAGAGTTGAACTCGTGACCCCATCCTTACCAAGGATGTACTCTACCACTGAGCTACAACGGCTGATTTTTTTTGCTAAAAAAAGAACGTTTCCTTTTATCGGAAATAAGGTGCGCAAAAATACATTTTTTTTTAATTCTGCACCACTCTTTGTGATTTTTTTTATTTTTCTCGTAATCTATTGATTACCAGTAATAAACTATCCCTCCAATAAGGAATATCCTCACTTATGGTCTTCTTGATTTTGCACAAATTGAATACAGAAGAGGCAGGACGCCGCGCTTTCGCAGGATAATCCGACGATGGAATGGCCTCCACCCGACACTTTAAACCACCCATTTCCATGATGGCTTTCGAAAAGTCAAACCAACTGCAAACACCCTCGTTGGCGAAGTGGTAAATTTCCGTTCCCGTATGCCCCAATCCCCTATCCATCAGACAGAAAATGGCCTTGGCCAAGTCACCGGCATAGGTCGGACCGCCAATTTGGTCGCATACCACGCGTAAGCTCTCCCGTTCCGCACCCAAACGCAGCATCGTTTTCACGAAGTTGTTGCCATATTCAGAATAGAGCCACGATGTTCGGATGACAACTGCCCGACAGCCGCTCTCCTGGATTGCCCGTTCACCCGCCAGTTTGGTTGAACCATATACCGACTTTGGCGCGGGTGTGTCATTTTCCTCGTGCGGTTTGCTTGAATCGCCGGAAAAAACAT